>ENA-OPCB01001069-OPCB01001069.1-human-gut-metagenome-genome-assembly--contig:-NODE-1069-length-16749-cov-2.257757_pt1 | contig 16749 bp, 14 predicted proteins | sample MGYA00241561_ERZ501473 | MGnify/ENA primary metagenome ERZ501473 (study PRJEB25962, sample SAMEA2042519) | human gut metagenome | biome: human gut; feature: human-associated habitat; material: faeces... | reverse complement strand
GATAGAAGGGTTCGAGGAAGAGGTACGTCGGCTTCTTATGATGATGCTTGCAGAATGCTGCAGAGAATTTGAAAAGCTGCCGATCCTCCGATACGGAGATATCCTTCGAAATATTTTATATTCCGGCGTCTGGTGCCGCTTTGCGGCGATCGGACAGAAGCGCAGGGAAGAACGGGAGAAAGAGAAAAAATGTTAGATCCATACAGCGTGCTGGGAGTTCCCAGAAACGCATCTGATGATGAAATAAAAAAGGCATACCGGAAGCTGAGTCGAAAGTATCACCCGGATGCCAATATCAATAATCCGAATAAGGATCAGGCCGAAGAAAAATTCAAAGAAGTGCAGCAGGCTTACGAGCAGATCATGAAAGAGCGTGAGTACGGAAGTAGTTCCCAGAATGGCTATGGCGGCTACGGAAATTACGGTGGTTTTGGAAATTACGGAAATGCCGGTTCCAGTGCCTATCAGGATGAGGAAAGTATGCGCAGAAGGGCGGCCGCCAATTATGTGCAGAGCGGTCATTTTCAGGAAGCTATGAATGTACTGGATTCTCTTGGTCAGAAAAATGGGGAATGGTATTACCTGGCTGCTATGGCAAATATGGGAATGGGAAATAATGTAACAGCTCTGGATCAGATCCGTGAAGCAGTCCGTCAGGAACCGGATAATATGCAGTACCGTATGCTGCTCCAGAGAATGGAAGGCGGTGGCGGCTGGTATCAGCAGCGGCAGGATCCCTTTGGGGGAATGCCGACTGCAGAAGGGGATATGTGTGATGCCTGCTGCAGGACCATGGCCTGTTTCATGTGCTGGCCGGGCGGCTTTTTCTGCTGCTGATGCAGGAACAAAGCGGTCATCGATATCCCGGAATTGAGAATCGGAATATCCTGAGGCAGCATATCCATATGTTTGTAAGGCGGATCCTGCAGATCCGTTTTGCGATATAGATCGCAGAGGGATTTTTCTGACAGAAATTCACAATGCTGTCCGGAAAATGTCATACTGCAGAGAAAAAGAGGAGGAAATCGTTATGAGTATAAGAATTGGTATTTTAGGTTACGGAAACCTGGGACGCGGCGTGGAGTGCGCCATCAAGCATAATCCGGATACAGAGCTGGTTGCAGTATTTACCAGACGTGATCCAGAGACTGTAAAGATCCTTACAGAGACCGCAAAGGTTTATTCTGTAAAAGATGCGGAGAAGCTGAAGGATGAGATCGATGTCCTGATCATCTGTGGAGGAAGTGCGACAGATCTTCCTGTTCAGACACCGGAGTATGTAAAATATTTCAATGTTGTGGACAGCTTTGATACACATAAGAAAATCCCGGAACATTTTGCAAATGTTGACAAGGCAGCAGCAGAGAGTGGACATGTAGGAATCATTTCCGTAGGCTGGGATCCAGGAATGTTTTCTCTGAACCGTATGTATGCAAATGCGATCCTTACAAATGGAAACGACTACACATTCTGGGGCAAGGGTGTCAGCCAGGGACATTCTGATGCAGTCCGCCGCATCAAAGGCGTAAAGGATGCAAAGCAGTACACCATTCCGGTAGAAGCTGCACTTGAGGCAGTAAGAAACGGAGAAAATCCGGAGCTTACCACACGCCAGAAACATACAAGAGAGTGCTTCGTAGTTGCTGAGGAAGGTGCTGATCTTGCACGCATCGAGGAAGAGATCAAGACCATGCCGAACTACTTTGACGAGTATGATACAACGGTACATTTCATTTCCCAGGAAGAGCTGGACCGTGACCACAGCGGTATCCCGCACGGCGGTTTTGTGATCCGTACCGGTGAAACCGGATGTGAGGGTAACAAGCATGTGATCGAATATTCTCTGAAACTGGATTCGAATCCGGAATTTACCGGAAGTGTTCTGGTTGCTTATGCACGTGCTGCATATCGTCTGTCCAAAAAGGGCGAATCCGGAGCGAGAAGCGTATTCGATATCGCACCGGCTATGCTGTCTCAGAAAACACCGGAAGAACTGAGAGCTTCCATGCTGTAATGAGACCTGGTTCAAAAGCCTGAAACTGAATTTACACAACGTAAAAAGCAGAGCACAGGACGTGTTTTCCGTCACGGTGTCTCTGCTTTTTGTTTTGTATCTTCGTTACGGCAGCCTGCACTGCACGTTTTCTTTTTTGCTTTTACTTACATTTCACGCTCTTCTTTGCACTCCACTTGCTGTAAGCGGTCTTTCCGTTTGCTTTTTTGTAAGCACGGATGCGCACGTAATATCTGCTCTTCTTTTTCAGCTTTTTGATGGTCTTTGATGTCGCTGCCGCTTTTTTTACGGTAACTTTCTTTTTGTTTTTGGTAAATTTCGCATTGCGTGCATACTGGATCTCATAACCGTCTGCACCGGAGAGTTTCTTCCATTTTAATTTGATGGTTCCGGCTTTCGATGAGGTCAGAGCCGTGACCGTCACTTTTTTCCTGGTGATATTCGCTGAAGTATTTCCGCTGTTGTTTCCGGAAGCTGCAGCTTTTGTCTCTGTATAGGCAATGTTATTTTGCTTTGCATATTTGATCGCATAAGAACCTTTCGGCGCATAAATTTTCGCGTCTACAACCGGCTCTTCGCTGCCAACCCAGTAATAACCGGTTGCCAGACATTCTTCTCCGATTTCGGTCACACTCGCCGGTATCGTGATCTTCCTCAGATTTTCGCATGCATAAAAGGCCTTTTTCCCGATCGACTTCAGCCCTTCTTTAATCTCTGCTTCTTTCAGGTTGCTGAAATAATAGAACGCTTCCTCCGGGATACTGGTGATTCCTTTTTCGATCACGATCTTTGTGACGCACTCGCGGATATCTTTCCAGGAATTATCTGCAGAACTGTAGCTGTAGGAACGTGCTGTCGAGGACACCGGATAGCGGTAATGTGCTTCCTTATCGATATCGATTGCACCGATTCCGGAGATCGTCAGCACTCCATTTGCAAGGCTCCACACAGCATTCTCACCGGCTATGCGGTACACCTTTTTCTGAAAAGCTCCGCTGTTTGCATCAATGGAATAAAAGGCAACGGTGTTCGAACTGGAAGCACTGTAGACAATTTTTGAACCATTTACGATCGGATGACAGTCGGAAATCGGGGCCGGTGCCGTAAACTCCCGGCTGACAGTCTCGCCGTTTCCATCCAGAAATACATAGTGCAGTATGGAAACAGAAAGCGGATCGTTGTCTGTGATTTTCTGTGTCTTTCCGGTTTCTTCCCAGGAGAGCATAAAACGATTGTCGTTGATCTTCGTAAGTTTTACGCCGAGGAAACTTGCACCGTCTCCGGTAAAATCTGTGAGCCATCTGACCGTTGCTGCATCTTCGGTAAAATTGTTTTTCGGTGTGATCGTCAGATACAAGTTGTGCGGCATATCACTTGTCACATTGTCATACTGGCTCTGATCGATGGATGTTCCGACACTGAGAACATTTGAGGAGGATACTGCCAAATCATCCACACTCGCATAACAGGCAATTGCCCATGCATCGGTACGAAAGCCTCCATATTCCAGAACAGACAGACTCTGTTTTTTCATGGAAGCGGTATCGTATTTTGAAAGTTCCGTACATCGTCCGCCCTCACTCTGTTCCAGAACATAAAGCTGTGCACCGTCAGACTTGATGTACTGTGCAAAAGAATGTCCAAGGTTGCAGTCCACAATGGATCCTTTCAATGTTGTCTTATCAATCTGAACCATCAGATAGCCCTGATGTCCCTGGCCTACTCCGGCATCTACGTAGCCTTCATGTCCGGTTACAAGATAAAGATTGTTTCCGGATTCTGCCATCTCCACACATCCATAGTCAAACGGATAACGCACTTCGCCGCCGAACAGCTCCGGATCGCCGGTGATGGATGCTGCTCCGAGACGTCTCCAGTTTTTGTCATATTTGATGACCCGGATCACTTCTTTGGTGTCGCTCTGCTCCGTGTTGTTCTGTGCTTCTGCAAGATAATAAGCATCCTGCCCTGCATAAAAGCCGCCCCAGATCGGCAATTCCAGATCCAGTGAACCTTTTCGCTGAAGGTTAAATTGCGTATCATAATATTCCACCCGGACTTTACTGCCGTCATAGGCTACCCGCATATATCCGTTGTCTGTTACGGCCATATTTACCTTGTTTCTTAAAGATACCGTAAGGTTATCGACTGCCGTCGGCACCGTATTTCCCGCCGCATTCGTCATTTTCTGCGGCATCAGAATACACGCCAGAACAAGCAGCACACCAAACACGATCTTTTTTCCTTTTTCTGCTGTTTTTTTCATGCGTTTTCTCCTTTCTTTCCTTTGGCAGATGTTTTTTCTCTGCCTGACATTTTCTTCATCTGCTCTTCTGTATTTTCAGAAACAACGAGGAAGCTGTATGCATTGTATTTCTCTGACCAGAACATTGCGCTGCCGTCATAAGCCAGTACCTTTCCTTCAGAACAGACCTTCCGCCCTTATCGCCTTCCAGCTGCATCAGTTCCGGGATCAGATCTGCCCGGAACATACAGGGATTGCCAACTCTTTCCCCACAACGCAGAGAGAACGTCGGCGGCTGTGAAGTATATCCCTGCCTGAATCGCCGGCCTGCTGCCTGGATCAGCACTTCAATGCTCTGCTCGCTTAAGTTCGGCTGATCGGCAACTGCGAACATCAGATAATCCCACGTTCTTACATGCTCTGTCTTTCTTTCAAAAGAACGCTCGTTCTTTACAAAGCAATGCTCTTTTCTCACAAAATCATGTGCTTCCTGCACCGGGCAAATTTCCTTCTTTACAGAGTCATATATTTCCCCAACCGCACGTATCCCTGCTTTTATCGTATAAGAAACACCAAGTCTGCTCTCTTTGCAGAATACTGCATTCACGCCGGGCTGACTTTGTACTTCCTGATAAATTTCCGGATACTGCGTGACAACTGTCAGGGAAAGGTTCTGCGGCTGTTTTTCTCTGATCCGGAGCAGTTTTTCAAATGTATGAAGATACAGTGGCTTTCCCTGCCAGTTCTGAAGCAGTTTGTTTTCATTTCCAAACCGGCGGCTGTTTCCAGCCGCCATATAAATGATATGTATCATGATTCTTTGACGCGACGGTCGATTTCTTTCCACTGTGGATCGAGCATGCTCATCAGAATCTTTTCCGGAGTGAACGGTACAGTTCGGTGCCATACGCCGGTCGCACGGTAAATCGCATGGGCAAGTGCCGGTGCCGGGGTGTTGATCACGATCTCACCGATGGATTTGACACCAAACGGGCCGCTCGGCTCGTAGCTGGTTTCAAATTCTACGTTGATCCTGCCCATATCCAGACGGGTCGGGATCTTGTACTGCATAAAGCTGTTCTCTGCGATTTTTCCCTGTGCGTTGTAAGTCACATTTTCATAGAGTGCCATGCCGATTCCCTGGCCGATACCGCCTTCCGCCTGTACTCTTGCAAGGTTTGGATTGACCGGGATACCGCAGTCGATCACAGCCTGATAATCAAGGATCTCGATGCTTCCCGTCTCTTTATCCAGCTCGATTTCTACCATTCCGACCATGTAAGGCGGCGGAGATACCGGGGAAGAATACGTGGCTGTCACATCCACAGGAATCGTATTGTTGACCTGGGATTTTGTGGCAATATCCGCAAGACTGACGGACTTTTCGCCGTCGGTCAGGTAAACTTTCTCACCGTCAAAATCGACTTCTTCCGGTTCACACTCAAGCATGCCGGCACCGATCTTTTTGATATTTTCCCGCAGCTGCAGTGCCGCATTCTGCGTTGCCATTCCTGTCACATAAGTGGTGGAAGATGCATATGATCCGGAGTCGTACGGAGAGGCATCCGTATCTGCCCCGAAAACGGAAATCTGATCTGCATCACAGTCGAGCACTTCCGCTGCCATCTGTGCAAGGATTGTATCGCATCCCGTTCCCATGTCGGCCGCTCCGATCATCATGTTATACGTTCCGCCGTCACCAAGTTTTAAGGTACAGGAACCGACATCGACATTGGAAATACAGGAACCCTGCATTGCCAGTGCCATGCCTGCCGCACGCACTTTTCCATTGCCCATGTCACGCACCGGATATTTTTCTTTCCAGTGGAAGTTGTCGGCACAGTGTTCGATACAGCGGTCCAGTGCACAGGCATTTGCCGTCTCACCGAAGTAAGCCGGCATAAACATGCCTTCGCGGACAATATTTTTCATACGGATCTCCACTGGGTCCATATGCAGTTTCTCCGCCAGCTCATTTACTGCGGATTCCAGTGCAAAAATACCCTGCGTCGCACCGTAGCCTCGGTAGGCTCCGGCTGCCTGAACATTCGTATAGACTACGTCGCAGGAAAATCTGGTTGCCTCACAGCCTCCGGTATAAAGCGGAAGTGCTTTATGTCCGGAAAGTCCTACGGTCGTAGTTCCATGTTCTCCGTAGGCACCGGTATTGGATAAGGTATAAAGGTCGATAGCCCGGATATGTCCGTCCTTCATCGCACCTAAGCGAACCGTCACTTCCATTTCGTGCCTTGGTGAAGCGATCGTCTGACATTCTTTTCGGCTGTAGATCAGTTTACACGGTTTCTTTGTCATCCAAGTCACAAATGCCGGATAAACTTCGCAGACTGCTGTCTGTTTTGCTCCGAATCCTCCGCCGATACGCGGTTTTTCCGCACGCACCATCGATTTTGGGATTCCAAGTGCGTTGGCAATGATACGTCTTACATGAAAGACGATCTGTGTGGAACTGATGCAGTGGAGACGTCCGTAACGGTCGATCTCGCAGTAAGCACGGATGGTTTCCATATAGCCCTGCTGTGCCGCCTTGATCCGCCAGCTGTGCTCGATCACTTCATCGCATTCGCTTAAAATCTGCTCTACATCACCGTGGGTATCTTCCTCGTGATGCAGAAGGTTGCGTTTCACATCACCGGTATTTCCATAGGATTTCCAGTTCTCCTCCGGATGTACCAGAACTTCGTTATCAAGGGCTTTTCTGAAATCAAGGACCGGCTCCAAAACCTGATATTTCACCTTGATCAGACGCAGTGCTTTATCGACTGCTTTTTCATTTTCACCGGCAACGATCGCCACCGGATCACCCACACAGCGAACCCTCTGATCGAGGATCAGACGGTCATACGGAGATGGCTCCGGATAAGTCTGTCCGGCAATACAGAAGCGTTCTTCCGGCACATCTTTCCAGGTATAAATGGCCTCAATGCCCGGAACTTTAAGTGCTGCAGCAGTTTTGACCTCTTCTACCAGAGCATGGGCATGCGGACTTCGGAGCAGTTTTACGACCAGACAGTCCTGCGGCACAATATCATCCATAAAGACCGGTTTTCCAAGCAGAAGCTGGTTTGAATCTTTTTTCGGAACACATTTTCCGACCATATGATAATCTTTTCGATCTCGCTTAAATTCACTCATGCTTCCACTCCCTTCCGATATCCGCACCATAAACTTCTGCCTCCAGATCAAGCGGTGCCGCTTCTTTTTTGCTGTTCAGATAGTTGCGGAGCGAACGCAGCTGGCTCTGATATCCGGTACAGCGGCAGAGATTGCCTGATAAATATTCAAGGATCTCTTCGTCTGTCGGATCTGGATTTTCCCGGAGCAGTGCCACGATATTAACAATATAACCCGGATTGCAGAATCCGCACTGGTCGGCACCCTGCACTGCAAAAAAATCGCTAAATTTCTTTGCTTCTTCCTGGAGACCTTCTAAGGTATCTACTTTTCTTCCTGATGCCCGTCCGATTGGAACGCTGCAGGAAAGCACTGGTTTTCCATCCAGTAAAACGCTGCAAAGCCCGCAGTTTCCGGTTTCACATCCTCTTTTGACGGAAAAACATTTATGTTTTCTGCAAAAATCAAGGAGTACCATATCGGCATCCACCGAATCTGTGATCTTTTTTCCATTTAATGTAATGGTCACTTCCATCAGCACTTTTCCTCCTCTCCATTGTTTTCTGCCACAATCGTATGCAGTGCACGTTTTACAAGCACCTGACAGACGATCCGACGATATGCAGCTCCGGCTCTCATATTACTGCCGAAACGGATCTGCTCTGCAACCTTGGCGGCAAATTTTTCGATGCTTTCCTCGTTTATTTCTGTTAAAATGCCTTCTTTATCCCAGACGTTTTCCGCAAGATGCGGTGTAGCTCCGACTGCTGCGACATATCCTTCTTCCCGTTTTGCCACCGCACAGGTCAGCACCGGAAAATCTGTGGACTGGTTTCTCTGACTTAAATACACGACTGCTTTTACCTTTTTCGGTACGATCACGGAAACAAGAATATCCCTTGTCTTTCTTGGCATTTTTACAAACTCATCCAGATCCAAGATGCCTGCATGATGCAGCTGCACCTTTGCACCCATGGCACGGAAGATCGTCATCACATCCGAAAATCCGTAACGTCCCCAGAGACTGCCGCCGACCGTAGCCACATTTCGAAACTGTACACCGACGATATGTTTCACCGACTCGGCAAACGCACCTTTCGTGTAAGTATTTAACGCCTCGTTTGTCTCCAGTTCCCGAAGCGAAACATACGCTCCGATGCGAAATTCTTTTTCATCTTCTTCGATCTGATCCAGACCAAGATCTGACAGATCGATCGCTGTTCCAAACGGCCGCTTCCGCATCTTCAGCCAGAGCATACCGCCGAGAACAAAATTATTTTTTTTCTGGTAAAGCCCATAGGCCTCTTCCAGACTTTCTGCCCTTACGTATTGATTAAAATATCCCATACTGTCCTTTCCCTATTCAAAAATTATCTCTGACATTCTTACTATACACCGATGCAATCCGCCGGTGGCTGCATCAGGCTTTAAATCAAATCCCATCCCGAATATCAATTTATCTCATATCTAATACAACTCTAACTCATACATTGCTTCCCACTTCAGCTTTTCTTCTTCCAGAAACACAAGGATTTTTTCTTTTTCTTCCGGTTTCGTTTTCCAGGAAAGTCCGCACCCTGCTGAAATCTCGGATGGAAGCGGGATCAGCCGCCCGAAAATCCCCATTTCCTGTGCCCTCTTTTCCATCGCCATCGCCGCTGTCGTGGTGGAAAACGTGATCACCAGCTGCTTTGTTTTTTTTCTCATATCACGGACTTACAATCAGGGAAGCCTGCGTCATCTTTTCCGCAATCTCGTACATGTTCGTCACTTCTCCGACTGCAAGCCGGTCCGTCAGACCATAGTGATTTAAACAAGTCCCGCATGTTAAAATTTTCACGCCCTGTTCTTCCAGTGCTTTCAGATCCTCCAGCGACTGGGAACCTTCACAGGTGATAAATGCACCGCCATTATAAAAAAGCATGGTTTTCGGCAGATCTTTCTGCTGCGAAATCGCATAGATAAAGCCTTTTAACAGCACTTTTCCAAGCTCCGGATCACCCTCTCCCATCACGGAAGAGCGGATCACAACCACCTTATTGCTCTCTTTTTCCGGCGTACAGTCACAGAATTTTCCACCGTCTCCTTCTTTTTTTTCAACGTTATCCACCACGTTTTCCACGATGATGCACACACGATATTTTCCTTCTTCAAGCTTTTCACTTGTGGTCTTATAACCTTTCTGGTCTGCCATCTTTTTCAGATTTTCAACTGCGATTTCATTGTCAACCAGTGTCTCCACCACATCGGCACCTTTTAAAGATGCAATCGCATTTTTTGTCTTAACAACCGGGATCGGACATGCATCGCCCATTGCATTTACTGTGATCATATTACATCCTCCTCAATTCACATAGATATCTTTTTCTTTTTTCTCCGTAAACCTTCCGACGATCGCTGCCGGCATTCCGGCTTCTCTTAATTCTTTCTCAAATGCCGCTGCGTCTTCTTTTTGCACGGCAAATAACAGTCCTCCGGAGGTCTGCGGATCAAAGAGCAGTTCTTCCATCGCAAATGGAATATATTTTGAAAATGTCACACGTTCTGCGACATGATTGCGGTTTCGCTGTGCCGCGGCCGTCAGCAGAAATTCTTCTGCACAGTGCATTGCTCCTTTGATGACCGGGATGGAAATGCTGTCGATTTCTGCCGAAATGCTGCTGTTTATCATTTCACTTAAGTGCCCCAAAAATCCAAAACCGGTCACATCGGTGCAGGCATGTATCTCGTAACGATGGCTGATCTCTGCGGCTTTTTTATTGAGCATGGTCATTGAAGCAATCGCTTCTTCCATGGCTCCTTTTGGTGCCTGTCCGACACGGTTTGCATTGCACACCAGCCCGACTCCGAGTTTCTTGGTAAGGATCAGTACATCCGACATTCTGCCTTTGTCATTTGCATAGATCTGTTTTGGATTTACAATACCCATTACAGACAGTCCGTATTTGACATCGGCATCGGCAATGGAATGACCTCCTGCCAACGTTCCGCCCGCCTCGATCACTTTTTCTGCCCCACCCTGCATGATCTTTCCGAGAATATTTAAATCCATTTTTTCTGGAAAACAGAGGATATTCAATGCTGTCTTTACCGTTCCGCCCATCGCATAAATGTCACTTAAAGCATTTGCCGCTGCAATCTGCCCAAACAAATACGGATCTTCCAGCATCGGCGGAAAAAAATCCAGCGTCTGGACAATGGCGGTATCTTCCGTGATCTGATAAACAGCCGCATCATCCCGACTGTCATATCCGATCAGAAGATCCGGATCTTTTTCCCCTCTTGGGATTTTGCCAAGCACGTGACTTAAAAGATCCGGTCCTAATTTTGCCGTACATCCGCCACCCTTACAAAATACAATCTCTTCTGTCATTTCACGCCTCCACTTCTTCTGCGATCTCACGGATCGCTTCTGCGGCCGCCAGTGCCTCTTTTTCTGTATTATAATATGAAAAGCTGAAACGCACCATGCCCTGCTTCTGCGTTCCGAAATACTGATGCATCAGCGGTGCACAGTGTGCTCCCGGACGCACTGCAATCTCATACTCTTCCAAGAGCCATTCACTGACCTGCGAAGAATCCACGCCTGCGATATTCAGAGAAACGATCGGGCATCTGTTTTTATCCGAAAAATCGCCATATATCTTCACATTGGGAATCTGCTTGATTTTCGCAACAAAACACTCCATCAGATTTCGCTCTTTTTTCCATATCTCTTCTGCTGTGATCTTCTGGATTTCCTGTACACCTGCAAGAAGTCCGGCAATCCCGTGGCCATTCAACGTTCCGGCTTCGAGATGCTCCGGGAGTTCTTCCGGCTGCGTTTTCAGGAAACTGTGCACGCCGGTCCCGCCGCTTTTTAAAGGCTTTATCTCTGCACCCTCACCTATGTAAAGTCCGCCGGTTCCCTGCGGTCCAAACAGGCTTTTGTGCCCGGTAAAACAGAGCACATCGATATGCATCTGTTTTACATCAATCGGAATCACACCTGCAGTCTGCGAAGCATCGACGATCAGAAACAGCCCATGCCGCCTTGCAAGCTCTCCCATCCTCTGCATGTCCGTCAGGTTTCCGGTCAGATTCGATGCATGGGTGCAGACGATCGCTTTCGTGTTTTCCCGGATGGCTGCTTCGATCGCATCAAAATCTGCCGTTCCGTTCTGTCCACTCGCCGCAATCGTAAGTTCAACACCCTTTTTCTGCATGGCATAGAGCGGACGCAGCACCGAATTATGCTCCAGCTGCGTCGTGATCACATGATCTCCCGGAAGAAACATCCCCTGGATTGCCATATTCAAAGCTTCCGTTGCATTGGACGTAAAAACCAGCCTCGATGGATCACTGCCTCCGAAAAAATCGCAGAGCGTCTGCCTCGCCTCATAGATCATTCTCGATGCTCCAAGTGCCGCACCGGAAAATCCCCGCCCGGAATTTCCCAAAGTTTTCATGGCATCAAGAACGGCATCATAAACTGCCTGCGGTTTTTGAAGCGTTGTCGCTGCGTTGTCCAGATAAATCATGCTGTCATCCTCACATTTTCTGTAAAACATATTGCATCATCTTTACTGCAGCAGATGAATCTTTCCGCCATCCACAAAGATTTCTGTAATTTTTCCCGGTACCGACGGCATTTTTTCTTTCGATAAAAGCATCATAAGTTCCGCATCGGTTCCATCTATCTGACAGCTTACCGCCCAGCTGTGCAGTTCTTCTTCAGTGCCGCAGGATTTTACTGAAATTTTGTTCCTGACTTGTTTTTCTTCCAGTATGGCATCTTCTGAATAAAGAGTGATATCTCCCGGATAAATGGCGATCGCACGATATTTTTTCTGCTCTTCCGGCTCAGTAAACGGGACTCTCAGCGAAAGATTCCAGTCTTTTGCGTACACCCGGTCTTCGCTGATCCAGTCAATCTCTGAAATATTATTGCAGCCCACCAGTTTTGCCTGCCCGACTGTCTGAGGCTCTGCAAAAAACGCCCTCTTTTCACGGATCGGACTGAATCTGCCGTTTTCCATGCTGCCAATCCGGTCTGCCAGGCGATAAACCTCCTCCTGATTATGCGAAACAAAAAGGATCGGTTTGTCAAAATCATGCAGCATCTCCATCACTTCCCGCTCCATTTTCCGCTTGATATGCTCATCCAGTGCGGAAAACGGCTCATCTAAAAGAATGCACTGCGGCTCGGCCGCCAGCATGCGGATCATGGCAAGTCGCTGTTTCTGTCCGCCGGAAAGATGATCAGGATAACTGTCCGCATAATCTCCAAGACCGTATTCTTCCAGCCATTTCTGCACCTGGACCGGATTCTTTTGTTTCATCACAATGCTGATATTTTCGGCTGCCGTCATAGTCGGAAACAGGGCGTACTCCTGAAAAAGATAGCCGACGTTCCGTTTCTGCGGCGGAAGATTGATCTTTTTTGAAGAATCATACAGAACCCTGCCATTCAGCGAAATAAATCCGCTGTCCGGCGTCTCGATCCCGGCAATGCATTTGAGCGTCATGCTTTTTCCGGAACCTGAGCCTCCGATCACCGCCAGAATCCCGGCTTCCGTTTCCAGATCAACCGTCAGCTCATAAAGAGCCAGTTGTTTTTTTATTTTTACGATGAAAGACATGCTTTTTCCCTTTACTTTTCTTCTCTCCAAACAGATTCAGTGCAACAAGACACACAAACGAAATCACAAAAATCACCAGACACCAGAAACCGGCAAGTGCAAAATCTCCGTTCTGGAGCACCATGGCGATCTGCTGCGAAATCGTCGAAGTCCTGCCGGCGATATTTCCGGCGAGCATGGAAGTCGCCCCATACTCACCGATCGCCCTTGCAAATGCCAGGACTGTACCGGATAAAATGCCCGGTTTTGCCATCGGTATGCGGATCTTCCAGAAGATCGTCCGCTCACTCAATCCAAGCGTCTGTGCCGCATAGATCACATTCTCATCGACCTGTTCAAAGGCCGCTCTCGCATTGCGGTACATCAGCGGAAAAGCGATGACCGTTGCCGCCAGCACACAACCAAGCCAGGTATGTACTGCCTGAATGCCAAGACTGTTCGCCAGAAAACGGCCAAACGGTCTTCTTGTACTGAATGTACGAAGCAGAATGTATCCTGCCACAGTCGGCGGAAGTACAAGCGGCATCGTCAGAAAACCATCCCAGAACGCTCTTGCTTTTCCCTTCCGGCCCATCACAAATCTGGCCGCAAAAATCCCAAGGAAAAAGGAAACAAACGTTGCAGCCACTCCGGTTTTCATTGTAATCCAAAGCGGTGTAAAATCCAGATTCTGCAAATTCATAGATATCTCCTACTGTACAGTAAAATGATATTTTTCAAACAATTTCACTGCTTCTTCACTTTGCAGGTAAGTAAGGAAATCCTCGGAAGCTTCCAGTTCTTCATCGGAAGTATGATCACTTTCTACTGCTGCTACCGGATAGATCACATCACCGGTCAGGGAATTCGGCAGCTGCTCGATAATATCCAGCTGATCTTCATATCCGAACGTATCAGAATAATAAACCGTTCCGACTTCATTTGCTCCTTCTGCAACTGCGGATGCAACGGCTCCTACGTTTGCACAGTTATTGATCTCCAGGCCGCCCAGTGCCTTTGATATCACATCATCTGTCAGCTGATCGACTTCTGTGTACTCCGAGCCTGCCATGCCCGCATTGATCAGTGCTTTTCTGGTATACTGTCCAACCGGAACGGTCTGATCTGCCAGTGCCATGTTCTTTGCAAGAGAAAGATTGGAAAAATCTGTTACTTTGGTATCGCTGCCTTTCCATGTAACAAGGCATACCTGATTGTTCAGAAGATCCCGCCGGCTTCCTTCCACGATATCACCACCGTCAAAACCTGCCTGCAGCTCATCCATCTGAGAAACACCGGCAGAAAAGAAAATGTTGCATTTTGCACCTTCCTTGATCTGTGTCATCAACGTTCCGGAACTGTCATAGTTTGTCTGGAAAGTTACATTCGGATGCTCACTGTTGTACTTTTCGCACAGCTCATCCATAACACCGTTCAGACTCTTTGCTGCAAAAACGGTAACTTCTGTTTTCTTTTCCTTGCTTCCACATCCTGCAAGAAGAACTCCTGCGGTTGCCAGTGATACGATTGCGAAAGTTACTGCGATCGTTTTTTTCATTTGCTTTTTCCTTTCATGATACAATTTTTAAATGCTCTTTATTTTTATAATCCATTTCCACTATAAGTTTATACAAAGATTCTGTACATTTACGATCAGTTCCTGCATACCATAGTGCTGCATGCCCTGTCATGCCTCCTCCAGCAGCACTTCAATCCTGCCGCCGCACACCATGCCTTCTTCTTCGACGTTATCGGTGCTCATCTGGATTTTGACAATCTCGCAGATCCCATGTATGCCTTTTCGCATTTCCGCAAAATATCCGCGACATCTGGTGATCACTTCAGCTTCTGCACAGCCTCCGCCGATGGTTCCGATCATACGATTGTCCGATGTGACCAGCATCTGGGTTCCGATGCTTCTGGGTGCACTGCCCCTTTTTTCAATGATCGTACAAAGCATGCGGTATTCCATCTCATTTTCATCATTTACTGCAAATTTTGAAAGTCTCTGCGGCTCTGCCAGTTCTTCCAGAATTGCCTCGTCTGTTTCTGCCGCTTTTGCACGTTCATTTTTGCACTGCACGATCTCGCTGATCACAGAAAGTGCGATCTCTGCCGGAGTCTGTGCTCCGATTGCCAGACCGATCGGGGAATGCAGCTTTTGTACCTGTTCTTTTGTATAGCCTGCCTCTTCCAGATCTTTTCGCACCAGCACACTTCGCTTTCTGGATCCCATCATGCCTGCATAGGCAAACGTTCTTTTATAAATCTCTTTTAAGCATTCCAGATCAAAACGATGTCCTCTCGTCATGCAGACATAATAATTATCCACATCTTTCGGGATTTTTGCAAGACTTTCCACATAATCTCCACAAAGAATGTGATCTGCTCCCTCCTGTTTTGCATGTTCTGCAAAAAACGGGCGGTCTTCCAGAACCCAGATTTCAAAATCCAGCAGTTTTGCCATCCTCACCAGGGCAGTTGATACGTGTCCGCCGCCGCAGATCACAAGTCTTGCCCTGTTTCCGATGGAATGAAGGAAAATCTCCTGCTCTTCGATCGTGATTCGGTGTTTGTCTGCAAGATGTGCCTTCCAGATTTCTTCGGCATGTTTTTCATTAAAAAAATCTGATCCGGATATTGATTCTTTTGCCTCTTCATTCATATTGTGTTTGTGCAGGCCATGATACATTCCGGCACCGGAACTTCGTACCGCACGGATTTTTCCATCCATCATGCAGAGCTTTTCGCCCCTGTTTTTTCCGGTAATGACGGTCGCTGTCAATGTGTCCGCTGCCTTATTCCGATCCCGGACGGTCGCATAAAAATTTGCCGGTATCATCGTCACCTCATCACCTTTTTTGATCGTGCCGCCTTTTAAGACAACGGCAAACACGCCTTCTTTCGGCATGATGCACTCGCCCATCCGCTGATAAATGGCACAGTAAGAATGGCACTGTTTTCCGATCTGCGTCATCTCAAGCAGTGCATCTCCAATCTGAAACCTCGTTCCGAGCGGCAGCGTTTTAAAGTCAAATCCGGAGACGATCAGATTCTCCCCGAAGGCTCCGTTTTCGATTCTGGCTCCTCTGGCTTTGAAATCTTCGATTTTTTCAAAAGATAAAAGACTGACCTGCCTGTGCCATTTACCTGCATGGGCATCTCCGGCAATCCCGAAATCTGTAACCAGCTGTGCTTCCTGTATTTCTTTTTTTTCTGTCCCGCGTTTTTCACTGATATTGATCGCGATCAGTTTTCCCATCTATTTCTCCTTTAATCTTATCCGCCAATCTGATTCATGGTTTCTGAACTTTTTTTCGAATTCTGCTCCTCAAAATGATGCGATTTCGGCTTCTGGAAAATCGCCTGCCGCATCAGCTCTGCCAGCTTGTCTGGATTTTCTGTATCTTCCAGTGCCGGACGCAGATCGATCACTTTTGCAGAAGCCAGACAAGGCTTTAATTTTGCCTCGGAAGTGATGCGGACGCGGTTGCATCGGTCGCAGAATTTTCCATGGATCGCCTGAATCAGACCGATGGAGATATCCAGATCCGAAAAGCGATAGTATACCGCCGGACCATATCCATATTTTTCCTGAGAATCTGCTTTTCTTTTTCTTTGCATGATCCTCTCATACCTGCCATATCGCTCCTGCAAAGTTTCCAGTACTTTGCTTTTTGGATCGACCGGCAGAATCTTTCCAAAACCAATCGGCATCATCTCGATAAACCGGAGTGTGACGTGGTTTTGTTCTGCAA
>ENA-OPCB01001055-OPCB01001055.1-human-gut-metagenome-genome-assembly--contig:-NODE-1055-length-16898-cov-4.680045_pt1 | contig 16898 bp, 17 predicted proteins | sample MGYA00241561_ERZ501473 | MGnify/ENA primary metagenome ERZ501473 (study PRJEB25962, sample SAMEA2042519) | human gut metagenome | biome: human gut; feature: human-associated habitat; material: faeces... | reverse complement strand
GGAGCCAGGCAGTTGGTGGTGCAGGAAGCGTTGGAGACGAAGGTCATGTCGGAGGTGTACTTGGTGTTGTTGACGCCCATGACGAACATGGGGGTGTCGTCCTTCGAGGGGGCCGACATCACGACGCGTTTCGCACCCGCCTTGATGTGTGCGCCGGCGAGTTCTTTGGTCAGGAAAAGGCCGGTCGATTCGACCACGTATTCCGCACCTATTTCGTTCCACCGGAGGTTCGCCGGGTCTTTCTCTGCCGTAACGCGTATGGTTTTGCCGTTTACGACGAGGTTGCCGTCCTTTACCTCCACGGTGCCGTCAAAATGGCCGTGAACGGTGTCGTAACGGAGCATGTAAGCCATGTAATCAACCGAAATGAGGTCGTTGATGCCTACCACCTCTACGCCGCCCTGCTTGACGGCGGCACGGAAAACGAGGCGGCCGATGCGCCCGAAACCGTTGATGCCGATTTTAATTTGTGACATAATCCTTTATTGTTTTATGGTTCTGTATAATTCTTAATGCCTGTTCCCCTGCGGTGATGCAAAGGTAGGAATCTTTTGCCTGTAAATCAATACGCATGCAAACGTATGCGCAGTTTAATTTTCGGAAGCGTTCCGGGTGTCGGAGTCCTGCGGCCGGGCCGCCTCCTTCACCTTTTTGGCCATGTTCGATGCGAATACGAAATCGTTGAGGGCCCGGTTGTCCGTGTGCAGGATATCCGCCGAAGTGCCTTCCCATCCCTTGCGCCCCTGGTTGATGAACACAATTTTCTCGCCAATCTCCATGACCGAGTTCATGTCGTGGGTGTTGATGATGGTCGTGATGCCGTACTCCTTGGTGATGTCGTATATCAGTCGGTCGATTACGTTGGAGGTGACCGGGTCGAGCCCGGAATTGGGTTCGTCGCAGAACAGGTAGCGGGGATTCATCACGATGGCGCGGGCGATGGCCACCCGTTTTATCATGCCGCCGCTCAATTCGGCGGGATAGAGTTTTTCGGCCCCTTCGAGGTTCACACGGTGCAGGCAGAAGGCCACCCGCTCCCGTTTTTCCGCCATGCTCTGGCCGGTGAACATGTCAAGCGGAAAGCGGATGTTCTCTTCCACAGTGGAAGAGTCGAGCAGGGCGCCCCCCTGGAATATCATGCCCACATCGCGCCGGATGGCCTTCTTCTGGCGGAAATCGAGCGATGTGAAGAGCGTGTCGCCGTAGTATATCTCGCCTTCGTCCACCGGAAAGAGGCCGGCGATGCTTTTGATGAGCACCGTCTTGCCGGAACCGCTGCGGCCGATTATCATGTTGATTTCGCCCGGCAGAAAGGTCGCCGATATGTCTTCCAGTACCGGCTTGCCGTCGAAGGACTTGTATATGTGTTCGCAGCGTATCACAGGTAGGAGATTTGGGTGATTATAAGGTCCATCATCAGTATCACTACCGAACTCACCACCACGGCCTTGGTGCTGGCACGCCCCACTTCGAGCGAGTTCCCTTTGGCGTAATAGCCGTAGAAGCCGGAGATGGAGGTGATGACGAATGCATATACAATCATCTTTATCAGCGCATAGACGATGGAGAAGAGTCTGAAATCCATTTTGATGCCGGTGATGTACGTGTCCGGGATGATGATTCCCGTGACCAGCGTGATGGCGTATCCCCCGATGAGACCGACGACGATGCTGAGGATGGCGAGCAGCGGGAAGAAGATGACCGTTGCGATGATTTTCGGGAGTATCAGGTAGCTCGCCGAATTGACGCCCATGATTTCGAGGGCGTCTATCTGTTCGGTAATGCGCATCGTGCCTATCTCGGAGGCGATGCTCGAACCGACGCGGCCGGCCAGGATGAGCGCCACGACCGTGGAGCTGAATTCGAGTATCATCGTTTCGCGCGTGGCGTAGCCCATGAGCTCGCGCGGGATGAAGGGCGACTCGAAGTTGATGCACATCTGAAGCATGAGCACGGCCCCCATGAAGACCGATACGAGCGTTACGATGCCGATGGAGTTGAGCCCCAGCGTCTCCATTTCGGCCAGCACCCGCCGTTTGTAAACGCTCCTGCGTTCGGGACGGGAGAAGACCTTGCCCATGAGCAACATGTACCGTCCTATGAGGTTGAAGATATTCATACCGGCGATGATGTTATTCCCTGCGGCTTTCAGATGTCTCTTCGCGGATGTCCTCGTATTCCACGTAGTCTCCGACCTCGTTGCTTACCACCTTTTTCGACGATGTCTCGGTCTGCTGTACGGTGATTTCGCCGTCCTTTTTCTTTTGGTTCCGGCCGCCGCCCCATGTGTAGGTGCGGAAAGTCTCTCCCTGCTCCTCCATCTGTCTGCGCAGACGGTTCATCCGGTAGCGGAATATCAGTATGCCGATGAGTACCAGTGCGATGAATCCCATAACGATATAGAAGGCCACGCTGAGTATGTCGCCGATGGATACGAGGCCGAACAGTATCAGAATGACCAGTATGATAAGAATGTATGTTCCTACTCCCGTTCTCATAAAATGGTGGTGTGTTTCGGTTCTGGGGGCCGGTCGCGGGCATCTCCCGCCGGCCGATTATACAAAGATAACTCTTTTTCCCCGAAAATATTATTGCCCTTTTCCCGATTTGAGTGACATAACATATTTTGTGCCCGGCCGGTGCAGTTTGGTAACAATTTTGTATCTTTCGCTCCGGAAACATCGTTTAATTAAAACAGTCACGGATATGAAAAAGTACATTTGTAACGTATGCGGATATATATACGACCCGGCAGCGGGGGACCCCGACAGCGGCGTGGCACCCGGAACCGCTTTCGAGGATATTCCCGAAGATTGGGTATGTCCGCTGTGCGGTGTGGGCAAGGAGGATTTCTCTCCCGTGGAGGATTGAGCCGGCCGGAAATGGAAAAGGCGGCACTGCGAATCTGCGGTGCCGCCTTTTTTGTCTCCTGACGGGTGTTACCGTATCCTGTCGAGCGACTTCACCAGAAGGATATCTTTCCGGATGCCCCGCAGCGCAAGGTAGGTGAAGATGAGCGAAACGGGCGGGAAGAAGGCGGCGGCGGAGAGTTTCCAGGCTGAAACGGCGAGCGTCGAGAGGCTCCGCGCACCTCCCCAGATGTAGTATATCTCGAACAGCATCACTCCGGCGAGGAGTACCGTCTCCACTACGCAGAGCCGGAATTGCAGCAGGCGTTTCTTATAGAGGAAGATGGTTACGAACGGTAGCAGCGCGGCGGCGATGACCGTGGCGGCGAGGCCGTAGGCGGTCAGCACGGGCGTTCCGTCGGCGGCGTCGGAGAATCCGAAGGCCGTGAGGTACATCTCTTCCGTTCCGCCGAGGAAGGTTCCCAGCGGCATCAGCAGCATGAGGCCCGTCAGTACGGCGACGAGCAGCAGGTAAAGCGATTGTATCCTTTGTATCATCTCTTTTGGTATTTGTTGTCTTTTTCTGTTTGTCATTGGTCCGTTTTCGCTGCTTGGCGAGGCGGATGCCGGTCTTCTGGCAAGGGGCGCCTGACGCCTGCTGCGGACGGGCGGGGCGTTAAAGCTCTTCGTCTATGAGATAGTGGTTGCGGTCTGCCGAGTTCCGGTTTATCAGCTCTCCGAGGAAACCCGCCAGGAAGAGCATGACGCCCAGAACGACGGCCAGCAGGCAGAGGTGGAACAGCGGCTGGTCGGTGACGGCGCGGAATACCATGTCGTGCGACTGGCGATAGAGCTTCTGGGCGATTATCACGATGACGGCCACGCCCCCGAAGAGGAACATCAGCGTGCCCAGTCCGCCGAAAAAGTACATCGGACTGCGCCCGAAGCGCGACAGGAACATGACCGTGACGAGGTCGAGGTAGCCTTTGACGGCGCGTTCCCAGCCGAATTTGCTGTGGCCGTACTTGCGTGCACGGTGGTGTACTTCCTTCTCCCCGATGCGGGTGAACCCTGCGTTCTTGGCCAGGATAGGGATGTAGCGGTGCATCTCTCCGTACACCTCGATGCTCTTGACGACTTTCTTCCGGTACGCCTTGAGGCCGCAGTTGAAGTCGTGGAGCCGGATGCCGGAGGTCGCCCGTGCCGTAGCGTTGAAGAGTTTGCTCGGCCACCGTTTCCCTATCGGGTCGTGGCGCCGGCGCTTCCATCCCGAGACGAGGTCGTAGCCCTCCTCTGTTATCATGCGGTAAAGCTCCGGTATCTCGTCGGGGGAGTCTTGCAGGTCGGCGTCCATTGTGATGACGACTTCGCCCCGGGCCGCCTCGAATCCGCAGTAGAGTGCGGCGCTCTTGCCGTAGTTGCGCCGGAAGCGGATGCCGCGTACCGAGGGATTGGTCGCCGAGAGGCTGCGTATCACGTTCCACGAGCTGTCGCTGCTGCCGTCGTCGATGAAGATGGCTTCGTACCGGAAACGGTTTGCGGTCATTACCCGGTCTATCCATGCGGCGAGCTCCGGAAGCGATTCGCTTTCGTTCAGCAGGGGGATGACCACCGATATGTCGGGTGTCTCACTCATGGCCAGTTCCGTTGTCGTCGCGGTCATCGTTCCCGGCGAGCGGGTCGGGCTGGCGCTGTGCCATGGCGCTCGTAAAGAGGCCGATGATGCCTCCCTGTATGAAATAACCTATTACGTAGCAGATGACGAGCACGAGCGGGTTGAACATGGCCGAATAGAGCGCGTCGTAAACCATGTCGAACTGAGCCTGTGGCAGGAGGTCCTGCATGGTGGCCATCTGCAGGTCGATTGCCTCCGTGACCGCTTCCTTAATGAGGAAGTTGTTGATGAGTGCCGAGGCGAATCCGAAGATGACGCCCGTGAAGAGCATCATGGCAAGGACGAATCCCATGCACCGGCCGTAGGAGAACCCTTCCCGTGCATCGGCCATGCCGGCTATCCGGCGCGTGAAACCGTAGGTGAGCAGGATGAACAGGACGAGCGACAGGATGCTCATCCAGCCTCCCAGCGCGAGCGATACTCGTGTAAGCTGCAGAGCAGCCGCCACGAGTCCCATGACGGTGCCGCCTTTCATGGCCTCCGTCCAGAATATCTTTTTCGTTATCTCCATGTCGGAATCTTGTTTGTCTGCGTTGCGTTCACAAATATAACGCTTTTTGCCGCTTCCGGCAACTTTCGCCTCCGTGCCGAATCCGTTGTTCCGGTACCCGGAAGGGCACTGCGCCGATGCGTTCGCCTGTTCCGGTGCGGCGGAATGCGGCGTCTTGCGGAGAGTTTCCTTTCGGGCGCGGAGACCCGTCAGTATTTGCCTTTCCAGAGCGAGGCGATGCGGCGGGCTATCTCGGCCTCCTTCGGATTGTTGCCCGGTTCGTAGAAGCGCCGCCCCTCCAGACCGGCAGGCATGAACTCCTGTTCGGCGAAGTTGCCTTCGAAATCGTGGGCGTACTTGTAGTTCTTTCCATAGTCCAGCTCCTTCATCAGTTTGGTCGGAGCGTTGCGGATGTGCAGGGGGACGGGTCGGTTGTTGGTATCCTTCGCCGCCAGCCCCATGGCCCGGTCGATGGCCATGTAGGCCGAGTTGCTCTTGGGACTCGTGGCGAGGTAGATGGTGGCCTCGGCCAAGGGAATGCGGGCCTCGGGCATGCCGATTTTGTGGACGGTGTCGAAACAGGCGTTGGCGAGCAGCAGTCCGTTCGGGTTGGCCAGTCCGATGTCTTCGGCGGCGAGGATGACGAGCCTGCGGGCAATGAATTTGGGGTCTTCCCCGGCATTGAGCATGCGGGCGAGGTAGTAGACGGCGGCGTTCGGGTCGCTGCCGCGTACGCTTTTGATGAAAGCGGAGATGATGTCGTAGTGCATCTCTCCGTTCTTGTCGTAGGTGGCGATGTTCTGTTGCAGGGCGTCGGTTACGGTGCGGTCGTCTATCACCAGGTCGCCGTCCGAGGCTCCCGCGACAATGTCGAGAATGTTGAGCAGCTTGCGGGCGTCGCCTCCCGCGAAACCGAAGAGCGCGCCCGTTTCGCGTACCTCGATGTGCCGTTCACGGAGTATCGCATCCGTAGAGAGGGCGCGGTCGAGCAGTTCCTGCAGCTGTGCGTCGTCCATCGCCTTCAGTACATAGACCTGACAGCGTGACAGCAGCGGCGAGATGACCTCGAAGGAGGGATTCTCGGTCGTCGCGCCGACGAGGGTGATGTCGCCCTGTTCGACGGCCCCCAGCAACGAATCCTGCTGCGCCTTGTTGAAACGGTGGATTTCGTCGATGAAGAGGAACGGTGCGGGCGTGTTGAAGAATTTCTGTTTGCGTGCCTGTTCGATGACCTCACGCACGTCCTTGACGCCCGAGTTTATCGCCGACAGCGTGAACATCTTCCTGTCGAGGGCTCCGGCGACGAGCCGGGCCAGGGTCGTCTTGCCCACACCGGGCGGCCCCCAGAGGATGAAGGAGGGGACGTTGCCCGTTTCGATGAATTTGCGAAAAACGCCTCCGGGCCCCACGAGATGCTCCTGCCCGATGTAGTCGTCGAGCGTCCGCGGCCTGAGCCGTTCGGCCAGGGGAATGTTGCTTTGCTGTGCCATGTGTCGTGTCCTCCGGAATTTGCGGGTCGGATACCTCCGGCCGGGGAGCTTCCCGGCAGGCATGCCTGCCCGGCAAAGGTAACGAAAAATCCCCGTTCCGCAGTATTCCCCGTCGTCTCCCGGTACAGGGGTTGCAAAAAAGACGGCATGCACAATAAGGAGGGAGAAAGGTGCGTTCTAAATTAGTCACGAATGATTTAAGAAATTAAGAAACAGAACGATATTCGCCTATGGTATGATTCGACGCGCTTTCCCGCAGCAGGCTGTCCGTGCGGCGGCCGGGAAACAGGAGTTCAACTTATACTTATTTTATATATCGTTATGAACAGAAAATGGATGTTTGCGGGTCTCATCGCCGCAGCCCTGGCGGTTGGCAGCGGTGCGACCTACCTTATCACGAAGAACAGCCGGAGCGTGCAGCCGCAGGAGCGGGTGGTGGAGAAGGTTGTGGAGATAGAGAAGTCGCCGGCGGCTCACTTTACCGCCTACCAGGCGGCCGATTATCCCGACCTGACCTATGCCGCCGAGAATGCGGTAAATGCAGTGGTCAACATCGAGGTGACGCAGCAGGTGCAGATGCGCAATGTAGACCCCTTCCTCGAATTTTTCGGAATACCGCAGGGTTACTCCCGCGGCGGGGAGTATGTGCCTCGCGAATTCAAGGCGGGCGGTTCGGGCGTCATCATCTCGCAGGACGGTTATATCGTTACCAACCATCATGTCGTGGATAACGCCACCGAACTGAAGGTGAAACTTTACGACGGGCGTACCTTCCAGGCTAAGGTCGTCGGTACCGACCCGACCACCGAGGTGGCGCTTATCAAGATAGAGGGTGAGAACCTGCCGACGCTGGCATTCGGAGATTCGGATGCGCTGCGGCTCGGTGAATGGGTGCTGGCTATCGGCAGCCCTTTCGACCTGCAGTCGACCATTACGGCGGGTATCGTGAGCGCCAAATCGCGTAACCTCGGAGCGATTCCCAACCAGTACCGCGTGGAGTCGTTCATCCAGACCGATGCAGCGGTAAACCCCGGCAACAGCGGCGGCGCACTGGTCAATACGCGCGGTGAGCTTGTGGGTATCAATACGCTGATTAAAAGTCAGACGGGAACCTATATGGGCTATTCGTTCGCCATTCCGAGCGCGATAGTGAAGAAGGTGGTGGTGGACCTCAAGGAGTACGGCGTGGTGCAGCGTGCGCTGCTTGGCGTCAGCTACCGGGAGATTGACGAAGAGTTCGTCGAGGCGTTCGGCGAGGAGTACGGCATCCGCGAAACGGGCGGCGTCTATGTGGCCGATGTCTCGGAGGACGGTGCGGCCAAGGCGGCCGGCATCCGCAAGGGCGACGTAATCACCGCAATAGACGGCATCCGGCTCGGCAACAATACCAACCTGGCGGAAATCATGTCGCGTTATCGCCCGAACGACAAGGTGACTATTTCCGTAAAAAGGGACGGGAAAACGAAACAATTCGAGGTTGTGCTGCGTAATAAGGCTGGTAAGGCCGAACTGCTCTCCCGCGACTATGTGGATGTGGCCGAGTCGCTCGGTGGACGTTTCGCGGAGATTAACGACAGAACCCGCAGAGAGCTGAGGATAGAGAACGGCATACGGGTGACGGAGGTGCGTCCGGGCGGTGTGCTGGCCAGGGCTCGGGTGAAGGAGGGATTCGTGATAACCCATATCAACGACCGCCCCATCCGTTCGGTGGCCGACCTTGACCGGGTGACGGGTCCCGTGACATATATCGAAGGCGTATATCCCAACGGGCGCGCCATCAGTTACTCCCTTGTGCAGTAGGGAGCTGCCGAGAGGGACGATAAGAGAAAGATGGTCCCGGCCCACGCAGGAGTCGCATTGCGGGGCCGGGTCCGTTTTTAAAACGCCGACAGGCGGGAAAGAGAGAAGAGACAACGTACTATTTTATATTGCAACCAACAACATGAGGCAGTTAAAGATTACAAAATCCATCACGAACCGCGAAAGTGCATCGCTGGACAAATACCTTCAGGAGATAGGCAAGGAAGACCTTATCACCGTTGAGGAGGAAGTGGAGCTTGCGCAGCGCATCAAGAAGGGCGACCAGGAGGCGCTTGAAAAGCTGACGAAGGCCAACCTGCGTTTCGTGGTTTCGGTGGCCAAACAGTACCAGAACCAGGGGCTCAGCCTTCCCGACCTTATCAATGAAGGCAACCTGGGGCTCATCAAGGCTGCGGAGAAGTTCGATGAAACGCGCGGTTTCAAGTTCATCTCCTATGCCGTGTGGTGGATACGCCAGTCTATCCTGCAGGCCCTCGCCGAGCAGTCGCGCATCGTGCGTCTGCCGCTCAACCAGGTGGGGTCCCTCAATAAGATAAACAAGGCGTTCGCCCGTTTCGAGCAGGAGAACGAGCGTACCCCTTCGCCGGAGGAGCTTGCCAACGTGCTCGACCTGCCGAAGGAGAAGGTCTCCGATACGCTCCGTGTGTCGGGTCGTCACGTCTCGGTGGATGCCCCCTTCTCGGACGGAGAGGACAACAACCTGCTCGACGTGCTGGTCAATACCGATTCCCCGAATGCCGACCGCGGGTTGATAAACGAGTCGCTCTCCACCGAGGTGGAGCGTGCGCTCGCCACGCTGACCGACCGTGAGCGCGACATCATCCGTTACTTTTTCGGTATCGGCTGTCCGGAGATGACGCTCGAAGAGATTGGCGAGAAGTTCGGGCTGACGCGCGAACGTGTGCGTCAGATAAAGGAGAAGGCCATCCGCCGTCTCCGTCACAGCTCGCGCAACAAATTCCTGAAATCGTACCTCGGATAGTGCCCGGGGCGCCGGGGCGGTTGCCGCCCGCAGGAGGGGAATCCGCAGAGGGGTTCCCCTCCTGTTTTTGTCGCCGCCGCAGGTGTTTCTTCCCGGGAACAGGTACGGGAAACGGGACAATTGGGTATCTTTGCGCCGTTTGAAAAACATTCCGACCATGAAAGCGCTTTATACCGTTCTGTTGCTCGTATGTTCCAATACCTTCATGACGATAGCGTGGTACGGACACCTGAAGTTCAATGGCTCGAACAACGGCAGTCCCCTTCCGCTCTTCCTCGTCATTCTGGCCAGTTGGGGAGTCGCCTTTTTCGAATACTGTTTTCAGGTGCCGGCCAACCGGTTGGGGTTCGTCGAGAACGGAGGACCCTTCTCGCTCATCCAGCTCAAAATCATACAGGAGGTCATCTCCTTGCTCGTGTTTACGGTTTTCACCATTCTGGTTTTCCGTACCGAGACTTTCCGCTGGAACCATATCGCCGCTTTCGTGTGCATCGTTCTGGCCGTCTATTTCGTATTCAGAAAATAGTCCGTGACAGTGCCGTGCAACGTCCGGCCCTACGCGAACCGCCCGCAGGAAACTTCCTGCGGGCGGTTCGCATATGCGGTAACGCTGCCGTTAGAACAGCGTCCGGTTGTTCTCTTTCAGAACATTCACCGCATCGAACACCTTCTTCGATATCCTGGCCCGCTGGAGGGCATCGAGATAGGCATTGGAGTGCGTGTCGGTTCCCACGAAGGTGTATAACCCCTGCCGGAGCATCTGTTCGGCATATTTCTTCGCACCGCTGCCGTGGTATCCTGCCAGCGAGAGCAGGTTGAGCTGCAATTTGTACTGTTTTATCAGGTTGATGACCTTGTCCTTGCCGTTGGCCTGTACGAACGCATATCGTTCGGGGTGGGCGAGGATGATTTCATAACCCGAAAGGGTCGCTTCGAACAGCATGTCGAAAGCCCGGAGGCTGTATCCGTTGATGGAGAACTCCACGAGAACGTGGCGGCAGTTCATGGTCAGGGGATTGCCTTCGAGGTGTTCCGGGAACTTGTCGTCGATGAAATACTCCGCGCCCAGCCGGATATCCAGCGGCCCCTGGTACCCGAAGTCGGCGAATCGCTGTCGGAGCTCCTCTTCGCCGCGGTTGTCGTAGGCTCCGTGAATGATGTGGGGCGTCATGTAGAGACCTTTTACCCCCATGCCCTGCATTCGCTCCAGCAGTCGAAGGCTGTGTTCCCGGTCGGGACTCCCGTCGTCCACGCCGGGAAGCAGATGGCAGTGGATGTCGTAAAAGTCGTCGAGCAGGTCGGCGAGATATATGTTCTTTGTATGGAAACTGAACATTTCTGCTTTAAATGATGTATAGTATCGGTTTATCGGATAATGCTTTCGAAGTAGGCGATGGTTCGCGCGAGCCCTTCGCGGAGCTGTATCTCCGGCCGCCATCCGCCGAGCAGTTCGCCTGCAAGCCCGATGTCGGGACGGCGCTGTCGCGGGTCGTCCGAAGGCAACGGACGGAAGACTATCCGCGAGGAGGAGCCCGTAAGCTCCCGGATGAGGGAGGCGAGTTCGAGGATGGTGAACTCGCCGGGATTGCCGATGTTTACCGGACCGGTCACTTCGTCCGGGGTATCCATCATGCGCACCATTCCTTCCACCAGGTCGCTGACGTATTGGAAACTGCGCGTCTGTGAGCCGTCGCCGTATATCGTGATGTCCTCTCCGCGCAGTGCCTGTACGATGAAGTTGGAGACCACGCGTCCGTCGTCCGGATTCATGCGCGGGCCGTAGGTGTTGAATATCCTCACGATTTTGATGCGGACGCCGTTCTGACGCCGGTAATCCATGAAGAGCGTCTCCGCGCAGCGTTTGCCTTCGTCGTAGCAGGAGCGGATGCCCACCGGGTTCACGCTTCCCCAATAGCTCTCCGGCTGCGGATGCACGTCCGGGTCGCCGTAAACTTCGGAGGTGGAGGCCTGCAAGATGCGTGCCTTGACGCGCTTGGCGAGCCCCAGCATGTTGATGGCCCCCATGACGGATGTCTTGGTGGTCTTGATGGGGTTATATTGGTAATGTATCGGGGAGGCGGGGCAGGCGAGATTGTAGATTTCGTCCACCTCGGCGTAATAGGGAGCGGTGACGTCGTGGCGCACCATCTCGAAATTGCCGCATCCGGCCAGGTGCATCACGTTTCTCTTGCTGCCGGTAAAATAGTTGTCGAGGCAGATGACGTCGTGGCCTTCGCTTACCAGCCGTTCGCACAGGTGCGAACCTATGAATCCGGCTCCTCCGGTTACAAGCACTCTCTTCATCGTCAATCGTTCAGTGTCGCCGACGGTATGCGGAATACCGTATTTGTGGATGCAAATATAGCTTTTTTTACCATCCCCTTCGAACGCTTCCCTATTTTTATCCCTTCCGTTTCCGCGGTCGGACAATGAAACGGAGGGCGATGCCGTTGTTTAGGAAGAGGGATTGCCGTGCGTGCGGTTTTGCGTGGATAGGTTTTTTGCCTATCTTTGTACATTAAACGGACGCGAGCCGTGTCCGAAGGAAAAAATTCGGCCTATGAAGGGTAAATGCTGGAGAATGTGCGCTGTTGCGGCCGTTGCGGTCGTGCTTGCGGTTTCGGCGTGCAACAAGAAGGGCGAGATATTCGAGCAGCAGATGGATACCATCCGTTCGTGGGTGGAGAGCAGGAATGAAAACGGTAGTGCCTATACCGAAATCATGTCGGGGGTGTTCCGCGACATCGTCTATCCGGAGGATGGCCGGGGAACTCCGCTCGCGGAGCGAGGCGACAGTCTCTATCTGATGTATGAGGTATATAAGTTTTCGACCTCTTTTTCCGAGACGAGTACCGGAGACCTCATCTATACCAACAGGCCGGAGCGGATGCCCGACCGGGTGGAGTGGAACCGCGATACGCTGCGGATAGTGCTGGGTGACGGAAAGCTGATGAAGGGCGTAGAGGAGTCGTTGGCGGAGAGTGCGCCGGGCGACCTCGTCATGGTGGTAATGACCTCCGGTAATGCCTATGGCGACCATACGGTGCAGCAGCTTCCGCCCAACACGCCCGTAGCCTGGCGGGTGAATGTGGAAAAAGTGATTGAGAACCAATGAGAAGGCATAGCGCCGAACAGTGATATATGATGAGACATGTTTTGAAACCTTTGGCGGTCGCCGTCGCCGCATGCGCCTTCTGCTCGTGCGCCAGGACCGAGAGCGAGAATTTCAACGAGATAGAGGACAAGGCGCTCGACATCTGGGTGAGCAGTAATGCTCCCGATGCCGAACCGCTCGGAGATACAGGGATGTATTATGAGGTAATCGAGGCCTTGCCGGACGGAAGTGCCACGAAGGTGGACGTCCGGGGCAGGTGGGTGGATGTGGAATATGTCATCCGTGACCTGAACGGCGACATCGTTTACAACCGTAACGAGGAAACGGCCCGGCTTCTCGGAACCTTCACCAAATATACGCATTACATCCCCGACAGGCTCTATATCGCCAGTCGGCAGGACCTGAGCGATATACCTTCGGGCATCTACCAGGCCATCACGGAAATCACGCCCGGAGAGACGTGGCGTGTCTATATCCCTTCGCGTCTGGCTTTCGCATCGTACGGTATTCAGACTTCGACCGGATACGGGGGGCAGCAGGCCCTTGAATCGGACGTGCCGGTCATTCTCGACAGCCTCCGCATCGTCAATATCGTGGATAATCCCCAGTCCGAAGGGCGGCAAGCGATAGAGGAGTTCGTCACCGCATCCCGGCCGGAAGGGTGGGGCAAACCGCTGAACGATACGGTGCGCGAGGGACTGTATATGGATATACTCGCCCGACCCAATCCCGGTGATACGGTGCCGCTGAACCAGAGCGCCAATATCTACTACAGGTGCGGGTTTCTCGACGGGCATCTGATAGATTCCAATATCGATACCGTATTGTACAACCAGTTCGGTACGGTGCGCAGCAGCGACATTACGAGTCCGATAAGGGTGACGCGGATGTCCACCGACCCCAACAATGCCAACCAGATGCCGGCGAAGGTGTTCTATGCCATCCTGCCCGACCTCTGTTACGGCGACAGCGTGCGTATCGCCGTCCCGTCGGAGTACGGTTATTACCGTCAGTACATGTATCCGGACAAGAGCAGCTCCATGTGGTCTTCCTCGGCCACGTTCACGTTCGACTTTACGTATCAGTATAAGGACTATACGACGGAGGATACGGACTACTTTTTCGCCTCCTCTACCTATTATATGCCCTATTCCACCTCTTCGGGCACTACTGTACCGGTAGCGGAAATCAAGCCTTATACGCCGTTGATATACGAGTTCGTCGTGCAGAAGCCGGAGTCTTGACGGTCCGGCGGATGAACGACCGCAGGAGGCTGTGCCAGATTGAATCGATACGGTTCAGAATGGCACAGCCTTTTTCGGTGTCGGAGTCGACAAGCTGAAAGATATTCGGGTACGGGAGGAGGACCGTGCAGGACTGAATCGATGCCGATGGTGATACGGCAGGTGGCGGTCGGAAGATACCGCCCTCTCTTTTTTCGCCGTAGTCGGGCTTGCCTGTCGGGGATGTATTTTCATGCCGTCTCGGTTGTACCGTATGTGCCGAGCCGGGCGGCCGGTGGTTGGCGCAGCGGAAGGACGGGAAGAAACGGCGGGGATGCCGCCCGTGGCGGTCGGCGGATTCTTTCAAGTTTCGAGTCCGTATTTCGATGGAGTGAGAAGGATGCCTGTTGTCCGGTCTCCGTTCCCGGGATTGCCCGGGCCGAGGCATTTGCCGGAAGCCGACGAAAAAGGGGACGAATCGTTCCGTCCCCCTTTGCTTCTGTCTTCCGTCCCCCTGGCTGTGCCCCTGCTGACTTATTTGTTTCCCATGAGGTCGTTGGAGGTGTCCTGATTCTCCATGAACGAACGCTGCGACTTGAGAAGGTTTCTCGACTGGAGTACCATGGTCTTCGTTTCGTTCAGGATGGTCAGGTAGAGCATGCTGGCTTTGGTGCTCGTGGCCTTGTTCTGTATCCTGCGGAGCTGGCTCTTCACCGCATCGTCAATCGTGACGAACAGCTCGTCGCGCATCTCCAGCACCACGTTCGTGTCGGAGTAGTCGTTGTCGTTGAGCATGACGTTGATGCGGGCGTATATCTCCGATACCTTGTCGTTGATTTTGAGGAGGTCTTCCACCTGTTCCTCGCTCATCCCCTTGTGGTTGTTGTCGATATGTTCGAAGCAGGGACGGGTGATGTGCACCAGCGCCTTGGACATCTCGCTGATGTAGTCCACGACCTGTACGTAGAAATGTCCCGCTTCGATGTAGTTGTCCTGAAGTTTCTGGAGGGTGGGCAGCAGGGCGTATTTCTTTTCACGGGCGTTGTAGAAGAGGTCGTTCGATTCGCGCACCATTTCGCGCAGCGTCCTGCGGTCTTCGTTTAGCGTCGCCATGATGGTCTTGCTGTATATCTCGGTCGTTTTGGTCATGACACCGCTTATCTCGGCGATGAGATTGCGCATCACCTCCTGGGTGCTGTTGCCCGAAGCGGTGACGATTTCTTCGGTTTTATGTTCTTTGGCCTTGCGGCGCTTGTGGGTGATGGAACTCTGGATGAACATCCCTACGCAGAGCAGCGAGATGATGATGACGGCCCACGTACCGCCCCACAGCAGGGCGTAGGTCACGACGAGGGCGATGACGAAGGCGATGAGTGCTGTGACGAACCAGCCTGCGATGACCGTCACCACGCCCGTTATTCTGTAAACGGCGCTTTCGCGGCCCCACGCCTTGTCGGCGAGCGAACTACCCATGGCCACCATGAAAGTGACGTAGGTGGTCGAGAGGGGGAGTTTGAGCGAGGTGGCCGTGGCGATGAGTATGGAGGCGACGGTGAGGTTCACCGTGGCGCGTATCAGGTCGAAATGGGCGCTTCCGGCTTTGGGGCGCAGCGGAATGAACCGTTTGTTTATCGCCCGCTGGAAGGATTCGGGAGCGTGGTCCTCGTACCACCTGTTGACGGTGATGGCTCCCCGCACGATGGAACGGGAGAAGAGGGTGGAGCCGAAACGCTCCGTTCCCTCGTCCTGTTTGGCGAGGTTGATTTCCGTTTCGCTGACGCTCTGTGCCTTTTTGGATGTCCAGAGCGTCACGACCATGATGCACCCGGCTACGAGCAGCAGCAGGTGGTTGGCCACTACCGGTTCGCTGAGCTTGCCCATCATCATGCCGTCGTCGCCTCCGGCCGCAAGGGCTATCTTGTAGGAGTCGAGGCCGGCTATCGGTACGCCGATGAAGTTCACCAGGTCGTTGCCCGCGAAGGCGAGCGCCAGCGAGAAGGTGCCGGCGAGTATCGTAACCTTGAGGATGTTGATTTTGGCGAGCTGAAGCAGGAACATGACGAGCGAGCTGACCGCGAAGAAACCGAGCAGGATGGGGAACATGTGGGCCGAGAGCGTATCGAAAAAGGCCGGACTGAATATCCCGGAATCCTGCAGCCCCTTGAAGAGAGCGAAGTAGGCGATGGCGGTGAAGGCGATGCCGCACCACAGGGCGCCGAAGCGCTTCAGCATCTTCTGGTAGCGGAAAGTGAAGATGAGCCGGCTGATGAACATCACGAAGGCACCCACCACGAAGGCGATGGCCACGGAGGCCAGGATACCCGATATGATGACGAGAGCCTTGCCCGAGTTGATGTAATTGGACATGTCGGCCGCCGTCAGCGTCGGGTCGGCGCTTATCTTGAGCGAGGTGACCGCCACCGCGGCGCCGAGCAGTCCGAAAACGAGGGAGACGGTCGTGGAGGTGGGCAGTCCGAAGGTGTTGAACAGGTCGAGCAGTATCACGTTGGCGAACATCACCCCGAGAAAGAGCATCATCACGTCGCGGAAGGTGAACATCTCCGGGTAGAACACGCCGCTGCGGGCCACCTCCATCATGCCGCTGGAGGTCATCGTACCCAGCAGGATGCCGACCGAAGCGATGGTAAAGATGACTTTGCGGGAGGCGGCTTTGGAGCCTATCGCCGAGTTGAGGAAGTTGACTGCGTCATTGGAAACCCCTACGACGAGACCGAGGATTGCCAGAACCAATAAAATGACTACGATGACGGTGTAGATAGTTTCCATTATTCGTGTCCTGATAGAAAAATTTGGGACAAAGTTAATCTATAATTTGAAAAGCCCTATAAGGACGGGGCTAAATCTTAACATTTAATTGCCGTGAACGCCACGGTTTTGTCATGGCCGTTTCCCGTGAGGGGGAGGGGGTACCCGGCGGGAGATTGTTATTTTCTGCATAAATTTTGCACATCGCAGGCAGATGGTTAATTTTGTGGATTGGATGAGAAACTACGTTTGGGATTACGCATGGAAGAGAGCAATAAGATAATACGCGATATTGCGGAACAGGAGTACAAGTACGGTTTTACAACCGATATAGATACGGAGACCATTCCGCGCGGACTGGACGAAGAGGTCGTCCGGCTCATATCCCGCAAGAAGGAGGAGCCCGAACATAAGGAGTTATTCGCGTTTTACGAACAGTCGCTTTTCTGACCATGAAGATCAAGGAGATAACCGACGCGATCGAGCG
>ENA-OPCB01001034-OPCB01001034.1-human-gut-metagenome-genome-assembly--contig:-NODE-1034-length-17085-cov-3.053964_pt1 | contig 17085 bp, 7 predicted proteins | sample MGYA00241561_ERZ501473 | MGnify/ENA primary metagenome ERZ501473 (study PRJEB25962, sample SAMEA2042519) | human gut metagenome | biome: human gut; feature: human-associated habitat; material: faeces... | reverse complement strand
ATTTGGGTGTACAATACAGATCATGTTACCCGTGTGGATTTGGATAATGATTTGACAAAAGCTGTCCGTATAAAGGAATATAGCGCGAAGGATGGTTTCCCGGTAGGGCGTGATATGTATATAGCGAAGATAGAAGACCGGGTGTATTTTGCCACTCCCCGGGGAATCTATAAGCATAATCCTCATAAAGATGTCATGGAGCCTTGTCCGGATATGAACAACCTTTTGAATGGCACCGCGGCCTATTCGCGTATCTTGGAGTATCACGATAAGTTGATTAGTTTGAGCCCTCACGAAATCTGTATTGCCAATCTGGGTACCTATAAGCGGGGGGCGAATACAAGCATTAATCCCATCCAGCAATCGCTGATTGAACTGCTACCCGGTTTTGAAACGATTATTCCTCTTTCAGATTCGCTGATGGTGGTTCCTAATGAAGGAGGTTTCGCTTTATTCAGTATCCCGGCCGTAAGAGAGCGTCAAGATCGTAGCCACTCCTTATATATAAGGAACATGTATCTGTCTTATCCCAAGGATTCATTGGTATATACCGCAAACTTTTTAGGAGAGAAGCCGGTTCCGGTGATAGCTTATTCCATGAATTCCGTTCGTTTTGACTATGCCCTTTCTTTTTTTTCGGTAGGGGATGATATCCGTTTTCAATATCGTTTGAATAAGGGAGGCTGGTCCGATTTCACAACGGTACGCACCAAGGAGTATAGCAGCTTGTCGGAAGGGGAATATACGTTTGAAGTTAAAGCGGTCTTTCCTGACGGTACGACATCATCGGATACAATCGCCTTCCGTATACTTCCACCGTGGTATCGCAGTGCTGTTGCATACGTTTGTTATATCATCTTGGCTTTGCTTGCCTTATGGTATGTCTATCGCTGGGATGATGTCCGTGTGAAGCGGAAGAAACAGCAGGCGGTGGTCGAGAAGGACAAGGAGTTGCACGATATGGAAAGGGAGTACGAAGAGGAGAAGGCTCGTCAGGAAAAGCAGATTATGCAGCTGGAGAAAGAAAAATTGGAATACGATTTGCAACATAAGAGCCAGGAAATGGCCAATCTGATGATAAACTTTGTCCGTAAGAATGAAATGCTGACTGAAATCAAGTCGGAGATACTTAAAGTATCCGCCTTGCTGAAGGGTGAGGGGGCTCGTGAAGGGAAACAGCAACTTATACTTATCAATAATAAAATAGACGGTAATATACAGAGTGATGAGGTCTTGAAGCGTATTGAAGACCAGTTTGACTTGATACATAACAATTTTATGAAACGTCTTCATGCCAAGCATCCGGAACTTTCCCACAACGAACGCATGATGTGCGCTTATCTAAAGATGAATCTTTCCACGAAAGAAATAGCTCCTCTATTGAACATTTCGGTTCGTGGAGTTGAAACAATCCGTTATCGTCTTCGTAAGAAGTTCGCTTTAGAGAGAGAGGATAGTTTGACGGATTATTTAAGCAATAAACTGTAGTCTTTAGATATTAACTTCCTTTAAAAGAAGGAAGTGCATGGAAGGGAGGAATTTAATATTCCTCCCTTTTGTGTTCTATAACATGTTGTGACGTAATACTTAAAAGTATATATTAACTATTGATTATTAATAAGTTATTTGTTAATGACGTATTGATAACGTATTTGAGTTTTGTATTTGACGTATTTAAGAATGATTGTTTCTTATTTGTTTTATTACCTTATTCTGTATGTTTGCATCGTTCGATTGAGAACAAAACCGAGAAACGTTAATCTTAATTTAGTAAAACTTATGAAAAAGTTATTATCAGTTTTATTTCTGTTAAGCTTTACCTTGGCTTCTGTATATGCCCAAGATATACAGGTAAAAGGTACAGTGGTAAGCGGTTCGGATAATGAACCGTTGCCTGGAGTAAATGTGGTAGTTAAAGGTACTACCAATGGTGGAATTACTGATTTGGACGGTAATTTTACATTGTCGGTTCCTGCCGACGCAACACTTTCTGTTACTTATATTGGTTTTAAATCGCAAGAAGTAGCGGTAAAAGGCCAGAGGTCTTTAAAAATTATTCTTCAGGAAGACACTGAGACACTAGATGAAGTGGTTGTTGTGGGCTACGGCGTACAGAAGAAATCTGTTGTGACGGCTGCTATCAGCAAGGTTGGAGCTGATGAATTGAATTTGACGAAGCCTTCGCGTGTGGAAGATGCTTTAAAAGGTAAAGTTTCTGGTGTGCAGATCACACAATCATCCGGTCAGCCTAATTCTGATTCTAAGGTGCGTATTCGTGGTATTGGTACGGTTAATAATTCTGATCCGTTATATATTGTGGATGGCATGCCTGTCGGTGGTGGAATTAATTATTTGAATCCTACTGATATTGCATCCATTGAAATTTTGAAAGATGCTGCTTCTGCAGCTATCTATGGTGCCCGTGCCGCTAACGGTGTGGTTCTGGTGACCACAAAGTCTGGTAGTAAGGGAAAGACTACCGTGAGCTATGACTTCAGTTATGGCTGGCAGAATCCTTGGAAAAAGAAAGCCGTGTTGAACGCTCATGAATATATGACTATCATGAATGAAATGCAGATAAATGATGGTAATGCTCCTCGTTATTCAGCAGCGGATATTGCTAATAATATGGTAGATACAGATTGGCAGGATGAAGTTTTCAACTACGATGCTCCAGTTCAACAACACCAGCTGAGTATTAATGGTGGTAATGACAAAATGACGTATTTTCTTTCTTTGGGTTATTTCAATCAAGAAGGTATTGTTGGCGGTAATTATGGACGTTCCAATTATGAACGTTTGTCTGTTCGTAGTAACTCTACTTATAAAGTATTCGAGGTTGAAGATCGTAAATATCTGAATGCAGTTACGGTAGGTGTAAACCTTGGTTATACTCGTGACCATTCAACCAGTGTTGAAGCTAACTCTGAGTATGGTTCTATTTTAGGTAGTGCTATTGCATTTTCTCCATTAGTTCCGGTTTATGCTTCTGAGGAAGAAGGAGAGTCAATCCTTGCTAGCTATCCCAATGCTATTGTGAAAGATGGTAAAGTGCTTTCTTTGCCACCTTCAGGTTTCCAAGAATTGACCAATCCGGTTGCACAATTAAATAGACCGACATTGGGACGTAATAATTCAGATAAAATAGTGGGTACATTTTATGCTGAGCTGAATATTCTCCCCGGCTTAAAATTCCGTTCTAGTTATGGTGTGGATTTGGCTTTCTGGGGGTATGATGGTTATGGCTATCCCGATTATCTGGGTACAATGACCCATACAGACGCTAGCTGGGTTCAAAGTGAGATGAACCGTGGTATGCGTTGGCAGACAGAAAATTATTTCTCTTATAATCAGACTTTCGCTGAAAAGCATAATGTTTCTGTTGTATTGGGACAATCTGCTGCTCGCTATCGTTCACGTAATATTGGTGGTAAAGATTTTGATTTGTTTGATTTGAATCCTATTCATGCTAATATCGGATCTGCTACAGCTGCTGAAACAGAATCTATTTTATGGGGTGGAATAGGTGATGCAACTCATACTTCTATTGCCTCTTATTTCGGACGTATAGATTATAACTTTGCTGAACGTTATATGTTACAGGTGACAGTTCGTCGTGATGGTTCTTCACATTTCGGTGCCAACAATAAGTGGGGTGTATTTCCGTCCTTCTCATTAGGTTGGAATGTTTGGAATGAACCTTATTTGGCAAAAATGAAACCTGAGTGGTTTGATGTTTTGAAATTCCGTTTTTCATGGGGGCAGAATGGTAATGAGTCTATCGGTGATTTCCGTTATCGTGCCTTGATGAGTGGTGGCCAAAACTATTATTTTGGTGGAAGTTATAAACCTAATATGAATGATTTTACGAAACCTGGTGAAAATGGTGGCGCGATGATATATGGTACTTCTCCGGCTGCTGCTGCTAATCCTGATATCAAATGGGAAACCTCCACACAAACAGACTTTGGTATAGACATGCGTTTCCTCAATCAGCGTTTGAGTTTTGGATTTGACTATTACTATAAAAAGACAACGGATATGTTAGCAGAAATGCCGGTTCCTACTTATATTGGTCAAAGCAAACCTTGGGGTAATTTAGGCTCTATGGAGAACTGGGGTATTGAAATGGAACTCGGCTGGAAGGATAATATCAAAGATTTCTCTTATTGGGTTAATACTAACTGGTCTTATTCGAAAAACAAACTGTTGGATTTGGGTAATGCTTCTGGTGAACAGAATTACGAGAGTGCAGGTGCTTCTGGTGTAGGTGATTATGTACATGCCAAGAACGGAGAGGTATGGCCTTATTTTTACGGTCGTAAGACAGATGGTATTTTCCAGAATTGGGATGAAGTGAACAGTTATGTGAATAAAGATGGCGAGCTCTTGCAACCTAATGCACAACCAGGTGATGTTCGTTTCGTGGATGTTACTAGTGATGGTGTTATCAATGACCAAGACCGTACTAAAATTGGTAAAGGTATGCCTGATTGGACCTTCGGTTTCTCGCTTGGTGCAGAGTGGAAAGGCTTCGATTTGAGTCTTTCTTTCCAAGGGACTTTGGGTAATGATGTATTTGATTTTGCGCAACGTGGTGATGTTCCAGCTATGAACCGTCCTTCTTGGATTATGGACCGTTGGCATGGGGAGGGTACTTCGAATCGTATTCCTCGGATGACTTCTGCCAATCCTAATGGAAACTGGACTTCTTCTGACCTTTATATTCACGACGGTTCTTATCTCCGTTTGAAGAATGCTCAGATTGGTTATACGCTTCCTGCAACTCTTACTCGCAAAGCTTCTATTCAGCGCTTGCGTCTTTATGTGGGAGCTGAGAACTTGATTACCATTACCGGTTATGAAGGATTTGATCCTGAACTGGCATCTGGTGGTTATACCACGTTGGGTGTAGACAAGGGTATCTATCCACAATCTCGTACAATCACAGTAGGAGCTAACCTCACATTCTAAACATTAAAATTAATCAGATTATGAACAAGTTTAAATTCTATATAGTAGCGGCAGTTTTGGCATCAGGCATGACCTTGACCTCTTGCGGCGATAGTTTCTTAAATCCTGATCCGGCGTCAAAGGGGGCTGCTGGAGCAGCGGGTGACCCGATGAATATTAACTCTGGTCTAGCAGCAGCTTATCAAATCCTCTTGTTGGATTCATACGCAGGCGGTTCTTATGAATCATCTGTTTATATTGGTGACATTCAAAGCGATGATCTTTGGAAAGGTGGTGGTGATGCTCAAGATGGTATGTCAGGTATGAACTTGAATGTGTCGATGTTTACTACTACGGGTAATAGCACATTGCATGGTACTTGGAATATTTATACTTCTGGCATTACTCGAGTAAATAGTGCTTTGGGACTTTGTGAGACTGCTACGACAAACAACCCTGCAGAGTTGAAACTTATTTCACAGTACCGTGGTGAAGGATTTTTCCTGCGTGCCTATTATCTCTATATGTTGTGGAGAAGTTTTGGTTCTGTGCCTTTCCAGGAAACATTGTATGAACCTCCCTATGTTGGTCCGCAACTGAGTCCGGATGAGGTATATGCTCAAATTATCAAGGATGTGGACGCTTCTATCGCTAGCTTTAAAGAAGCTGGAGTGAAGTATTCTACAAATGGTGGAGCGAATAGCGGACGTGCTAGTCTTGCTGCTGCCTTGATGTTGAAAGCTCGTGTTGTCATGTATCAGAAAGATAATGCTAAATATGCGGAAGCAGCCAGTGGATTGGCTGAGATTATTGCCAGTGGTGAGTTTGAATTGACTTCTAAGTATGCTGATATTTGGGTAGATGAAGGCGAATTCAACAAAGAATCTATTTTTGAAGCCAATCACATTGGTGAAGGTAAGGACTGGGGAAATCAGTGGGCTACTGGTGGTACCAATCTTCCGGCTTACATTTCACCAAGTACTTTGAGTGATCCTACTAATACTTACGAAGATGGATGGGGATTTGGACCGGTGCGTGAAGAAACCTATGAAATGTTTGCTGCTGGTGATACTCGTCGCGAGGCCTCTATCCGTGATTATCGTGGTAAAGGTACTGGTGGTAATGTGGGTGACAAAGTGGAAATTGCGTCAGGTGGTTCTTATGTTATTCGTTTTCAGGATACGGGATTCTGGTTGGCAAAATATGCGGCTCGCAAGGGTTATCATAAACCGACGGGTACTATAGCTTTAAATTATTGTAATAATTTGCGTATTTTCCGTTATGCCGAGACTTTATTGGCATATGCTGAACTTGTAGGAGTGGAAGGTGTGGCTGAACAGAAAGGTATTTCTGCACAGCAATGCTTAGATATGGTTCGTGACCGCGCGTTTGGTGATACTAACCACCGTGTTGCAGTGAACAAACAGAATATTATCAATGAGAATCATTATGAATTTGTTGGTGAAGGACACCGTTATTATGATGTAGTTCGTTGGGGTATCACAGAGGTGTTGAACGTAGACAATGTACCGGGAATAAATAGTGCGCGTACTTGGAAATCTCACAATAAATACGTGGCTATTCCGCAAGGTGATATTGATGCTACTAAGGGAACTGAATTTGAATTGAAACAGAATGAAGGTTATTAATCATCTATCAATAAAGGAATCATTATGAAAAAGAATCTATTATATGGCTTTTTTGCATTGAGCATGGCTATTATGGGGATATCGTCTTGTGCCCCAATGGACAGTGATGACCATAGTTTGGGAGGCTCTGTCGTTTCTCAAGATGCTTTGTCGCTGACAGTTAGTGAAGGAGCGGATAATACTTATACTATTACTAACTCTTCACAAGACTTGGATGATATTCGTTATTTTATCAGTACTGATGGTAAGAAATTGGAAGAGTTTGCCGTTGGCGCTTCCATCACTTGCCAATTTAAGAAGAAAGGTAGTTATCCGGTTTATTTGTATGCATTTTCTGCTTGCGATCAAAAGGTACTTTCTCATAATATCGAAGTAACTGAAAATTGGGTAGATCCTAATGCTCCTACAGATGATCCGACTGAATGGCTTGGTTTTACGGCAGGAACAAATCTCTTTGAGGGTACGTCAGCAACGCTTCGTTTTTGGTTTGCAGATGGCAGTTGGACTCAGATAGCAGATCCGGACAATGAAGGAGATGTGGCAACGGGCATTACTTTTACAATGAATGGCTGTGGTTCTGAGAGATGGCAGGCGCAGATGCAGGTTGAAAATACGGGTATCGTACTGTCGGCAGGTAAGACTTACGACTTCTCTGTTGTGATTAATTCGAGTGTGGATGGCGTTGGTGCGACGGTCAAGCCACAGAAAGAAGGTGATGATGGTACGTTCTTTACCGAAAATATATTCCCGTTACATAAGGGAAATAATGTAATAGCTTTAACTGGCTGTGTCGGATTTGATGGAAATCTCAAAGTGGCTTTTGACTTTGCGGGTGCACCAGAAGGTACAGTATTTACTGTTAAGAACTTTTTTATAACAGAGCATAATGATGCAAATGTCATTCCGTTGGATTATAATTCAGCTGATAATATCTGGAAAGCCATAGACGATACTCAAGCTTTTGAAATGTCTTTCTGGTGGGCAGATGCAGGCTGGGCTCAGATTGGTGATCCTGGATTCGAGGCTAATGGTCGTATATATACTATTACGTCTAACTCTGCTACTGCTGCAGAGTGGCAGGCACAGAATGTGTTTAATACAACATCACTTGGTTTTTCAGCTGATGATGTGTTTGATTTCTCTTGTGTGGTAATGGCAACTGCAGATAGCCGTGTGACAGTGAAACTTTGTCAAATAGATGACGATGATAATCAGGCCTTTTATAAGAATGATGTTCAATTGAAGGCTGGAAAATTGCAGGTTATTAAGTTTGCAGATTGTAAGTTTGCTAAAGGTGCTGCGTCTCCTGTAAAATTGATTTATGATTTTGGTGGTTGTGAAGCTGGTGTTGATTTCGTAATTGCTAATATCACTATAATTAAGAAGTAATTAACTGTATACGAAAGCTACTTCTTTCTGGCATGAACTTACCGGAGAGAAGTGGCTTTTGTCTAAAATACATATAATGAAAAATATGTCTCTATTTTCTCTTTTATGTATGGCTGGCTTGTTACTGGCCTGTGGTGGTGGAGATGAAGGTTCAATACCTTCTGGAACACCGGATATACCCGAAACTCCGAATGAAGTGAAGCTGTCTGTATTACCGTCAGTCTTGGATGCTATGGCTTTAGAAGACACTTATGAGATAAAGGTAACAACGACAAGCGAGGGATGGACTGCTCATTCTACAGATGGATGGATAAGCCTTACTCTGGAAAATGGGGAAAGCAAGGAAGGAGTAATTAAAGTAACCGTAAAGGAGAACAAGGATGCCGAGCGTTATGGAAGGATAACTGTGACTTCCGGCACCCAAAGTGAATATGTGCAGGTAAAGCAGAAAGGTGGAATCAGATTTTCTGTACAAGAGGTACTTTGTACTTCAGGAGCAGGTAATGCTGAGGTGACGGTGTATGAAAGTGATGATTGGACTGTCCAATCTGATGCGGATTGGGTGACTGTGAGTCGCGATAAAGCACGCGTGATTGTTGCTTATACCGCCAATACTAGTTTGACAAGCCGTACGGCTACAATAGCGGTGACAGGAGAGGGACAAAAACGAATGTTTTTTGTCATTCAAGAGGGTGCTGGAATTACTGCCATACCAGAACGTGAAGGATATGAATTAGTTTGGCATGATGAGTTTACTGAAGGTACAGAGCTCAATGCCACTCATTGGAGACATGAAGTGCAGAATGCAGGTTGGGTAAACAATGAACTCCAAAATTATGTGGATGGAGTAGTCAATGGCAAGCGGGTGACAGAATTGTCAGATGGGAAGTTGCGTATTCATTGTTTTAAAGGAGATGATGGAAAGATATATTCCGGTCGTGTCTATGCCCATGAATCGGAGGGCTGGCAGTATGGATACATTGAAGCTCGCATGATGTTGCCTAAGGGTAAGGGGACTTGGCCGGCATTTTGGATGATGCCTTGTAATGTAGATTGGAATAAGGAGGGATGGCCAAAATGTGGCGAAATAGATATTATGGAAGAAGTAGGTGTGGTACCTAATGAAGTGTCTTCCAGTCTTCATGCTGAAGGACATAATCATACTAACGGCACACAAGTGACTCATGCTATGACGATTGAGAAAGCTGAAGGAGAATTCCATACTTACGCCATAGAATGGACTGCACAAAATATTACCACTTATGTGGATGGTAAAGTTCAACTCACTTATGATAATGATAATAAAGGGGTGGTCAATTGGCCATATGATAAACCATATTATATTATTTTTAACCTTGCCTGGGGAGGTAGCTGGGGTGGTATGCAGGGAGTTGATGAGTCTGCACTACCTGTTACATGTGTTATAGATTATATACGTGTGTTTCAGAAAAAGTAGTCATTAAAATTTAGGAGAATGGAAAAAATATTTAATAAGGTTTGTTGTTTGTTCTCTCTTTTCTTTTTTGCTTGCTCTCCTTCTGTAGAGAACGGCATTAAGATAATAGGAATGGGTGATAGTTATGCGCTCTATATCGACGGAAAAGAAACCTATATTAAAGGCGTAGGCGGCACATATCGGTTGGACATTGCCGCCCAGAGTGGTGCCAATGCCTTCAGAACCTGGGGAGGTAATGTGGAGGAGATAAAGAAAAACCTGGCATTGGCTTCGGAGCACAACATGTACGTAATGCAGGGAATAGGCATGACCAAAGACTCCATACGCTATTACGATGATGAATATAAGAACAAGATGCGCGAAGAAGTCCGCTTGTTGGCAGAAACGTTCAAGAATGATACGAGTTTGCTGGCTTGGGGTATTGGCAATGAAATTGAGTTGGGAAATGCCAATATAGCTGCTGCATGGAATTTTGTGGAAGAACTGGCACAGCTGATTAAGTCGATAGACAAGCGTCATCTGGTTTCGACAGTGATTTCCTACAATCCGTCGGCATTGGATTCTGTGGCAAAGTATGCTCCATCTCTCGATTATGTGGGCATCAATGTATATGGTCCGATGGGAGAGGTGCAGATGGTTGTTGACAAGTCGGACTACAAGGGTGCATTTATGATTACCGAGTGGGGACCGACCGGTTGGTGGGAAACAGCTTCTACCGAGTGGAAAGCACCCATAGAGCAGACCAGTGAAGAAAAACGGCAGGTGTACGAAGAGCGTTATACGCAATATATTTCTGCCAATCCCCGTTGCTTGGGCTCTTTTGTATTCTTGTGGGGACAAAAAGAAGAACGTACGCCTACCTGGTTCAGTATGTTTGTAGAAGACACGGTGGATATGCTGCCTCTGAAAGGAGAAAAGACTCCTATGGTAGAGGCTATGCAAAGAGTGTGGACTGGTAAGGAACTGGATGAAACGGCTCCGGTAATTCTGGGTATGATGACTGTCAATGGGAAGAGTGCTATTGATAATGTCCGCATCAAGGCAGGTGCTTCATTGAAAGCAGAGGTTGCGGCCATAGACAAGGAAAATGATTCTCTGACTTATGTTTGGGAAGTGCTTAAAGAAGCTACAGTGCTGGGCTTTGGAGGTTCTTATGAACCGCGTCCGGAAAGAGTCGGTGAGGTGGCTATGTCAGATAAAAATGTGTATGAGACTACAATTAAAGTTCCCGGAGAATATCGTTTGTACGTATATGTACTTGATAATACGGGCTTTGTCTCAACAGCAAATATTCCATTTCAAGTAATAGATTAAAGATGAAAACAATGAAAATGCTCTCTGCTTGTTTGTTGCTGCTTCCTTTTATATCTTGTACTCAAGTGCAGGATACAAAAAATGACGCAGTCATCGAGCAGAAAATAGAAGCGCTGTTGTCCCGTATGACATTGGAAGAAAAAATTGGGCAGATGAACCAGATTTCTTCTTATGGTAACATAGAGGATATGAGCGGATTGATAAAGAAAGGTGAAGTCGGGTCTATCCTGAATGAAGTAGATCCGGTGCGTGTCAATGCCTTGCAGCGTGTGGCAATGGAGGAGTCCCGCTTGGGCATCCCCTTGCTATTCGGCATGGATGTCATTCACGGATACGAAACCATGTTCCCTATTCCGCTGGGATTATCCTGTACCTGGAACATGAAAGCTATTGAAGAATCTGCACGTATTGCTGCTATCGAAGCCAGTGCTGATGGTATTTGCTGGACATTCAGTCCGATGGTGGATGTTTCCCGTGATCCCCGTTGGGGACGAGTTTCCGAAGGGAATGGTGAAGATCCCTTCTTGGGAGCGGAGATTGCGCGTGCTATGGTACGTGGTTATCAAGGGAAAGATATGAGTAGTAATGATGAGATTATGGCTTGCGTGAAGCACTTTGCGTTATATGGGGCATCAGAAGCCGGACGCGACTATAATACAGTGGATATGAGTCATCAACGTATGTTCAACGAGTATATGTTACCTTATCAGGCTGCCGTGGAAGAAGGTGTGGGTAGTGTGATGGCTTCATTCAATGAAGTGGATGGTGTACCGGCTACCGGAAATAAGTGGCTGATGACCGATGTACTTCGTAAGCAGTGGAACTTTGATGGGTTCGTTGTGACGGACTATACCGGTATCACTGAAATGACCGATCATGGTATGGGTGATACCCAAACAGTTGCAGCCCTGGCTCTGAATGCAGGTGTCGATATGGATATGGTGAGCGATGCTTTTACAAGCACACTTAAGAAATCTCTGGAAGAAGGAAAAGTTTCAGTAAAGGCTGTTGATGCTGCTTGTCGCCGTATTCTGGAAGCTAAGTATAAGCTGGGTCTTTTTGATAACCCCTATAAATATTGTGATATAACCCGTCCTAAAAAACAAATCTTTACGAAAGAACACCGTGCTATAGCCCGTAAGACAGCTTCGGAAAGCTTTGTTCTCTTGAAGAATGAGAATAGTGTACTCCCTCTGGCAAAGAAAGGTACCATTGCTGTAGTAGGTCCTTTGGCTGATAGCCGTAGCAATATGCCGGGCACGTGGAGTGTGGCTGCTGTGATGAACAAATATCCTTCTTTGATTGAAGGTCTGAAAGAAGTAGTGGGAGGCAAGGCTAAAATTCTTATGGCTAAAGGAAGTAATCTGATGAGTGATGCCGAATACGAAGAACGTGCTACTATGTTTGGCCGTACCCTGCATCGTGACAATCGTACAGATAAGGAACTGCTGGATGAGGCACTTGCTGTAGCTGCCAAGTCTGACGTGATTGTTGCTGCTTTGGGTGAGTCTTCCGAGATGAGCGGTGAAAGTAGTTGTCGTACAGACCTCGAAATGCCGGATACGCAACGTGCACTTTTGCAGGAATTGTTGAAAACCGGCAAACCGGTGGTATTGGTGTTGTTTACCGGTCGTCCGTTAGTATTGAATTGGGAGCAGGAAAATGTACCTGCTATTCTGAATGTGTGGTTTGGTGGTAGTGAAGCTGCTCTTGCCATTGGTGATGTACTGTTTGGAAATGTAAATCCGAGTGGCAAACTTACTGCTACTTTCCCGAAGAGTGTAGGACAGATTCCTTTGTTCTATAACCATAAGAATACCGGTCGTCCTTTGCCTCAAGGAGCCTGGTTCCAGAAGTTCCGTAGCAATTACCTGGATGTAGATAACGAACCGCTTTATCCGTTTGGATATGGCTTGAGCTATACTACTTTCTCTTATAGTGATATTACATTGGATAAATCGTCCATGAATATCAATGGAGAGATTACGGCAACTGTAACGGTAACCAATACAGGTAAGTATGACGGTTCGGAAGTAGTGCAGCTATATATCCGCGATCTTATAGGCAGTGTGACACGTCCGGTGAAAGAACTGAAAGGCTTTGAAAAAATCTTCCTGAAAGCCGGTGAATCCAAACAAGTGTCTTTCAAGCTAACAGCTGATATGTTGAAGTTCTACAATTACAATCTGGATTTTGTGTGCGAACCGGGCGACTTTGAAGTAATGATAGGTGGTGATAGCCGTGATGTGAATAAGGCCCTATTTTCGCTTCAATAAGTATCTGCCTGGTAGTAGATAGATAAAGAACGAATACAGAAACTTTATTTAAAATAAATATCTGATAACTAATTAGTTCTGCGAGTATGTAGTAGTTATAAAGTAGTACCATGTTTAGGCGTGGTACTCTTGTGGTAGCCTGTTTTTTGACTTAAATCAATTATTGCTATACGTTTGCAGAGTAATTTTAAATCAATACAAAATGAAAAGAAATCTATTAATTACATGTGTGATGTTTCTGTTTGCTGTCGTTTCGATGGCGCAGAACAAGATTACAGTTTCGGGTGTCGTTACAGATAAGACAGGCGAAACTGTTATAGGTGCTTCTGTTCGGGTAAAAGGACAGGAGAATATGGGAACTATTACGGATATCGACGGAAAATACCAGATTCCTGGCGTACCGGCGAATGCCACTTTGATATTCAGCTATATTGGTATGAAGGAACAGGAAGTGGCGCTTAATGGGCGTTCTACAGTGAATCTTATGATGGAAGAGGATAGCCAGCTCATTGAAGAAGTTGTAGTAGTAGGTTATGGTAGCGCCAAGAAGCGTGATTTGACCGGTTCTATTGTAACAGTGAAAGCTGCCGAGATTGCTTCAAAACCATCTACCAATCCTTTGGCTTCTATTCAAGGTAAGGTTGCCGGTGTGCAGGTTATCAATACAGGACGTGCCGGGCAGGATCCGGAAATTCGTGTTCGCGGTACAAACTCTATCAATGGTTATACTCCTTTATATGTAGTGGACGGACTGTTTACGGATAACATCAACTATCTGAATACAGCGGATATTGAATCTATGGAAATCCTGAAAGACCCTTCTTCCTTGGCTATCTTTGGTGTGCGTGGTGCTAATGGTGTTATTATCATTACTACTAAGAAGGCGAAAGAAGGTAAGACTCAGGTCAGCATTAATGGTTCGGTGGGTTGGAAAAAGGTTACAGACCGCGTTAGCCTGACTAATGCAGAGCAGTTCAAAATGCTTTATAATGAACAACGCATGAATCAGGGTGGCGATCCGTACGATTATACCGTATGGAATGCAGATACTGACTGGCAGGATGAGATGTTCCAAACAGGTTTCCTTACTAACAATACGGTTAGCATTACAGCTTCGGGAGATAGAAGTAAGTTTTATCTGGGCTTGGGATATGTAATGGAAGAAGGTTCCATCAAGAGTGAAAAGCTGAATAAGTTTACTGTGAATTTACATAGTGAACATAAAGTGACCGACTTCTTACGTTTTGGTTTCCAGGTGAACGGTGTACGTGCATTATATCCTGATGCAAAAGGTGTAGGCTCTGCTTTGAAAGCAGCTCCGATTGCTCCTGTTTATGATACGGAAAGCGGTCTTCTACATACTCTTCCTGATTTTCAGCGTGCTCAGGTTTGGAATCCTATGATTGAGCCCGTGTTGAGAGGTGCTCATAATAAATCTGCAAATTATCGTATGGCAGGAAATATCTACGGAGAACTTGATTTGATGAAGAATCTAACCTTTAAGGCTACTTTCTCCCTGGATTATGCTTCCAGCCAGTCACGTTCTTATTCTCCGCTTATTTATGTGTATAACCCGGATGTAGAAGGTGGTAAAGAAAGATTGACGGATAAAGAAAGTATCAGTCAGTCGAAGTCTACATCAATGGCAGCACAGTCCGATTATGTATTGACTTATATTAATCAGTTTGGTGATCATGGTTTAACTCTGACTGCCGGTCTTACTACGAATTATAATGAATATTCTGATTTATCGGGTGGCCGCAGTCAATTGCCGGGTTATGGTGTTTCCATTGGCGAAGATATAGATAAGTGGTGGATTACTATGATTGATGATGCTACATCAGCTACTAATGGTGGATCCCAATACAAACGTTTTACAATGTCCTATCTGTTCCGTGCATTGTATAACTATAAAAATCGTTATTTGCTGAATGCTTCTTATCGTCGTGACGGTTCTTCCGTATTTAAGAGAACAGGAAATACATGGGATAATTTTTATTCATTCGGTGCCGGTTGGGTTATGAGTGAAGAAGCATTCATGAAGAAACAGAATGTAATCGATTATCTGAAGTTGAAAGGTTCATGGGGTGTTTTGGGAAGCCAGAATACAGGAGGTTCCCGCTATCCGGCCTATCCTAATATTACAAGCTCGGGTTCTGCTGTCTTTGGTGATAATGTTATTGCAGGTAAGGGACCGGATAAACTGATTTCACAGACATTGGGTTGGGAGCGTAACTATTCATGGGAAGTTGGTTTTGATATGCATCTGTTGGATGGTCGCATGCAGATTTCTCCTGTTTATTACAATAAGACAACCAAAGACTTGCTGACAAGTGTTCCCGGTCTTTCAGGTACGGTTCCTGCATTGCAGAATACAGGAGAGATTCGTAACCGTGGTTTTGAGTTGGCAGCATCCTGGAGCGATAAAATCGGTGAAAACTGGCGTTATGGTGTTTCAGCCAATCTAACGACTATTGATAATGAAGTTGTATCATTGATAAGCAAGGATTATTCAATAATTAATGGCGTTTCTCGTGTATCTGAAGGATATCCTATCGGCTACTTCTATGGATACAAAGTGGCAGGTGTTTATCAGAATGAAACCGATATCGAAACTTCAGCACCTAACCAGGTAGCTTCTGTGAAGCCGGGCGATTTGAAGTTTGCCGATGTAAATGGTGACGGTATTATCTCAGAGAAAGACCGTACTATGATTGGTAATCCTACTCCGGATTTTACTTATGGTTTTAGCGTAAATCTGGGTTACAAGAATTTTGATTTGAGTGTAGATATGATGGGCGTTTATGGAAATGAGGTTTATCGTAACTGGGATAGTAGTGCCTATGCACAATTCAACTATCGCACAGGGCATTTGAACCGTTGGCATGGTGAAGGAACATCCAACTGGGATCCGATTCTTGATCCATCCCGTTCTGTAAACCTGGAAGCTTCTTCTTACTATGTAGAAGACGGAAGTTTCTTCCGTATCCGTAACATAGAACTGGGATATACCTTTGATCCCCGTTTGTTGAACCGCATCAAACTGCAATCTTTACGTATCTATGGTAATGTGCAGAATCCTAAAACATGGAGTCGCAATACCGGATATACTCCTGAAGTTGGTGGTAGTGCAACAGCGTTTGGTGTAGATGGTGGCGGTTATCCGATGCCTGTAGTTTATACATTAGGCTTTAACTTATCATTCTAAACATGAAATCTAATAAAAGAAAAACGATCAGTATGAAAAAGATATTTTATTATGTGATGGCTTTGGCATTGGGATGTTCCCAGATGTCATGCAGTGACCTGTTAGATCAGAAACCGCAAGGAGTATTGACTGAAGATGACCTGACTGGTGGTACTTACGAAACACAGATTTTTAACATGTATGCTTTGCTTCGTGGTTATCATATTGTTTCCGGAAATACGGCATTGGCTATTCATGGTATGCGTTCGGAAGATGCGGAAAAGGGTAGTACACTGTCTGACGGATCTGCAACAGGAAAAATGTTTGATGATTTTGAATATGCTGCAAGTAATGGCATGGTAAAAAGTTACTGGAATGCCAATTATACCTTGATTCATAAAGCAAATGATGTATTGGAGGAGATGAAGTCGAATCCTTCATTGACAGGCGGTGACTTAGTTAATAAGGGTGAAGCTTTATTGATGCGTGCTTTCTGTTATTTCAATTTGGTACGTGCTTTTGGCGAAGTGCCCTTGATTGATTTTAAAGTAGGGAGTGTAGCAGATGCCAATATTCCCAAATCTTCTGTAGATCAGATATATACTTTGATTGATGAAGATCTGACAAATGCAGAATCTTACTTGCCGAGGACTTGGGAAGCACAATATGTCGGTCGTCTTAGCTGGGGAGCGGCTCGTGCCTTACATGCCCGTACTTATATGATGCGTAATGATTGGAACAATATGCGTGCGGCAGCAGAGGACGTTATTTCTTCCGGTTTATATAATTTGAATACACCTTATGAAGATATTTTCCGTGAGAAAGGTGAAAACTGTGGTGAATCCGTTCTGGAACTTCAAT
>ENA-OPCB01001023-OPCB01001023.1-human-gut-metagenome-genome-assembly--contig:-NODE-1023-length-17181-cov-2.489606_pt1 | contig 17181 bp, 12 predicted proteins | sample MGYA00241561_ERZ501473 | MGnify/ENA primary metagenome ERZ501473 (study PRJEB25962, sample SAMEA2042519) | human gut metagenome | biome: human gut; feature: human-associated habitat; material: faeces... | reverse complement strand
GTATGATACGTACGGGTTCCCCATTGACCTGACCGCCCTGCTGGCGGAGGAACGCGGCCTGGATATTGATATGGAGCGGTTCAACAGGCTGATGGAGGAACAGCGGGAACGCGCCCGGGCCGCCCGCAAGAGCGAGGTGGTGCGCGCCCTGGATTTGAAGACGGACGCCGTGACGGAGTTTACGGGGTACGATGTGGACGAATGCGCCGCTACGGTGCTGGAAGTGAGCCGCCAGGGGGATTCCCTGTTCATCATCACGGACAAGACTCCGTTTTACGCGGAAATGGGCGGGCAGGTGTCTGATGCCGGGTTGATTGAAATCGGCGGGGAAAGCTACCATGTGATGGCCGTCCAGCAGATTGGGAATGCCCGAGCCCATGTGATGGAGGCCCGTCCCGGGCTGGAGGTGAAGCCCGGCGACCGCGTGCACTTGAGCATTGACGCGGAACGCCGGCGCCGCATTGAGGCGCATCACACCGCCACGCATCTTCTTCACTGCGCCCTGCATCAGGTGGTCAGCCCGGATGCGGCCCAGCAGGGGTCCTTTGTTTCGGAAGACCGGTTGCGCTTCGACTTTAACAGCAGCGCCGTTTCTCCGGACCAGCTCCGCCTGATTGAAGAGAAAGTGAACGGCTGGATTGAGGAGTCTCTTCCCGTGCACTGCACGGAACGCGCTTATGCGGAAGTGAAGGGCAATGCCGCGATTGCCCAGTTCTTCGGCGACAAGTACGGGGATGTGGTGCGCGTGGTCCAGGTGGGCGGATGCAGGGATGGACTGGACGGGGTTTCCATGGAATTCTGCGGCGGAACTCATATTGCCAATACGAAGAATATCGGCCTGTTCAAGATTAAGAGCGAGGGTGCCATCGCTTCCGGCGTGCGCCGCATTGAGGCCACCTGCGGCAAGCTGAGCCTGAAGGCTATGGAGAGCAGTCAGGGTGTACTGAGCCGGGCGGCCCAGTTCCTGAAAACCGCCCCCTCCGGGCTGCTGGAACGGATGGAGCAGCAGGCCAACGAGATGAAGCAGCTGCGTCAGGCGCTGGAGAAGTTCAAGGCCGAGGCATCTCTGGGTGAGGCCCGGCAGTTCCTGGCCTCCGCCAAGACGGTGAAGGACCTCCATGTTCTCGCCACCACCCGCAGCGGCGTGGACACCGCCGAGCTGCGGACCATGGGCGATTTCCTGCGGGATAAGGATCCCAAGGCCGTGGCGGTCATCGCCAGCATCAACGGCGAGAAGATCACCTTCCTGGCCGTGTGCGGCAAGGAGGCGGTGGCCCGTGGCATCAAGGCCGGTGATCTGGTGCGGCACGTGTCCGCCATCTGCGGCGGCAAGGGCGGCGGCAAGCCGGATTCCGCCATGGGCGGCGGCAGCGATCCCCTGAAGGTGGACGATGCGCTGGCCTCCGTGGACGATTTCGTGTCCGAGAAGCTGGGCTGAGACGAAAGGAGCATCCTATGAAAAACGATTGCCTGTTCTGCGCCATTGCCGGTGGGGAGATCCCCTCCAACAAGGTGTATGAGGACGAGCTGTGCTATGCCTTTTATGACATCGCCCCTCAGGCGCCCACCCATTTTCTGGTGATCCCCAAGGCCCACATCGCCTCCGTGGCGGAGGTGGACAGACAGGAGGAGCATAAAATGCTCGTGGTTGGCTTTGCTTGTGTCAGCAATGAAAAAAGCCATGCGGAGCGTATGCTGCAGCATATTCTGGATTTCATGGAGAAAAGCACAGAAGCGGAATTGATTTCGGCAGAATATGAGGTATATTAGGTGTATTTTTGTTGAAAACAGACGGAAAATTTGCATTTACCTGTAGATTTTCAAAATTCAGTGTGTTATAATCTACTGTGATTGTGCAGTTTTAGCGTACTGTAACTCAACATGGCAGCATCATTTAGAAAATAAAGACAAAGTTGTCATAAAAAACGAATATCTTTAAGGAGGAACTTCTTACAATGAACGCAACATTAATCAGCAAAGAAAAAACAGCAGTAAAACTTTCTTTTGAAGTAAGCGCAGAAGTACTGGAACAGGGCATGGCTTTTGCTTACAACAAACACAAAAATAATCTGTCTCTGCCCGGCTTCAGAAAGGGTAAAGTACCCAGAAAGCTGATTGAAGCACAGTATGGCGAAGGCTTTTTCTATGAAGATGCAATCAACCACATCTTCCCCGATGAATACATGGCAGCAGTAAAGGAACTGGGTCTGGACGTTGTTTCCGCTCCCACTCTGGATATTGACTATATTCAGTCCGGCAAGGGCGCAAAATTCATCTGCGATGTAACTGTAAAGCCTGAAGTGGAACTGGGTCAGTATAAGGGTCTGGAAGTAGAAAAGGTTTCCGCAGAAGTAACAGATGAAGACGTTATGAAGGAACTGGAAAAGGTGCAGAAGCAGAACGCAAGAAAGGTTGAAGTAACAGACAGAGCAGCACAGCTGGGCGATGTTGTAAACATTGACTATCTGGGCTCCGTTGACGGCGTTGCTTTCGATGGCGGCAAGGCAGAAGGCTTTGATCTGGAGCTGGGCTCTCATTCCTTCATCGAAGGCTTTGAGGATCAGATTGTTGGCCACAACATCGGCGAAGAATTTGATATCAACGTAACCTTCCCCGAAGCTTACCATGCACCCGAACTGGCAGGCAAGGCAGCTGTATTCGCAATTAAGGTAAACGGTATCACAGCAAAGGAACTGCCCGAACTGAATGACGCATTTGCAGAAGATGTTTCCGAATTCTCCACTCTGGATGAATACAAAGCAGACATTCTGGCTAAACTGGCTGCAGAGAAGACAGAAAAGGCAAAGCAGCTGCAGGGCGATAAGCTGCTGGATGCAGCAGTTGCAAACTGCAAGATGGAAGTGCCTCAGGTTATGTACGATAACAAGATTGACAGCATGATGAGAGAATTTGAAGAAAATATCGTTCGTCAGGGTCTGTCCATGGATGTTTACTATCAGTACATGGGTACAAATGAAGAAACCATGAGAGAAACCTTCAAGGATACATCCATGAAGAGCGTTGATGCAAGACTGATGCTGGAAGCAATCGCAAAGGCTGAAAATTTGGTTATCTCCGATGAAGATCTGGATGCAGAGGTTATCAAATACGGCGAAAGCTACGGTGTAGACGGCAAGACAATGCTGGATATGATTCAGGAAGACGATAAGAACGCCCTGAGACAGGATATGCTGGTAAGAGCTGCTATGAAGGTAATCGAAGACAACGCAGTCATCAAAGAAGCATAAGAAGCATAAAAAAAGCAACAAAAAGGCGAAGACTTGGAAATATTGCAATGCAGATAGGCACAGGAAACTGTGCCTATTTAGATAATATAAGATTGGAGGAATCATAATGAGTTTAGTACCTATGGTCGTAGAACAGTCCAACCGTGGCGAACGTTCTTATGATATTTATTCCAGATTGCTGAAGGACAGAATCATTTTTCTGGGGGAAGAGGTCAACGATGTAACCGCAAGTCTGGTTGTGGCACAGCTGCTTTTTCTGGCGGCGGAGGATCCCGATAAGGACATCAACCTCTACATCAACAGCCCTGGCGGTTCTGTAACGGCAGGCATGGCAATTTATGATACCATGCAGTATATCAAATGTGATATCGAAACCATCTGTATCGGTATGGCAGCAAGTATGGGTTCCTTCCTGTTATCAGGAGGAACAAAGGGCAAAAGACTTGCGCTTCCGAATGCGGAGATTATGATCCATCAGCCGTCCGGCGGTGCCCAGGGTCAGGCAACAGAGATTCAGATCGCTGCGGAACATATTTTAAAGACACGTCAGAAATTAAATGAAATTCTGGCAGCAAATACAGGACAGCCGCTGGATGTCATTAAAGTTGATACAGAGAGAGATAACTTTATGACAGCTCAGGAGGCAAAAGAATACGGTCTGATCGACGAAGTAATCACACGCCGGTAAGGATCTGTCCTTTCAATATGAGGTGAGAGTATGGCAATTAGAAACGATGATCAAGTGAGATGTTCGTTTTGTAATAAGACACAGTCTCAAGTGCGAAAGCTGATCGCGGGACCTAATGGCACCTATATCTGTGACGAATGCGTAGAGGTATGTGCTGAGATTATTGAAGAAGAAATGGAGTTTGAAAACGGAGACGGATGGAATCCGTTTTCAGACATCAATCTTTTGAAACCGGAAGAGATTAAGGCTTTTCTGGATGAATATGTGATCGGTCAGGATGAAGCGAAAAAGGTTTTGTCGGTGGCCGTTTATAACCACTATAAGAGAATCATGGCTGAAAAGGACATGGGTGTAGAGCTGGCAAAAAGTAATATTTTGATGCTTGGCCCTACCGGATGTGGAAAAACTCTGCTTGCCCAGTCTCTGGCGAAGGTTCTCAATGTTCCATTTGCGATCGCAGACGCTACGGCTCTTACAGAGGCTGGATATGTGGGTGAAGATGTGGAAAATATTCTGCTGAAGATCATTCAGGCTGCTGACGGTGATATTGAGCGTGCAGAATACGGTATCATATATATTGATGAGATCGATAAGATTACACGTAAATCCGAAAACCCATCAATCACAAGAGATGTGTCTGGAGAAGGTGTACAGCAGGCTCTTCTTAAGATCATTGAGGGAACGGTGGCAAGTGTTCCACCTCAGGGCGGAAGAAAGCATCCGCATCAGGAGCTGATTCAGATAGACACAACAAATATTTTGTTTATCTGCGGAGGAGCCTTTGAGGGAATCGATAAGATTATTGAGAAGCGAATTGACAGAAAATCCATCGGATTTAATGCAGAGGTTGGACAGAAGAGAGATTATAATATTGATCATCTTCTGCAGCAAGTGCTGCCGCAGGATCTGGTGAAATTCGGTCTGATTCCGGAGCTGGTAGGTCGTGTTCCGGTTACAGTAGCGCTTAATATGTTAGACAAAGATGCACTGATCGACATTTTGACAAAGCCGAAGAACGCGCTTGTGAAGCAGTATCAGAAGCTGTTGGAGATAGACGGTGTGGAACTTGAATTTGATGAAGGTGCGCTTCAGGAAATTGCAGAGATTTCATTGAAACGTAAGACCGGAGCAAGAGGACTTCGTGCCATCATGGAAAATGTAATGATGGACATTATGTATCAGGCTCCGTCAGATGAGACATTAAAATCATGCATGATCACAAGAGATGTAGTAAAAGGATATGAACTTCCGGTCTGTGAACATGCAGCGATCGGTTCTGAGAGTGCATAATATACGGGGCGGGTGCAAAGAAAGCTTGTACCCGTCTACTTTTTTAATACAGGAGAACACAGATGGAGAAAGTAACAATGAGCCTTCCAATGGTTGCTCTGAGAGGAATGACAATTCTTCCGGAAATGGTCAGACACTTTGATGTAAGCCGTGAAAAATCTCTGGCAGCAATTGATGAGGCGATGGAAGGTGAGCAGATGCTGTTTGTATCTGCCCAGAAGGATGTGGCGACAGAAGATCCGGGACTTGAGGATGTATATGAGACAGGATGTATCGTCACTGTCCGTCAGATTGTAAAAATGCCAAAGAAAATCAGCCGTGTGCTGATTACCGGAGAGAAACGTGCAAAAATCCGATCTCTTGAATTTAAAGAGCCTTATCTTCGTGCGCTGGTAGATGTTGTAGAGGATGTGGATACAGGTGATGAGGAAAACGGAGGGGAGTCGGCGCCTCTTAATAAAGAGGCAATGCTTCGCGGGCTTCGGGATATCTTTAAAGAATATATGTTAAAGAATCCGAAGATTTCCAAAGAATTTGCAGGACAGATTGATGAGATCAATGATTTAAAGAAGCTGGTTGATACAGTCGGAGCGAATCTTCCGTTGGCTTACACAGAATATCAGGAACTGTTAGAAGAGACTCATGTTATGCGTCGATATGACAAGCTTGCCTATAAAGTTGTCAATGAGATACAAGTGCAGAACATAAAAGAAGAACTTCAGGAGAAAATAAGAGAACGTGTAGATAAAAATCAGCGGGATTATATCCTGAGAGAAGAAATGAAGCTGATCCGAGAAGAGCTTGGGGATGACAATACCTTATCTGATGCGGATGAGTTCAAGCAGGCATGCGATGCGCTGAAAGCACCTAAAGAAGTGAAAGAAAAGATTGAAAAAGAAATCAAACGCTTCAAAAATTCTATGGGAAATCCTGCGGAATCGGGTGTGACACGTACCTATATTGAAACAATGCTGGAAATGCCTTGGGATAAAGTGTGTAAAGATCATAAAGATATTGCATATGCCGAACAAGTATTGAATGAAGATCACTACGGACTTGAGAAGGTAAAGGAGCGTGTGCTTGAATTTTTAGCGGTACGTGCGCTTACGAAAAAAGGAAATGCACCGATTCTCTGTCTTGTGGGACCTCCGGGAACAGGAAAGACTTCCATTGCAAAATCACTTGCAAGAGCGTTGAAGAAACCATATGTGAGAATTTCTCTCGGTGGAGTCAGAGATGAAGCAGAAATACGCGGACATAGAAAAACCTATGTCGGAGCAATGCCGGGAAGAATCGCTACAGCACTACGTACTGCAGGCGTAAAAAATCCGCTGCTTCTGTTAGATGAGATTGATAAAGTCAGCAATGATTACAAAGGGGATACTTTTTCAGCGTTGTTGGAAGTATTAGACAGTGAGCAAAATAAAAAGTTCCGGGATCATTATCTGGAAGTGCCTCTGGATCTCTCAGGAGTTTTGTTTGTTACAACGGCAAACACACTTCAGACAATTCCGCGTCCGCTTCTTGACCGTATGGAAGTGATCGAGATCAACAGTTATACAGAAAATGAAAAGCTTCATATTGCTACAGAACATCTGATTCCGAAGCAGCTTGAAAAGCATGGATTGAAGTCCGAGCAGCTGACGATCAGCAAGAAAGCAATCTGGAAGATTGCACGTAATTATACGAAGGAAGCCGGGGTTCGCCAATTAGAGCGAAAGATTGGAGATATTTGCAGGAAATCTGCAAGAGAAATTTTGGAAGAGAAGAAAAAGACCATTCATGTGACAGAGCGCAATCTTCATCTGTATCTTGGGAAAGAGCTGTATATTTATCAGATGAAGAACGAACAGGATGAAGTCGGTATTGTGCGCGGACTTGCATGGACAAGTGTGGGTGGTGACACCTTAGAAATAGAAGTCAATGTAATGCCGGGGGAAGGCGAGATTCTGCTGACCGGTCAGCTTGGAGATGTGATGAAGGAGTCTGCGAGAACCGGAATCAGTTACATCCGTTCCGTCAGCAAAGAGTATGGAATTGATGAGAAGTTTTTCAAAGAGCATGATATCCATATTCATATTCCGGAAGGAGCAACACCAAAAGACGGACCGTCTGCGGGTATTACAATGGCAACTGCTATGTTATCTGCTATTACGGAGAAAAAAGTCAGGGCGGATATTGCAATGACGGGTGAGATAACGCTCAGAGGAAGAGTGCTGCCGATCGGCGGTCTGAAAGAAAAACTGTTGGCCGCTAAAAATGCCGGAATTAAAACAGTGCTCGTACCAAAAGAAAATGAGACAGATGTGGAAGAAATTTCAGCAGAGATCACAAAAGGTCTGGAGATACTGCCTGTATCGCATATGAGCGAGGTTTTGAAGCATGCTTTGATTTTCTAAAGAATGTATAGACTTTCTTAAGAAATGCCGAAGATGCTTCGCAGAATGATAGAGATATGTTAAAGTATAGATAGAAACAGCAGGGAGGAAAGATATGATCATACGTAGTTTAAATTTGGAGACGGTCTGCGGAATCACCAGTAAGCTTCCGGACAATCAGCTTCCGGAGATTGCATTTGCAGGGAAGTCCAATGTAGGAAAATCTTCACTGATCAATGCGCTTATGAACCGAAAATCTTATGCAAGAACATCTGCAACTCCGGGAAAGACGCAGACCATTAATTTTTATAATATAAACGAAGAGATGTATCTGGTAGATCTGCCGGGGTATGGTTATGCCAAAGTCTCAGAGCAGGAAAAAATAAAATGGGGACAATTGATTGAACGTTATCTTCACGGCTCCAAACAGCTGAAAGCAGTTTTCCTGCTTATTGATATCAGACATGCTCCGTCAGCCAACGATAAAATGATGTATCACTGGATTGTGGAAATGGGATTTCACCCGATCATTATCGCCACAAAACTTGATAAGATCAAGAGAAGTCAGATACAAAAGCAGATTAAAATTGTAAAGCAGGGATTGGATTTAGTGCCGGGAACTATGGTCATTCCATTTTCAGCAGAAACAAAACAAGGCAGAGACGAAATCTGGGAACTGGTAGAGAATGAATTCCTGACAGAAAGTGAGATGGAAGAGTAGTGAAAGATACGTGTTTAAATGACAACCGGCCTTTCTGGAAAATTGCGGTCAGTCTGGCGCTCAGCCTTATTGGTACAATTTTGTTTATTTATTTTGGATATATGTTTTTAGGCTTTTTTATGCCATTCGTAATCGGCTGGGTCATTTCCTATGTCGCAAGTCCGATCGTTAAGTGGCTGGAAAGAAGGCTTAAAATTGTTAAAAAACTTGGATCGGCAATGATTATTATCCTTGTCCTGGCAGGCGTTATCCTTCTGGTATATTTTGTCGGAAGCAGAATCTGGCGAGAGTGTATGGCACTTATACAGAATCTTCCGGATCTGTATGAAGAACTGGAAACGGGACTTCGCCAGATCGGAGATAATTTGAATGTAGTTTTTGAACGTTTGCCGGAAGCCGTGCAGAATGCATGGTATCAGATGATTGATAATCTGGATCAGGCTATGGGAGCGCTCATGCAGCAAATCAGTGAGCCTACAGTTACAGCGGCAAGTAATTTTGTCAAGCGGATTCCATCTATTCTGATTGGATTTATCGTGACGATCATTTCTGCCTATTTCTTTATTGCAGAGAGAGAGATGGTGATCGAGTGGGCAAAAAAAGTATCGCCCGATCCAATCGTAAGACGAATGAGTATGGTAATGGCGAATTTAAAATATGCGGTCGGCGGATATTTTAAAGCGCAGTTTAAGATCATGCTTGTAATCTTTGTAATTTTGTTGGCAGGATTTTCATTGATTGGAATTCATTTTTCAATTTTGCTTGCGATAGGGATAGCATTTCTTGATTTTCTGCCGTTTTTCGGAACAGGAACGGCGTTGATACCATGGGCTGTATATAAGTTTATGGTTGGTGATTACCGTATGGTAGTTGCTTTGGTAATCATTTATGTAGTGTCTCAGCTTGTTCATCAGTTGATTCAGCCGAAACTGGTCGGAGACAGCATCGGACTGAACCCATTGTTTACGCTGGTGCTTATTTATATAGGTTATAAGATCGGCAGTGTTTTCGGTATGATTTTCGCAGTGCCTGTCGGAATGATTGTATTAAACCTGTATAAAGCAGGAGCGTTTGATTATATTTTGGATGACGTAATGCTGCTGACAAAAAGAATTATGGATCTTCGGGAACCGGAGTAGTCATGGTTAAAACAAAAGGAGGAATTGTGCTATGGGATTATTTGATCTGTTTCAAGAAAATATAGGCATTGAAGAGGGACTAGAGAAAATGAAGGAAGTTGAAGGTGCGGTGCTGTTGGATGTCCGTTCAGAAGAAGAATATCAGGAGGGACATCTGGAAGGGAGCATTAACCTTCCGATCAATCGGCTTCCAACGATTTCTATTGATAAAAGTGTACCGATCTTTATTTATTGTCTGAGTGGTGCAAGAGCAAGAAGAGCAGAAGCATTTCTTAGAAAATCAGGATATGAAGCAGTTAATATCGGCGGTATCAACGGCTATCAGGGGAAATTAGTAAGATCATAACAGTGGACAGATTCCATTCATATATTATCTTTAGAAGAAAGCTTTCAGGGATATTTATATGAATGGAATTTTTTTGGCATTATTGGGGACCTTGGCAACATTTTTGGTGACAGTATTAGGGTCGGCAGTGATTTTTTTCGTGAGAAATGAAGTGAGTGATAATTTACAATGTGGTTTCCTTGGATTTGCCGGAGGGGTAATGGTGGCGGCTTCCGTTTGGTCACTGATTCTTCCGGGAATTGATTTTGCAGAAGAAAACGGGCAGATCGGATGGCTTGTCATGACGGTTGGCTTTCTGGCAGGTGTTCTTGTTTTGCTTGCGGCTGATGGATGCCTTAATCGGTATTGGAAGAAGACGAAAGAAAAAGACGCTCACCCGCAACTAAAAAAGAGTGCATCGTTATTGATCCTTGCAATTACGGTGCATAATATTCCGGAAGGAATGTCGGTGGGGCTTGCATTTTCACTGGCAGCGCAATATCCACAAAATGAAGCCTTATTTTCCGGTGCTGTTGCATTGGCAGTGGGAATTGCAATCCAGAACTTTCCGGAAGGAACCGCAGTGGCGCTTCCTCTTGTGAAAGAAGGGATGAGTCAGAAGAAAGCCTTTTTGATAGCTGGAATGACAGCAGCAGTAGAGCCGGTATTCGGTGTTCTGGCTGCGGTATTTGCAACGATTGTCCGTTCTTCCATGGCAGGTTTTCTGGCATTTGCAGCAGGTACGATGATCTATGTAGTTGTAGAGGAACTGATCCCGCAGGCGCATATGGGAGAAAAAGGGAAAATGGGAACGCTTGGATTTGTTGCAGGTTTTCTTGTAATGATGATTTTGGACGTAGCTCTTGGATAACGTTTCTCTGACTTTGAAAATGAAAAGAAATCATGTATAATAGAAACAGATTTTACAGGAAAGGACTAAGAACGTTGAGTTTAATCGATAAAATTCCAACAGAGTTTTACAAACTTTTCGCAAGTAAATACAGAACATACTATCAGAAGTTTTTACTGGCAATCTATGAAGAAACGAGCAGATCTTATTCTCTTTTAGGACTGACAGAAGAAGAGTGTAAGGCTGTGATGAATGAACATATAGCGGATCTTACACTGGAGTGGAGCGAGGAGCAGGCAGACGAAGAGGGGGAGTTCCTTACAAGAGCCAATATGGCATCGATTTGTCTGAAAAATCTGGAAAGCTGGGGATGGCTTAGGCGAGATTATGATGAGACATTGAATCAATATGTCGTTTCATTTCCGGAATACAGTCAGATGTATGTAGAGCTGTTTCAGAAATTGTTCAGTGAAGAGGGAAGCAAAGAGCGAGAGAGCGTGCTTGCAGTTTACAGCCATCTATATACATACAGCTCAGATACGGAGAAAAATAATGAAATTCTGAAAAGCGCACTTCATACTTCCCAGTCTCTTGTGCAAATGCTTGCAAATATGCAGGAGGGGATGCGCGGGTATTTTGATGAACTGTCCAGACAGAAGAGTTTTCTCGGTATTCAGGAAGTGCTTGTAAAAGAGATCAATAACAGTGACAGCAAGAAGTATGCCATACTTACAACGACAGATAGCTTTTATCGGTATAAGGAAGCAGTTAAGGAGTTGATCGATAAAAATCTGAGTGAGAATGAGATAAGGCGGCAGGAGTTTGAAGAAAAAAGTGTGGAGCTTGAAAAAGATACGCCGGCTTATTATAGAAATGAGCGTGCGATCAAGCTCTGTGAAGAAGCAATGGATATCATTTGCCGCATTGAACGGGAATTTGATGCGATTGAGCGCAGATACAATAAACTGATTGAACAGAAAACGGTATTTGCCAGCCGTGCAGCAGCCAGAATCCGCTATATTCTCATGGAAGGTGCGGCAGAACAAGACAGAACGGTTGAATTTGTTAATCTTTTAAATCAAAGTAGTCATCAAGAGGAAATCTTGCAGAAACTTGCGTCCGGTATGCGTATGACAGAACGATACAAAGCGGTGACAGACAGGAGCCTGTATCGGCGGAAGAATACCGAGAAGGAACGATTTATTCCGCAGGCGGTAAGTACCAAAGAAGAGGCGCAGGAAAATCTGGAAGGATTCGTGCTAAAACCTCTGTACACCAAAAAAGAAATCAGGGCATTCCGCAGAAAAAATGAGCATGATGGAGAATTTCTTGTGACAAAAGATACCGTTCAAACTATGGAAGATTTGGAAAAGCTGTTTTTTGTCTGGCAGGAAGCTACAGAACTTGCAGAGAGTGATGCAGTTGTGGAAGTACAGGAAGAACTTCAGACGAAGGGCTTCCGCTATTCGGGACTTAGAATAAAGGAGAAGTAAATGTTTGAATATATGGAAGAATTATCGGTGACAGAAACAGAGAATCTGAGAAAGACCATTTCGAATTTATTTCGTCAGACCTGTATTTTGCAGGTAAAATACGATCCGGTCACGTTGACACCGAGGGATAATCTATACTATGAAATGTGCGTAAGACATAAGAAATTTATCGAGGACTATCTGGAGGTACTTGGCTGTGAACTTCTTCATGATCCACAGGAACATATTTTCCGGCTTGCAGGAGACGGGGTGGAGATTGAGAAATTCAGCCTGACGACAACAATTATTATCCTGCTGATCAAAATGATCTACCGGGATAAGATTCTGGGAGAAGGGCTGGAGGCTACCGTCACTACACTGGAAGAAATCCGTGAATACGGGAAAAATACAAATTTACTGAATTGGAAACTGAAGGTGACGGAGTGGCAGGAAGCACTTTATCTGTTGAGTAAGCATCAGATGATTGAGGTGCCGGGAGCAGTTCGCGATGTAGAGGATCAGACACCGATCTATATTTACAGCACTGTGAATCTGTACTTAAGTTCATCCAATATCAATGAACTGCTTGAAGAATATAGAGAGGAGATCGCAGAAGATGAAGCAATCGAAGAAAATCTTTACGAAAATGCTGCTGAATAACTGGGGTGGGATCAGTCATAAAGAGCTTTCCTTTCATGAGCATGTGAATCTGTTCAGCGGGAAGAGCGGCTCCGGGAAATCAACAGTCATGGATGCGATCCAGGTGATTTTATACGGAAGCGTGGCATCTACCTTTTTGAATAAGGCAGCAGACGATGCGAAAAACAGAAGAAGTGTTCTTAGTTATTTAAGAGGGGAACAAAAAGACGGAACTGCAAACCGTGAGGGGACAGATTTTTGTTCGCAGATCGTATTGGAAGTGGAAGATACGGCAACGAATATTGTTACCTGTATTGGAGCAATTTTTGAAGTTGGGAAAAATGATTTAGATCTGAAGCGTTATTTCTTTTTCAGCCATTCGGGAAGAATCCCTGAAGATGGATATATTTCGGAAAATGGAAGTCCTTATACGATTTCCAGATTGAAGAAGCTGGTAGAACAAAGGAAGGTGTCGGAAGACAATCGGGGGAGAGGAGAAGTAAATCGTCTGTATCCTTCGAAAGAAGCTTATTTAAACACACTATATGATGTGGTACTTGGCTATATTGAACCGGGACGATTTATGACGATGGAAAAAAGTGCGATTGCACTTCGCATGACCAACGGAACCGGTCAGTTTATCCGTGATTATATGTTTCCGAAGAGTAAAGAAGGAACAGTTTCGGTTATCAGCGAGCAACTGGGCGCATACCGCGAGATCAAAGAGAGGGTCGAAGATCTGGAAAAGCGGATTGGGATGCTGGAAGAAATAAACGGTCACAATCTGAAGCTGGTACAGCTGAAAACAGATGAAGTCCGTACACAATCTATTTTGAAGGTAATTGCCATAGAAGGATTAAAGATTCAGCTGGAATCTAAAAAGGGAGATTTAGAGTCCGCCATAGAGGCTGCCAAGCGTTCAGAAGAAAAGTACCGGTCCTTAGAAACACAGAAGAATCAGTGTGCAGCTGATAAATTACAAGTAGAATCACAGCTGCTTGCAAGTGATTACGGACAGAAGGAGAAGCAGTTAAAAGAAATCCGCAATACGATTCGGATTTTAGCAGAATATTCTAAGCAGTGGAGAAGTGTGCTTCATGGATTGAAGAAGTGGGAAGAAAATGAAGAGGTGAATAATTATTTATCGAATCCGGCGCTTCAGACAATGGAAGAGATGGAAACAGGAGACTTCACCGATGACCTTCTCGGAAGACTTCGAAAGTATTTGAAAGACACATTGGAAAATGTGGAAGAAGAAATCAGAGACTTAGAAGAAAACATCCGCAAAACGAGAAAAGAACTAAAAGAGAAAAAAGAAATTGTGGATGATCTGAAAAATGACAGGAAGCCATATAGCAAGGAATTGAAAAAAGCAAGGGCAAGACTGCAAAGCGAGCTTCGTGATCGATATGGACATCCGGTTCCGGTGGCAGTTTTTGCAGATTTATTCGATATTACGGATGAAAAATGGAAAGATGCCATAGAGGGACGTCTCGGGAAAATCAAATATAGCCTTGTGACTCCGCCGGAATACGCGTTAGAGGCGGCTAAGATTTTCCGGAAAATGGCAGGAAAAGAGTTCGAAGAATTTAATCTGATCAACACCGCGGCAATCAAGCGAGATGAACCGAAGGCGAAGGAACATACCTTATATGAGGCAGTAGAAACAAAAGAAAGTTACGTCGATCTCTGCCTGAGACAGTATCTTGGAAGAATTGTAAAATGTGAGACCATTGAAGAACTTCATGAGGTAAGAGAAGGGGTGACACCGGACTGTTATTCTTACAGTAATTATATGTTCCGGCATCTGCGAGAGAAAGATTACAGGCTTTATGCATGTATCGGTACAAAAGTATCCAAAGCGAAACTTCAGGAACTGGAGGATGAAGTCTACCGACTGGAAAACAGCCTGCTTGCAGATGAGCAGATGCAAAGCAGTTTAGCTGAAGCAAGAACTTATGAGCAGTTGCAGAATTACAGTACAGAACAGCTTGTACATATGTCAAATGCAGCAGAGGAATTAGAGGAATATTATAGAAAAGAAGATGCTCTTATTCGGGAAATGAAAGAGCTTGATGAAGGGACTCTGATTCCGCAGCTAAAAGAAAAGAAGAAGCAATTAGAAGAGACAATGAGTCTGCTTGAAAAAGAAGCAAAAGAGACGGATGCCGAACGTCTGGCGCGGATCAAGGTACAGGCGAATGTGGAAACTGAGTTGAAAAATATAAGTGAGAAACTGGAAACGGAATTAGAAGGTTATGTTCCGAATGAGAGCATCGAGCAGGAAGTGCTCCGGGAATTAGAGTCCAATCCAGAGCATACATACCGCAGACAGAAGCTAAAAGAATTAGAAAAGCTCCGTCAGGAGATTGAAGCAGAAGCAGATGGACGAGCAGAGGCAAGAAATCATTTCAATAAAGAATATCCGGCGTATGGTTTTACAGGTGTAGAACATGGAAATGAAGTATATGATAAGGTGTTGGAACAGTGCAGAAAAGATTTTGAACCGAAGTATAAGGAAGAATTTGAACAGCAGTACCGATTGGTATATCATACCCTTCGCGAAAATGTAATTGCAACGATCCACGGAGAAATCAAAGCAGCTTTTCGTCATAAGAGAGAAATCAACCGGATGCTCGCTAAAATCCGCTTCTCCGACAGCATTTACCAGATTGATATTCTTCCGGCTGAAAATGAAAACCGGCAGTTTTATGAAATGCTGATGGCGCCGGAACTTGACAGCAAAGTATTGGATAATCACGGGTTTGAAGGTCAGTTAAGTCTCGGTGAAGATGAATTTTATCAAAAATATGAGGCGCAGATTTTAAGACTTACTGAAAAGTTCATGCCGCCAAGAGACGAAGACGGCGGGAAACGGGCGCTTCACAAAGAAGAGATGGAGCGATACGCAGATTACCGGAACTACCTTACTTTCAGTATGTATGAGCAAGTGAAGGATGAAGATGGAAATATCCGAAAAAATGCAGTGGATGAAATGGCGGGACGCGATTCCGGAGGAGAAGGACAAAACCCGAAGTATGTAGCATTGCTCGCAGGATTTGCCATGCTGTATATGAATCAGAGTAATCGAGACTCTAAGATCCGTCTTGTTCTTCTGGATGAAGCTTTTTCCAAAATGGATAAGGAACGAAGTGAGGTATGTCTTCATTATGCAAGGGAGCTGGAATTACAGCTTATTGTCTGTGTGCCGGATGAGCGTTTGCAGTCACTGATTCGAAATGTGGACAGTGTATATGGATTCCGCAGACATCAGAACCAGATTTCCATGATGCATATTGATAAAGGCGACTATTTAGCTATGATCGAAGGGGAAAAAGATGAAGAAGAATCTGACACTCAGTCAGTGGCTGATTGAGAAAACAGATGGAGAAGCATACCGAGCCGGGAAATTATCCGGGGAATCATCGGAGAAATCATCTGAAAAAGCATATGTAACAAAACATCCGAAAGTAGACCAGCAGATAATTAATCAGATCGGAAGCCTTACAAAACTGATCAGTCAGGCAAGAGAGATGGAAAAAGATGCGCAGCTTAGCGGATTCATACGGTTTGACTGGCGGGACATGGGAAATGATATCCGTGCGATACATTATTCTGTAGAAATCATACCGCTTCTCTGCGATAGAGAAGGAATCGAAGATCCGCGGAAGAGGCAGCAGCGCCATATCAAAACGGTAGGAGAACTGTTGCAGGAAGCATCCCAGTCAGAAGCGGATTGGCTGAAGTCCTATTATCGTTTCCTGTTGACGCGTTTGGAACAGGGGAAGCTTGTCAAGGAAATGGATGACGAAGCATTGTTTGCCTGCCTGAATGCAATTGGTAGGCTCCATTGCCCGACTTGGAAACGGGTATTCAGCGCCAGAGTTTTTCGTGATTCCAAAAGGTTTCAGACGTCATATGAGGACCGAGTAGTGAAAGTCTTAAGAGAGTATTCGGATATGCCCGATAAAGATGTTATGACCAATGAGCAGATTTTGAAGGCATATGGCATTATTTCTTACACTCAGACATTGGAGTGTAAGGGAACGGTACTTTGCAGAACAGATACAGGGCAGACATTTGATACCGGTGATTTTCCGTATGGAGCGGTTTTGAATTCGCAGACAATGGAGCATGCCAAGCCGGTGAACATTGCAAAAATCCGCCGAATCATGACTATCGAAAATAAAGCAAATTACGAAAATATGTCCTACAAAGAAGATACGCTTTATATTTATTGTCACGGGTTCTTCTCTCCCAAAGAGGTAGAATTCTTGCGGGAGCTGACAGTGTTAGCTGCGGAGAACGTGGAGTTTTTGCACTGGGGAGATATGGATTATGGCGGAATTCGAATTTTCTTATTTAACAAGGATAAGATATTTCCCGGACTGAAACCTTATAAAATGGATTGCGAAAGCTTCGTGGCAGCGG
>ENA-OPCB01001021-OPCB01001021.1-human-gut-metagenome-genome-assembly--contig:-NODE-1021-length-17210-cov-2.427922_pt1 | contig 17210 bp, 14 predicted proteins | sample MGYA00241561_ERZ501473 | MGnify/ENA primary metagenome ERZ501473 (study PRJEB25962, sample SAMEA2042519) | human gut metagenome | biome: human gut; feature: human-associated habitat; material: faeces... | reverse complement strand
TATAGCATTTCAGGGGAAAATGAGGCAAGAGAAGAAGCGTTTTTAACTGAATCAAATAAGTCCCCTGGTTCGATTTCGAAAAGCAATAATCAGGGGAACTTGCTTGCATCAGGAGAAGTGCAGGCTCCTTCTGATAAACTGCGAAGCACTTATTCGGTTATGAGCAAGTAGTGAAGCGGATGCTTTTATCTGCTTGAATTAAATCAAAAAGTTTCCTGATTACTGATCACTTCGTTCTTGGTAATACACTTCGCGATGCACAGAAATTATGCTAATCACATAAATTTGCATGGTATGTCCAGGGCTTTCAGTGGTCTTTGCTCACAAAAAAACTCGGAGAATAATATTACCAGTTAACAGTAAGTCTCATGCTTCAATTACGGAAAAGTAAAAAGTAATAAGCAGTGGATGGCGTGTATTAGGAAGAATGCAACGGCGTTTAACAGGGAAAGGAATAGTGGGCATGTCTGAAAACAAGGTACTGCACTAATTCATGTGGCCACTGTTATGGATACATTGTAAGCAGGTCCTGATAAATTGTAAAGTAGCTATTGGGCGTAGAACTGCGTAGCGAATACGGGTATTTTTATTCGTTTGATCCCAAATTGGATAGATATGTTTGCGCACTTGAAGGTGAGTTGCCAGATACTGTCATCAGTATTCCCCATGATTTCGGTCAGATGCTTTTGTGAACTGGATGGGGAATTAACAAGTTAAGTGAATGTAGTAAAAATGTGTATTTATATGAAAAAATGGAGGGGAAGGCGGAAAATATGGGGGATTTATAGAAGAACGATATAAGAGTAAGGATGAAATAAAGAGAAATAAGAGATTATTTCTGCGAAGAGAACACTATGATAATGACAATAACACAAAAAAATAAGTACGATAAAAAGGACTTTATAAAAGAAAATACTGGCAAATAAAGAGAAATAATAGGATATTTACGAATGAAAAAGCATTAAAGTACAAATTATAGTACTTTAAATAAAAAAGTACGATAAAACGTACTTTACACGTATACACATATAAAAAAGCCTAAAAATGTAAAATGTGCACCTGCACACATACGGCAAAAAGATAAAATATAGATCCGTTCCTACTTTAAACATGTAAAATTTTGATTGATCGAATAAAAGAAAGCAGCTGCTTCGATTATAAAAAAAATAATAAGCTGTGGGTGGGAAAATACTTGTGCTCTTTCTGATAAACTGTAAAATAGCTATTTTGTGTAAAACTATGATTGAATGCAAAAATTTTTGTCCGCATGACTGGGATAAAGAGAAGACAGGGAAGTGTTTTACGGCTTGATTTAGAAGAAAAAGCCTATTAAGTGAAATTTATTTTATGCCAGTTCTATGCCGGAACTTTATTCAGATACATTTTATATTGGATATTACAAAATGAAACTATGCTTGAAAAAGCCTTTAGTTAACATGTACATAACGAATATATAACAGGATTGGAAGAAAAATGAAATAAATACGCAAATCTTTCGTAAACATAATAAAATAAACAAAAATCGAAAATTCCAGTTTCATAATATTATATTTTTTTCACGAGAGATACATGTATTTCACGCTATAAAAACACTCCGGGAAAAGAAGTTTCCATTTACTATATATAGATGCTTTTGGGGAATATAAAGATAACAGCCACATTATTTTGTGGATGGAGTTTCTTGTATTTTTTACATGCTTTCGTGATACAGATAATGCCAGAGAGAATATATCGGAGTATTTTTTTGATATTTCTCATTGATTTTATAATGTGTTCGTAACTGTTCAGTACCCTTGCAGTTACAAGTCAAACCGTGTCCTGGATCGATTTCGTTGATGGCATTTTTAACCGGATCGAGGAAGTCACTTGCTTCAATTATGAATATTGGTTTGATAATCTATCTTCGGATGTTTCACGTGAAACATCCGAAGACAGATTAAGAATAAAGAGTTATAACCCCATCTTTGACAATTGCAGAAATAAAAAACAGCTGTAGTTCGTGCTTATGTGATTTATGGTAGGTTTAATGTAGATTTTAATCGAATCAAGTAATTCACCTGCTTCAATTGTGAATTACAATAAGCAGTGGTTGGGGACTTGCTTGTATCAGGAGAAGTACAGTCTCCTTCTGATAAACTGCGAAGCATTTATTAAACTATGAGCAGTAGTGAAGAGGATGTTTTTATCCGCTTGACTTAAAAAATGTTTCGCAACAACGACAACTCATATGCGCTTTACGGTAGCGTGATATAGTTTTTAATCGAGTCAGGAGGTCCCCTGCTTCAAGTGTAAGAAGCAATAAACAGCGGTTGGTGACTTGCTTATATCAGGAAGAGTACAAGCAAGTTTTAATAAACTGCGGAGCAGTTATTCGGTGTAAAGCTGCGTAGCAACTGCGGATGCTTTTGTTTGTATGACTCGAATCAGGAGGTCCCACTGCTTTTGGCTTCAATTGCAAGAAACGATAAGCAGTGGTTGAAGAACTGCTTCTTATCAGGGAAGAGTAGTTTGTAGTCCTTTTGGTAAATCGCGAAGCAGTTATTCAGTGTAGAACTGCGAATGCGTTTACAGATGCTTTTATTCGCTTGATAATAATAGTAATGTTTTTAGCGTTCAGATAAAATTTGAAAATGCTATAAATGCTGTAAAAGAAAGGAATTTCGATGCCTATGTAGCAGTGTGCAAGGTTCCATAAAAGATAATATATCTATACCGAGAAAATCGAATTATTTTCGAGATTACGATAAATCAGAACAATTTCAGCAAAATATCTATAAATGGGAACTTCATTTCTCGGTACGTTTTTATGGCGTAATGGCGTAAAATATATAGTCTGATTGACAGCAAATAAAACTGGAAGTTTATGCGGAGTTGATGGACTTTATAATCGATGTACTGTTACTGTCAAACTTCTGTTTAGTCCGGAATGAGTTTGGGTATACTACACAATAAATAAAATAATTCAAAACCTATTTTCTATTGTTTCACGTGAAACATTATGTGGCAGTTTAAAAATAAAAGTGTTATAATGATATCCAATGAGTAAAAATCCCTTAAAAAAATAAAAAGGAGGGGTACAATGGGACGAATCATTGCAGTTGCCAATCAGAAAGGCGGGGTTGGAAAATCAACGACAGCCATCAATCTATCGGCCTGCCTTGCTGAAAAAGGGAAAAAGGTTCTTGCCATCGACATTGATCCGCAGGGAAATACGACCAGTGGACTTGGCGCAGACAAGAATGCAGTAGAAAACACCCTTTATGAGCTGCTGCTTGGAGAAGCAGAGACCAAGGATACCATTATAAAGAACGTTGTAGATAATGTTGACCTGATACCATCGAATATGAATCTTTCCGGTGCAGAAATTGAACTGGTTGATCTTGAGGATAAAGAATTTATTCTGAAAAAGATCACGGATAAACTTCGCCGGAAATATGATTACATAATCATGGATTGTCCGCCGTCACTGAGTATGCTTACAATTAATGCTTTGACAGCCGCAACCTCCGTTCTGGTGCCGATTCAGTGTGAGTATTATGCATTGGAAGGTTTGTCACAGTTGATACATACCATCGAACTGGTAAGAGACCGATTGAATAAGAGACTGAAGATCGAAGGCGTGGTCTTTACTATGTATGATGCCAGAACAAATCTGTCACTTCAGGTTGTAGAAAATGTAAAAGAAAACCTGGACCAGAATATATACAAAACGATCATACCGAGAAATGTACGACTTGCAGAGGCACCAAGCTATGGAAAACCGATCAATCTGTACGATTCACGATCTACAGGAGCAGAGAGTTATCGCCTCCTGGCAGAAGAAGTTATAGGCAGGGAGGACGAGTGATGGCTGGGAGAAGAACAGGAGGCCCTGGAAAGGGGCTTGACGCACTGATCCCGAACAAAGCAGGCGGTCCGTCAAAGGAACCTGCAAAAAAGACAAGATCTGCAGTTGTAAAAAAAGACAAACCAACTGAAAAAGATAATCCGGCCGCAGAACGACTTGTGAAAATTTCCAGCGTAGAACCAAATCTGAATCAGCCCAGAAGACATTTTGATGAGGATGCGCTGCTGGAACTTTCGGAATCCATTAAACAGTACGGTGTTCTTCAGCCGTTGTTGGTATCCGATAAGAAGGATTATTTTGAGATCATTGCAGGCGAACGCCGCTGGAGAGCTGCCAAGATGGCAGGACTCAAGGAAGTTCCTGTTGTTGTAAAAGAGTTTACAGACCAAGAAATCGTAGAAATTTCCTTGATCGAAAACATTCAGCGGGAAGACCTGAATCCTATAGAGGAAGCGATGGCATACAAACGTCTGATGGAAGAGTTTCACCTGAAACAGGATGAAATCGCAGACAGAGTTGCCAAAAGCAGAACTGCAGTAACTAATTCCATGCGTCTTCTGAAGCTTTCTTCAAAAGTTCAGGAAATGGTAATTGCAGATATGATCTCAGCTGGTCATGCGAGAGCACTTCTGGGAATTTCTGATGAAGCTCTTCAGGAAACAACAGCCATGAAGGTTTTTGATGAAAAACTCAGTGTTCGTGAGACGGAAAAACTTGTAAAGAATCTGGTTTCTCCTGCGAAAAAAGTAAAAACAGAGAAAAACACAGCAGAAGATGCCATTTATGAGAGCCTGGAAGAAAAAATGAAAGGTATCATGGGAACAAAGGTATCCATTCAGCGAAAGAAGAACAACAAAGGTAAAATTGAAATTGAATATTATTCCAGAGATGAACTGGAGAGGATCATTGATCTGTTCGAATCTATCAGATAGGAGGCAGAATGAGCGGGATTTTTGAAAGCATGGGAATTGATTCCGGGATTGTGATCATTGTTTTGCTGATCCTTACCATCATTCTTCTGATCAATGTGGTGAGTAGCAATATGCGTCTCAGCCGTTTGGAACGGAAGTACAAGATGTTTATGAGAGGCGGAGATGCACAGTCACTGGAAAAAGTTTTTGTAAGAAAATTTGCACAGATCGACCGGCTGTATGAAGCAAAGGAAGATCATGATCATGACATCAGCTTTATCAAAAAAAATATGAATGTAATGTTCAGCAAATATGGCGTTGAAAAGTATGATGCATTTGATGATGTAGGTGGAAAACTCAGCTTTGCACTGGCGCTTCTTGATAAAAACAATACGGGTCTGATCTTGAATGCGGTTCACAGCCGCGATAACTGTTTCCTTTATTTAAAGGAGATCGTAAAAGGTGAGTCCTATGTTGTACTTAGTCAGGAAGAAGTGGAAGCTTTGAGAAAAGCAGTAAACTTTGGCCTTGGTGAGATTGAGAAGGAATAAAAAACTGCAAAGAGTAAGAATATTTTTAATACAGGAGGAATATCATGTTAGACATTAAGTTTGTGAGAGAGAATCCGGAGGTTGTAAAGCAGAATATCCGCAATAAGTTCCAGGACAGCAAACTGGAGCTGGTTGACAAGGTTCTGGAGTTGGATAAGGAAAACCGCGAGATCAAACAGGAAGTAGAAGCTCTTCGTGCAGAGAGAAATAAAATTTCCAAACAGATTGGTGCTCTTATGGGCCAGGGAAAGAAGGATGAAGCAGAGGAAGTTAAGAAACAGGTTGCAGCTTCCGGTGAGCGTATTGAGGAACTTTCCAAGAGAGAGAAAGAAGTTGAGGAAGAGCTTCTGAAGGATATGATGGTAATCCCGAATATCATTGACCCATCTGTACCGATTGGTAAAGATGACAGCGAGAACGTTGAGATTGAGAAATTTGGTGAGCCTGTTGTTCCGGATTTCGAAGTTCCGTATCATACAGAAATCATGGAAGCTTTTGACGGAATCGACCTTGATAGCGCAAGACGTGTTGCTGGTAATGGTTTCTATTATCTGATGGGTGATATCGCAAGACTTCATTCTGCTGTTATTGCATATGCACGTGATTTCATGATTAACAGAGGATTCACATACTGTGTACCGCCGTTCATGATCAGAAGTAACGTTGTTACAGGTGTTATGAGCTTCGCTGAGATGGATGCCATGATGTACAAGATCGAAGGTGAGGATCTGTACCTGATCGGAACCAGTGAGCATTCTATGATTGGTAAATTTATTGACCAGATCATTCCGGAAGAAGAGCTTCCAAAAACTCTTACAAGTTATTCTCCATGCTTCCGTAAAGAGAAAGGTGCTCATGGACTTGAAGAGAGAGGCGTTTACCGTATCCATCAGTTCGAGAAGCAGGAGATGATCGTAGTTTGCAATCCAGAGGACAGCAAGATGTGGTTTGACAAACTGTGGCAGAACACTGTTGATCTGTTTCGTTCCCTGGATATTCCGGTTCGTACACTGGAATGCTGCTCTGGTGACCTGGCAGACCTGAAAGTAAAATCCCTGGATGTTGAAGCATGGTCTCCAAGACAGAAGAAATACTTTGAGGTAGGAAGCTGCTCCAACCTTGGTGATGCACAGGCACGTCGTCTGAAAATCCGTGTAAACGGAAAAGATGGCAAGAAATATCTTGCTCATACTCTTAATAACACAGTTGTTGCTCCGCCAAGAATGCTGATCGCGTTCCTTGAGAACAACCTGAATGCAGATGGAAGCGTAAATATTCCAGTTGCCCTTCAGCCATACATGGGTGGAATGACAAAAATCGAGAAAAAGTCCAAATAATTGGACTTAAAAAATGAAATAGCACAAAAATACCCAAAATGGGACTTTGAGCTGAAAATAGTAATATTAAAAGTAAATGATCTGAAAATAGTAATAGATCAAAAGTAAAATATCAGATGATCCGGAGAATATCTGAATATCTGAAAAATTGTTTGATTTGCAATAAGACTGCTTAACAGGGAGGTGATAATGTGCATAGTTATTTAAGAACTGTTGGCTTTTCAAAGGTAAAGTTACGTAAAGAAATGCAGGAAATCATTCAGGATGTGATAAATACTTACGATGAGAAAATTGCAGTGGAGAATCATCCGGATGGAGTTTTTGTACAATATTCCAAGAATTATGGCTGTGACTGTGGAATAACAGTCTGTGGACAGTATGATGAAGACAATGAGTTTCACGTAGAATATTCATTTCCATTTTTTCGCGGCACAGGAATCACCTCTCAGGAGAGTGTAGTCGTGGAGAGACACGCAGAAAAAGAGTCTTACGCAGGGGCGTGTGATGACATGCGCCTTGGAGTGACTTTGATCTTTTATCTTCAGAATCCTGCAGAATATATGCTGGAGAAGTATAAGGGGAATGTGCGTGAAGGACAGCCACTGACGATTACAGGACTGGCAAGAGAAGGGAAGATCCTTTTTCCGGTTCAGAAAGATAAAGAAGCTGTAAAAGTAGAGCGAGAGCTGACAAAAAACCGCAATAATCTGATCGCGGCTGCCAGAAATGGTGATGAAGAAGCCATGGAAGACCTTACAATGGAAGATATGGATATGTATTCCATGATTTCTGAGCGTATTGTTACAGATGATGTGCTGACAATTGTGGATACCTGTTTTATGCCTCATGGAATTGAATGTGACCAGTATAGTGTGATGGGCGAGATCGTGGATTTTGTGAATTTTAAGAACATTCTCACTGGTGAGAAATTGTGCCAGATGACCATCGAGTGCAATGATATCCAGTTCGATGTGTGTATAAACTGTGCGGATCTGCTAGGAGAACCGGCTGTGGGACGCAGATTTAAGGGGCTGATTTGGCTGCAGGGGCAGCTGCATTTTTAGACGAATCTTTAGATTCATATTTATAGACTAATTTAATTTAAGTTATAAAACACAATCTCAAAGTTAATAAAAAAGCTCTTGACAACTTCGAAAAAAGCTCCTATAATGCAGAACCATCAAAAAGCAAACGAAACTACAAAGGCGTAGAACACTTCAATGTGTCTGCGCCTTTTTCAGACTTAAAAACAATTTTTTTACGAGGCGGAAATTAACTATGAAAAAATTGAAAACAATTTTAATGGGACTGAGAACTAATCTTGGTGCAACACAGGTATTTGTAGATGATAAGTGAAAAATGGGACGAAAAAGTAATTGAGCTGGCCAAAAGTCTGATAAACTGTCAGAGCTATTCAGGACACGAGGATAAAGCGGCGGAAGCTTTAAAGGCGTATATGAAAGAGACCGGTGTTTTCGATGAGATAGAAACTGACTGCTACGGAAATGTGATCGGTCATATTAAAGGAAAAAATCATGGTTCGAAAGTCCTGTTTGATGGACATATAGACACGGTTCCAGTTGGAAATTTAAAGGATTGGAAACATGATCCATTTCATGCAGTTGTTGAAGATGGAAAGCTTTATGGAAGAGGAGCTGCTGATATGAAAGGTGCGGTAGCCGCATTTACAGTTGCTGCGCATAGATATGCGGTGGAAAATGGGAAAAATTTTGCCGGAGATGTATATGTGGCCGGTGTTGTGCATGAAGAATGCTTTGAAGGTGTTGCTGCGCGAAAAATAAGTGAGAAAGTGAAACCGGATTATGTGGTAATTGGTGAAGCTTCTGAAATGAATTTGAAGGTAGGCCAGCGTGGCCGTGCGGAAATTGTGGTTGAGACCTTTGGCGTACCGGCACATTCAGCAAACCCGGAAAAGGGCGTAAATGCAGTATATAAAATGTGTGAGGCCACTCAGGCTATCCGCGAGATCGAGCCGCCTGTCCAGGATAAACTGGGAAAAGGAATACTGGAGCTGACAGACGTAAAATCTTCCCCATATCCAGGAGCCTCCGTTGTTCCGGAATACTGCCGTGCAACCTATGACCGCAGACTTCTGGTAGGTGAAACCAAGGAAAGCGTGCTTCAGCCAATCATTGAAAAAATGGAAGAGCTGAAGAAAAAGGATCCGCAGTTTTCCTATAAGGTTTCTTATGCAGTGGGAAAAGAGGAATGCTACACCGGAGAAAAAATCCAGGGAGAACGCTTTTTCCCAGGCTGGCTGTTTGGCGCAGAAGAGGAGTGGGTAGCAAAAATAAAATCCGAACTGGAAAAAGAGGGATTTCTGGTGATTGCGGGTAAAGTTCCCAGACGCTATTTTGAAAAACGCTGGTATGGTTTCAGCGTGTAGGAGGTGGTCGAATGAAAGCGGAAAAAGACAAGAAAACAGGGAAATGGTTGATTGATGAATATGCGGAGGTGGAAGACCTGATAAATGTGTCGGTGTGCTATGCGGGGATTATGAAGGCGTTGTTGGGATGATGTATAGCTTTCGGTAAAGTGAAGAAATAATGTGAAAATGATAGAAAAGGCATTCTTTTTTGAGTATACTATTACTTGGAAAGGAGTGCTTTTTTATGATTATTGATAGACTTTCGGTGTTTGTGAAACGGAAATTTTGGAAGCAGTTGAAAAAAGATAGCCTACAAAAAGAAGCAGCTAAAAAATGAAAAATAGAAAGAACAACTGGATAAAAATAGTTATCCAACTACTGTCGTTTATCTTAATCCCAGAACTGTTCGTAACAGGATTTACAGCTATTGGAGATATCTTTTCCCAGATCTATGCTGGAAGTATTTCCTGGGAGAGTGTCAGGTATTCGGTGTATGTACTAATCGCGACAGTGCCAGGAAGTGTACTGGTGGGAAGATTTTTTTGCGGATTTTTCTGCAGCTTTGGAGCTGTGCAGGATTTCTTGTGGTTTGCAGCGCGGAAGCTGGGAAAAGGTAGCTGGAGGCGGAACAGAAATCCAGAAATATACAAGAAAGCTGACAGAGTTCTGAAACTGGCAAAATATGGAGTACTTGTTTATTTTGTAATATTTATATGGAGTGGTGTTTTGACCTGGAAAAAGCAAGGTCCGTGGGAAATATTTGGCCAGTATATTGTGCCTGGACATTGGCCGGGAGTGAAGCCTTTGTGCTCGGTGGGGGGAATTTTACTCTTGGTGATTTTGGCAGGATCAATGTTGGTAAAGAGATTCTTTTGCAGATATTTCTGTCCAATGGGAGCGGTGTATGCACTGATTTCCAGGGGTGCATTTTTGAAAATCGAAAAGCTCGGACGAGAATGCAGTGCCTGTTCTTTGTGTACTGCGAAATGCAGCATGGGAATTGATTTTACGAAAAAGGAACAAGTTACAGGTGGAGAGTGCATTGCGTGCCAGCAGTGTATTAGCTGGTGTCCGAAAGGAAATGCGCATTTTGGAATTAAATATGGAATGGTGATCGGAGTATTGCTCACGTGTGTGATGATTGGGGCTTCCCGGCTCCTTACGGCGAGAAGCTATACGAAGGATAGAAATATAGCAGGCGGTGTTGTTGAAGGTTTCAGATATAAAAACGGTACTTATACTGGAACAGGTGAGGGCTATCGTGGAGCGATGCGTGTCACTGTAAGTGTGGCGGACGGAAAAATAACCAGTCTTACACTGAATAGTTATGAGGATGACAAGTCTTATATGGAAAAAGCGAAAGCTGAAATCTTTTCTGCAATAATCGGACAGCAGAATACGAATGCAGATACCGTATCCGGTGCTACATATAGCAGTAAGGGGCTGATTCAGGCTGTACAGAATGCTTTGAAGGAGGCAGGAACTTCAGAGACTGCGGAGAATGGTTCTGATGATAAAGCTGCGGACAAGGCTGAATTTATTTCTGCAGGCCGCTTCCGGAACCTTGTCGATGGCGTATATACAGGATCTGCCGATGCTTTTCGTGGTGATGTAGAAGTTCAGGTTACTGTGGAAAATCAGCAGGTAACGGATATTTCCATCTTCTCATACTGTGACACAGAAGAATATTTTTTCAAAGCTGCGCCAGTTGTAATTGAAGAGATGAAAGAGGAACAAAGTTTGAACATTGATGCTGTCAGCGGAGCCACATACAGCAGCAACGGAATTATTCATGCTGTGGCAAATGCATTGGAGATTCCCGAAGATCAATATGCCGAACGTCCTGGCCGGAATCTGGCTGCCAAGAAGAAAAGCCATGGACATATTGTAAAACATGTAATAGAAAACCAGGAAGAGTATGAAAAGAAGGTTAAGGAGTATGAAAAATAGATAACAGAAATCAGAAACGGAGGATGCAGACTGGGAATCGTGAAGAATAGACATTGACAGTACTTATACATCAGGCATATAATATATCAGATATACACAAAAAATATATGCAAAAATGTAAAATATCTGGTAACTATTCAATATCTGCGCTGCAAGCGTTATAATTTGGGGTATAAGTACTGGGGAAAAAATGAGACGAGCGAAAGCATATCTGTTGGTTTTAATGGGAGTGGCATCTGTTCTGCTGGGAGGTTGCTCGGGGAGTTCAAAGGCAAACATGGAGGAGGCAGCAGAGCAGCCCGCTGTGGTGGACTATACCTGTATTTCTAATCCGGAAAGCGATAAGCAAATATATGTTATTCTGAAAAATTATCATGGTGCTTACTGGGAGAAAGTAATAGATGGTATAACAGAAGCTGCAAAAAAACTGAATGAAGCGGTTTATCTTGGTGGAATTGATAACGAAACTGACATTTCCGGTCAGATTGACCTGATGAACCAGGCTATGGAGCAAGGCGCTGACGGAATCCTGCTGGCTCCGGCAGATTCCAATTCACTGGCAGACAGCTGTCAGAAGGTACGGGAAAAGGATATTCCGGTAGTACTTATTGATTCTTCTATTAACAGCAGCGAATTTGATGCCTGTTACATGACAGATAATATAGATGCCGGAGAAATGGCAGCGAAAGAAATGCTGGAGTTGCTGTATGATGCAGGAAATTCACCGACAGACCCACTGGAAGTGGGAATCCAGTTGTCATCGGATAGTTCACAGGCAATGGTAAATCGTGTTTCCGGATTCCTGAATTTCTGGGCGGGCAATGCACCGGAGCAGTGGGAAATCGTTCAGGATATAAGAGTTAATGGCGGTGATACGAAAAAGGCACAATCGGATGCTTCTGCATTATTGAGAGAAAATGCAGATATAAAGGGCTTTTTCGGCTGTAATAACACATCTACTGTCGGCATCGTAAATACTCTTTTTGAAGAAGAAAGAACAGATGTAGTGCTGGTGGGTTTTGACCTGGCGGACGAAACGAAACAGATGCTTCAGAATCCGGAATATCATGCAGTGACTGTGCTGCAGAAACAGGATCAGATGGGATATCTGGGAATGCTTTCCCTGAATTCTCTTATAAAGGGAGAAAAATCAGAGCAGAAGTATTTTGATACCGGAGTCATTATGGTTGATTCTGATTATCTTATGGAGAATGCTGTCTCATGAAAGATCGAAGAAAAAATAAAACAAAAAGAAAAGTCCTGCTGACTTTGTATCTGGCAGTCTGCCTTGCCATTATCGTGGCGGCATACTTTCACCTGAGCAGAATTGCGCGGAATTTCAATACAGAGCATCTGGAGCTGATCACAGGCCTGTACGCGGAAAAGATGAATGATTCTATGGAATATCTTCAGAACTATGTACAGGAAGATATAAAGATGATCCGGTCTATGGAAAATGCCCAACCGGAGGAAATCCTGGAACAGCTGGAGAAAAATCTTGACAAGACTGTTTTCGGTGATATTGGTTTTATTATGAATGATGGCGAAATTTATGGCAGCAGCAGCTGCGCTGTTTCCGATATCAAAAAGAAGAAGCTGGATGAGGCGGCGCTGGCTTCGGATACGTCTTTTAACTCGGATCCTTACCAGTCCAGCAGAACTGGAAATATGACCATGACTGTTTTTGTGCCAGTAGGGGATACTTCACTGGTTCATACACTTTATGTGTCGATTATGATCGAAAATCTCAGACAGCTGGGTGAGTATGAGCTTCTTCAGGGCAAGATCAGCATTCATCTGTTAAAGGCCGATTCAGAAAATTTTATTACCTGTGTCAGTGACAATTCCGGCCCGTCTGGCAGTTGGAACAATCTTTTGCTTCAGCAGAAGTATTTCCAGTATGATGCAGGTTATTCCTACAACCAGTGGATAAAGGACATGCGCTCCGGAAAGAAGGATGGGAGATTTTCCGCTATTATCAGAGGAGAGGAATCTACAATTTCCTATAGAAGTATTTCTGTTATGCCAGGCTGGTATGTGATTGTTGAATTGACAAATAAGAATATTTCTGATATCACCCAGCAGTTTTCCGCCTGGGGCGGAGTATATGGAAGTGTTCTGGTAGGCTTCACGATGCTGTACATGTTGACCCTTGTGCTGCTGGAGAAAAAAGATAAGAAAATGTACATGGGATTGTCTACTACAGATCCTCTTACCGGAATTCTGAACCGCAGAGCTTTTCAGATTGCCGTGGAAGAAGAATTGCGTAAAAAACGCCAGGCATCTTCATCTTTATTGATGTAGATAATTTTAAAATTTATAATGATACTTACGGTCATAATAATGGAGACTTCTGCCTGAAGCATTTTGCGAAAACTATGAAAAGCTGTTTCCCGGAGGATAGCATAATCGGCCGGTATGGCGGTGATGAATTTGTGGTTTACCTGAAGAATCTTACAGGGGAAATGGCGCGGACTTATATGGAAACGTTTCAGAGGATGATTTCGCAGCTTACACTGCCTACAGGAGAGGTTGTAGAGCTTTCAGCCAGCGCAGGCGGAGCTGCATTTCCGGAACAGGGAGAAGACGTTATGTCTCTTTGTAAAAGCGCAGATATGGCTTTGTATAAGGTGAAACAGAATGGGAAAGCTGATTTTAAAATGAAAGGAATGTAAATGAAAGGATCCCGGCAAGGTCGAGGCTTGTTAGCCTTCTACCTTGCGAGGGATCCTTTTTTACTTGATAAATGTATCCTGTGGAAATATTAATTCACGTTTGCCGGATCAATCTCTGTAATGGCTGGGGTGCCGTCCAGGTGTCCAGTGCATCCACATCCTACGCGATTGGTATAGTTATTTACGAAACCATGTTTTTCTACATAAAAATTTTATGGCTCGATAATATTAAAATATTTATACTCTGAGGTAACCGTAACTGCATCCATCAATCGTGTCAGGCAGGTCTCATCACCCTCCTGCTGGATCAAAGCTGCAACATTTTCCGCGTTTTTCTGAATAATAGACAGCAGTCCGGCACGTTTGGTAGTCCATGTCACATCAGCATCCGCATCCTGCGTATCTTTCTGATAAAGAAGTACGCCATTTTTCACGTGGAGTACATAATTATCTTCCGGCAATATAAGATTTGCTGTAAAGGTCAGATCTGGAATCTTCGTCGTATCTACAAGAATTCCCAGATAATCCAGAATCATATCCGGTGTCATATGTGAGAAAACATCACCGTTACCGCTACTTCGCGTTGCATCATCGGTATTTGTACCATTTCGCAGTTCCTGTGCAGCACAAAGGTAAGCACTGCGCCATGGACCTGATTCTGCCTGATATCCCAATTGCTCTAATGCATCCGCACACAGATAACGTGCATCCGTATTTTCTGGATCAGCAAAAACCAGCGTATTTGTAATCTGGGCTACCCACTGATATTCTCCCTTTGCAAAATCTTCTTTTGCTTTTTCAAGAACCGCATCTGTGTCACCGAAATATTCTACCAGCTTTTGTGCATAATCCGATGGTGTAAGTTCAGCAAGATGGACAGGATTACCATCATACCAGCCCATGTATTTCTCATATACTGCCTTCGAATTATGAGAAACTGTACCGTAATACTGACGGGTATACCAGACTTTCTCCAGTTCCTTTGGAAGCTGGATCATATTGGCAATCTCTGTTTCCGTATAACCTTCATTAATGTAAAGCAATGTCTGGTCGTTAATAAACTTATATACAGCTGCAGTATTGGTCATATATTCCTGAATAATGTCGTTTCCCCAATGTGGCCAGTTATGGGACTGGAATACCACATCTGCCTTATCACCATAAAGAGCCAGAGATTCCATGATGTACTCTGCCCATGCGTTTCCGTCACGCACCTGGGCTCCGCGGAGTGTATACAGATTGTGGAGCGTTCCTGTACAGTTTTCGGCCATCCACAAAGCATTTTTCGATCCAATCCAGAAGTTCATTTCTGCCGGTGCTTCGGTGCCCGGAGTAAGCTGAAATTCAATTTCCACTCCATCAATAGTATGCTTCTCACCGGTTTCTGTGATTTCAAGTGTAGGAGAAATATAACTTGTACTGCCCCTGGACTGCCCCATGCCAATACCAATGGCAAGAGCTCCTGTTTCACTGGCCTCAAGCATGGTTCCATACTGATAGCTTGCTCTGCGCCCCATGGCAGTACCTGCATAAATATTCTCGCTGACAGCATGCTTCTCAAAGCCTTCCGGTGCAATTACCTGCACATCACCGGATTGTACATCTTCTTCTGAAATAATTCCCCTGACTCCACCGAAATGATCAACATGGGAATGGCTGTAAATCACTGCCTTTACAGGAAAAGTGCCCAGATTCTCTTCTACCAGGGAAAAAGCCGCTGCCGCACATTCCATGCTCATCAGTGGATCTACTACAATCCATCCCGTATCACCTTTTATGAAGGTGATATTTGACATGTCATAGCCACGCACCTGATAGATTCCATCGGTTACTTCAAAAAGACCATAAATATGATTCAGCTGTGTATCTCTCCAAAGACTTGGATTCGCTGTATCCGGAGCATCCTGATCCAGAAAAGCATATGCCGTCTGACTCCATACAAGCTTCCCGTTCTCATCATAAATATCCAGAGTATCCGGAGACGCAATCAGACCTTTTGTAGCATTTTCAAACTCCTCAGTATCCTCGAAATCCAACAATGCATAAACTTCCTGATTTGCATCAATGGTATACTGGGTGGCTGGTTTGCTTTCCGCTGTTAATTCTGATGCGGCAATCGCGCTGGAACTACCGCAGACAGTCATAGTAAGTGCTAATGCAGCGGTAGTCAAAGTAACTGCTTTTTTTCTTTTCATGATATGTTTCCCCCCTTGTTCTGCAAAAAAATTCAGATATTTTCTGCTGTGAATCTTAATTGATTGCAAAAAATAATATCTAATAAAAATATAGCATGAATATATCAGGGGAACAATCGAATTATAGCGAAATAACATTTCTATTGCGGTAAATCAACATGATAAGCGGTAAAACGACATTTGTTATTTGGAGGAATTATTTTTCATGGAAACTTCAACCAATCTGACCAGATGATTTTCTTCACTTATAGATTTCATTTTGTCTGCATTAAACAAAATGCATCCACAGTGTCCCGGAAATGTAGGAAAACATATAATTTTCAGATTCGTATCTATTTCAGGACTATAATCCATGATTTCCAGCGTTTCACCATACAAGGTGGCACGTTCATAAACATGAAGCCATTTTGCGTCCATATTGGAAAAAAGACTGGAAAAAGAACTTCCGATCATCTTGTCTAAGGGCTGCTTTTCCAGGGCAGCCAGCGCTTCGTTCCCATAGCGGAAGATCCAGTCCACTGCCTTTTTTTCTTCATTGAATACCATTTCTATATCTGTGAATGCAAAAGGGAGAGCATCACATATTTTATAATATTTGCGATACTCTTCTGCTGTCAGCGGCAGCTTTTTTTTACTGATTTTTGCAATTATAAGCTCCTGATTTTTCTGCAGTTCTTCTCTGAGCACCCTTTTTTTGCGTTTTGTATAGCAAATCTTCTCACCATTAGACAGCAAAATCCTGTCTCCAATATCACTGATTGCAGACACAGCTACCATACAGCCGCGTTTTACCTCTATAAATTCTTCATTCAATTGTTTCTTTAATTCTTTCAGTGTCATTCGGCAACGATAAATGTTTCCATCAAACATATGAATCCTGCAATGATCATCTGACATGATCACATAGAGAATGTCTGCACATCGGATTGCGATCTTCGTGCGATTGAAGGTTACTGTAATGAATTCCTGCTGCATGGCTGAGGTCTCCTTCTGGTAATTAAAAATCTATTTGAAAAATATAACTTTTACTATTCTAGCACTGTGCCAAAGCTCTTACAAGTATACAGATGCCAACCGTATAGTGTATCAATTTATATTTCAGAAGTGGTAACTGCTTCATGATGCACATCTTGTAGAAAGCTTTTTTCAAACATGCTCTAACGAACAGTAACCATTGTAAGGGCGGAACAGAAGAAAAGTCTTGTAATTTGTGTGTAATTATAGTACAATTAAAGATACAGATTTGTCCTGTTAGTTTAATGGATAGAACAAGTGCCTCCTAAGCGGCAGATGGTTCGATTCCTTTGAGCCTTGAAAATTGCATAAAACTTATAAATGTCTCAGTAGCTCAGTTG
>ENA-OPCB01001000-OPCB01001000.1-human-gut-metagenome-genome-assembly--contig:-NODE-1000-length-17483-cov-3.427014_pt1 | contig 17483 bp, 16 predicted proteins | sample MGYA00241561_ERZ501473 | MGnify/ENA primary metagenome ERZ501473 (study PRJEB25962, sample SAMEA2042519) | human gut metagenome | biome: human gut; feature: human-associated habitat; material: faeces... | reverse complement strand
GATCGTATTATAATGATAAATCCTCAAAGCTTAGTTTCACTTGCAAAAGTTCCTTCTAAACAGAGCAAATTATTAAAAAACATACTATATATGCCTGTTATAGGTACTTTTATATATAACATAAAAACAAGAAAATCCATTATATACGAGAGATTTACTTCCGCATATTTCTACAATCAAAACAAAGTAAATGAAAAAGATATATTAGGATGTTTTGAATCATCGCACAGAAATAAATCTCATTCAAAATATGTATACGCCTGTCAGAAATTGGGTTATACAAATGCAAATATTTCTTTTTGTCTGGGCAAATTAAAAAATAAAATTACAATTATCTTTTTTCTTCCAATCACATGATCTACTTTGCTTAAAAATACATTAAAATTAGTTAAGATAAAAAGTATTACATCACTGGCTAACACTGCCTTACCAGTATTCTTCATGAAAATAATACAAATTATAAACACTACTATCGCTAATGCCAAAAATTTTTCGAATCAAATTTGGTACGCCTGCGGCATAAAAATATCTCTGTTTTACTGATTTGCTCCAGTAAAACAGAGATATTTAACTTCCTATATATTCCGAAAGTCCCTTACGCAAAAATACTACTCATGAGTAGTATATAATATTCTTCTCTTTTTTTCAATGCTGTCTCTTAACAGATTTTCCCAACCAGCACTACAATCCCAGCTGTCACAAGTGCAATGATCAGATACAGAATCGTCGCCAGGCCTCGTTTTGTCAGCACGGTTTTCCATGGTTTTATGTACGGAATCCCTTCCATTCCTTTGATCTCCCATATTTTACTGTGTCCAACCCACACCCGGTCAAGCATAATTCCGTCGAACCAGTTCATCACCACAAGGAAGAGGTAGGATTGGAGATATGCCGTCTTGAAATCGGTGACTTTATTCCAGACAAAAATGATCGCGATCAGCACCACGAACAAAATGATGCAAAATGGAATCATAACCTGCTTTCCTTTTTTCATGACCGCATCTTTGTCGATCAGTCCACGTTTATCGGCTTCTTCTATATATTCCTTTGGATAAAAATAAACACAGTTCATTCCATCATTTCTTACCAGACACTTTACCATCAGAATAAACAGAAGACAGTATAATATGTTTTGCAACAACAGCATCTCACATTCCTCCTCAGACTACCGTTTATGTTTCTTATAGCTTCATGTTAGCTCAGGCTAATCACATTGTCAAGAGGACTTGCTGTTTTTACATTAACACTGCCGCAATGGATAAATTATAATCGTTTATAAAGCAAAAAAAGAAACGAGCAAGTCCTGTCAGGCATAAACCTTACCCAGTGAAAACCCATTTCTTTTTTAGACAATGTCAAAGATACCATACTTCTTTCTCCCATCGAACTTTCTTTACACTCGTCCCTCATTTATTTTACAATTTCTATTTCAGATTGCAAAACTCATCCGCCGTCAGCTCATAGTCGACAGAAGATTCCATTTCCCCCAGCTGATTTTTCCAGGAATTGTAATGGACTGCTGTTTTGCGGAAGCCGAGTTTTTCGTAGACATGCTGTGCTCTTGTGTTTTTGAGGTTGGTATCAAGAAAAATAACGTTGGCTCCCATGCGGAACAATTCTTCTATGAGCATGCTCAGTACAACTCTTCCAATGCCTTTTTCCTGGTAATCGGATTCGCAGATTTTGATTCCGATTTCATATCGATGATTTTCGAATACATAGAAACTCATTTCGCCGATTCGCACATCGTTGTATTCTATGATGAGTCTTCGTCTTGTTTCATCGCTGTCGTCGGCAATCTGTTTTTCAATTTCCGCTGCGCTTGTCCCAAGCCCGTTTGGAAATCCGGCGTGGGCCATGACGGTTCCATCGTTCCACCAGACGGCTAATTGTTCACAATCTTTCTTTTCGGCATTTCTAATGCACAGCTGATTGTATTTTATGTTCATTTCTTCTCTCTTTCTCTGCAATCACTTACAGCTTAGACTCATACCATTCCTCCGCCGTTTTCTCAAATCCGACCGACTGGAACATGCGCTGGCTTTGTCCATTAAAAGAATAAATATTGGCTTTTACCCGCTCCATTCCCTTTTCTCTTGCAAGCTTCAGCATCTCCAGAACGCACCGTCTTCCAATATGCTGATTCTGGTATTCTTTACAGACAACGACAGCGATTTCACTATTCTCTCTCAGCGAAACATCTCCCACCAGCACGCCCTTATATTCTATATAATAGCAGTCACCGTGCGCGGTAAGATAATCATACATCCGATGCAACAGCTCCACATCATACGGCTTCTCCCGGTTGTCCACCTGCCTACACACGTCCAGATCCTGATACCACGGAAGAGAGGCCTCGTCATTCCTGTAATATGGGATCAGCCGGAGTTCATTGTCTATGATTCGTTCGGTCATTTTGGTTTGGCTCCTTGTTTTTTGATCTTAAAGTGCTGCAATTTCCTCTGTAATTTCACAGACACTCTTATTACTCGTATCAATTTTTACCGTATCAAGTACCTGATACATCTGAATTCGTGCAATGCTTTTGTCCATAATCTCTTCCGTACGAATCTTATTTGCGATGTCGGATAATAACCGCTTCCGCAAATTTGCTTCATCCACGATCAGCGAAATTTTAATCACTCTGCATTCTTCCGTGTCCAGCTTACTGACGATTTCATCAACAATACTCTGCTCATGCATCACCCAGCAGAAAATAACGTTTTCATAAGCGCTGCAATGCAGAAAGTTATTCAGCAGATAACAGATGTTGTCCATCACCATCTCTTTCGTCTCATCCGTCACCTGAAACGGATCGGCGTCCCAGCACCAGTCGCCGTCAAGAAAAACGCTGTTCGCCAGATCTTTTTTCAGCTGCTGACTTACCGTCGTCTTGCCAACGCCCATCGTTCCGCCGATCAAATATAATGTTTTCATTTTTCTCTCCCCATAACACGAATATCCGAAAAAATATCGTTTTCAAAAAGGATTTCAAATCCATCTGCCGGCTGAAATCTGCCATTCAGGATTTCTTTTCCATGGAAGGATATTTTTCTTGCTTTGTTCGCCGCATCTTTCACCTCGATCTCACAATACGAAAGCAAATATGCGCAGATTGCCGTTGCATGAGAAACCACGAGTGCTGTTTCTCCTTCTTTCATCTGTCCGACGATAGAATCGATCGCGGTTTTCATCCGCACCTTCACTTGATTTAACGATTCCCCGCCCGGATTGCGAAAATCGTGATCTTCATACTGTTTCAGCCAGAAATCCTCCCTGGCATCCCCGATCGTTCTTTCATGCAGCTCCTTCACAATGACCGGGTGATCTGCGATGAATTCAGCCGTTTCCATTGCTCTCCGATAAGGTGAAGAAAAGCATCTGTCCACATTTGAAAATATATTTCTTTTTGATACAGCAAGCGCTTTTCCCTCTTCCGATAGAGGAATCTGCTCATTCGGCATATCCCCTTTTTCCGGGATGGAATGCCTCATTAAAAATATTTTTTTCATTTCACTCTCCCCTGCTGTTATTCCTAAAGTTTTTTAATCAAAAACATCTCCATCGGCTTTTTTCCATATCCTTTTTCTGATGTTCCCCAGCGATAAAAAGCATGGTGCAAAACGGAGTATTATCCCAGAAAAGATTATATTGCAGCAATCAAATGTTTCCAGCGGACCTGCTCTTGTGGATATTCTTGATAAACTGATACGAATGGATGTTGTTGCAAAAGAAGCTCCTATTAACGATGAAAATGATGTGTCGCACGGACGGAAGCTTCCCACAGTTCCACCAGCGTTTCCATCCGCGGCATTCTCTCCTGTACTTCATATATTGTTATCTTACTCATCTTCCTTCCACAGCTTTCCTTCTTTATAATGTTTCCTGCAAAGCGCCACATAACTCTCGTTCGATCCAAGGAAAATCTGCGCGCCTTCCCGAACGATTTTTCCGTCTGCGTATCTCGTATTGCACTGCGCCCGTCTTCCGCACCAGCAGACCGTTGGGACTTCCTCGATGATGTCAGCGATTTCCATCAATCTTCTCGAACCCGGAAACAGATGTGTCTGGAAGTCCGCACGCAGACCGTAGCAGAGAACCGGAATCCCATAAAAATCCACGATGTCCGAAAGCGTATCAACTTCCTCCGGAGAAAGAAACTGCGCCTCGTCGATAAGAACCGCATCCACTTTCTTTCCGTGATACCGGTATTCCCCGCTGTCTGCACTCCAGGTCTCTGAAATTTCTTTTAAAAATTCATCCACATATTCCGCCGGTGCCTCCAGCCCGATGCGGGACTTGATTTCATGTTCTCCGTCGCGGTTGTCCGTCCGCGGCTTCAACAGGACAGCATACTGCCCGCGCTCCTCATAATTATAGCGAACCATCAAAATATTAGCAGATTTCGAACTGCCCATCGCGCCGTAGCGGAAATATAATTTTGCCATTGTTTTTCGTCCTTTTGTCTTTTCTTATTCTTTCAGTTCTTTCCGTAAAAACGACTCCTCATCAAGCTCTGCGTTTTCAAAGCTGTGATAAAATTTATCTGCATTTGGATTTGTCGCCCGAATCAGATAATATTGGTTAATCCCATGTTTCCTGCAGTCTTTTTCCATCTCCTGAAACAGCCCCTGCGCAACGCCTTTATGTCTGGCTTCCGGCAGCACATAAACCCAGTCCACATACGCCATCCGGTAACCGTCCTGCATACATCCGTAAAAATGATACTCAATCCGCCCAAGAACCTGATCATTCTCCATAGCAAGAATGGATATTGTATTCTGATAGAAGGGATCTTTTACTCTTCTTCGCAGCCCTTCCCGATCCACCGCTTCCACATGCATCATCTCCGGCTCTGCCCCCATTTCTTTTCTATAACAGAAAACTACCGACAAACCTGCTTTTATCGATAGTTTCTTCAATTTTTATTATAACCGATCCCGCTCTGTTTTCCAATTAAAAAGGCAGAAGAAATGAAACCTTTTATCCCGTTTCCATTTCCTCTGCCTTTCTTACATTTCTTTCCTCTTCTGATTCCTCTTCTTCCGCAGGTTCTCTTTCTTCTGCCGGATTTCCCTCGCCTCCTGTTCGCTGCTGATGCGGATGGTTTTCACGACGAAGAGTTTTCCTTCGTCCGAATGTTTCATGCGGGCTTTGCCTTTCAAATATCCGTGCTCCGGGCACCAGGCTACGCAGTAGTAGTTTTTCCCGCCGGCCGAAAACCAGCGTAAGCGTTTTCTTGCCGTTTTCCCGCAGATGCAGCAGTGCGTGCTGCAGACCTCGCGGTCGTGCATGGCTTCTTCTTTTGTGTCGAATTCGCGGGAGATGAATTTCGTGTAGCCATTATAGACGGCGTGGATCTCCTCTTTTTTCGATTTCGGGTTCTGATATACGTCGATCGAGTCGTACGCCAGCACAACATCCATATCGATGCGCGCAAAAATGTCGGCCGTATATTTTGCATCCGAAAGCGCCTGATGAAAATGCTCGTCCTTCGGGAGATGGAGGAAGTCGGCGGCGTACTCGAGCGCCCGGCGGCTCTTCATCGTTTCGTACTGGATCGCGAACAGTTTCTGTACATCGTAAAAATGAATCGGCCCGCGGATCAGCGACAGGAGGTTATAAAATTTCATGTTCCGCTGGAGCTCCGTCAGGTCTCCCGGTCCCCAGGTGCCGAACATGCACGCACCGCCGGAGAATGCAAAAAATTCCTGCACGGCCTGCGCAAATGGGATTCCGTTCTGCAGATCCTCTTCTGTCAGTCCGACGACCTCGCGCGTCCGGTGATGGAGATGCTGGTAGACCACCGGTTTTACAATCCGGTGAAACGTTCCCACCACATTCCGCTCACCATCCATCTTCACCGCGCCGATCTCAATAATCTCAAACGGCAGCTTCGGGTTCTCTTTTCCTTTTCCATAGGGACACTGGTTCCATTCCAGGTCAAAAATCACATAGTCCATTGTATTGTCAATCCTTCATTCTGTGTCGTCTGTCCCTATTATAAATGATTTTGATATAATGAGCAACTATCTGGCAATTCCATTCTCTGCCCATTCTGGCAATTTTCTTCCTGTGCATTACATTTCCCATTCATTTCATCCTGTTCTCTTTCAAACTTAACGCTTCTTTTATTGAAATCCCAGGGTAAATCCGATATAATATTTTTAACTCCAGCCTTCGTTTTTACTCAAAAAAATCACCTGAAAAAGCCGGAAATATTACAAATTTAGATGAGCATCCGATATGAAAACAAAATTAACGCAAAAACAGATTCGATTTCAGGCGCTTCTGCTGTTTTTTATTACATTTTTTCTTGCCGAGCTCTGCGCCGTTTTTCTGTATCAGAATCAGTTAAAGGAAGCAAAGCTGAAAGCTGACTATACCGCACAGACGACCATCGGCCGCGTGAAATCGCAGTTAAACCATTATCTTGCCGAATCCAATCTGATGAAACACATGATTGAAGCCGGTTATACCGTCGATGACGAAGAGTTTTCCGTCCTCTCCTCGCTGATGCAGGACGACCAGAATGTCATCAAAGCACATGAGCTTGCAAAGGACGGCATTGTCACACTGATTTATCCGATGCGTGGAAACGAAGCCGCTCTCGGACTCAATACGCTCGAAAATCCTGCCAGACGGCAGGAGGCCACTCTTGCCAAAGAGAGCGGTGAGTACACCATCGCAGGACCATTTGAACTGCAGCAGGGCGGCATCGGCGCACTGCTTTTTGACCCGATCTACACAACCGATGACAGTGGAAACAAGACCTTCTGGGGCTTTTCGCTTCTCGTTCTCGACTGGGAATCCTTTCTGGATGAAATCGAACTGAATACGCTGGAAGAAGCCGGCTATACCTACGAAATCTGGAAAATTTCTCCGGCCACCGGCGAACACGTTTCCATCGCACACTCCGGTAATTCCCGGCGTTCCGATGCCATGGAAGTTCTCTGCACCGTGCCGAACGACACCTGGCATTTTGAAATTGTACCGAAAAACGGCTGGCTCAGTCTGCTGCAGGTTTTTGTTTTCTTTGCACTCGGGCTCATCCTTTCCCTGCTTGCCTCTATTGGTTTTCTGCAGTTCCAGATGCGCCGCTATAAAGACGAGATTCACGCAGCAGAACTGGAAAAAGCCGTACAGGAAGCACAGTCTGCCAACGAAGCAAAAACACGTTTTCTGTTCAACATGAGCCACGACATCCGAACCCCGATGAATGCCATCATCGGTTTCTCGGATCTGCTGGAAAAGCACATCGACGAGAAGGACCGCGCGGTCGACTACATTGCAAAAATCAAGTCCTCCAGCAGTTTTCTGCTCTCCCTGATCAACTACGTGCTTGAGATGGCGCGCATTGAGAGCGGTAAAGCCTCGCTGAAAATCGAGCTCGGCAGCTACAGCGAGCTGATCAATTCCCTGAATGCAGTGTTTGAGCCTTCGTTAAAAAGCAAAAATCTTTCCTATCTCTGTTACAACACGGTGGAACACGATGCCATCCTCTGCGACCGGACAAAAATACGGGAGATTCTGCTGAATATCATCAGCAACTCCATCAAGTATACGCCGGAGGGCGGAAAAATTTCCGTAAAAATCGAAGAGACACCGGCACCAAGGAAGGGCTTTGCCTCCTACCGCATCACCGTGAAGGACAACGGCATCGGCATGAGCAAAGAGTATCTGCCGCATATTTTTGAAGAATTTACAAGAGAACATTCCTCCACCGAAAGCCACATCACCGGAACCGGCCTCGGCCTTCCGATCGTCAAATCCCTCGTGAATCTGATGGGCGGAACGATCGATGTGGAAAGCGAACTCGGTGTCGGAACAATAACTACGGTCTGCCTCACGTTTGGACTTCCGACCGAAGAACAGCTTGCGGCTCACCAGCATAAAGACGAGATTCTCGGGCAGTCCCTGCAGACGCTTTCCGAAAAACGCGTGCTGCTTGCCGAGGATAATGACCTGAATGCAGAAATTGTACTCACCGTTCTGGAAGAAAACGGCATTCACGCCAAGCACGTAAAAGACGGCGCCCTCTGCTTAAAAGCAGTCCAGAACGCACCAGAAGATTATTACGATGTTATTCTGATGGATATTCAGATGCCGAACATGAACGGCTATCAGGCCGCAGAAGCGATCCGTGCACTCCCGGGAAAACGCGGGGAAATCCCGATTGTCGCCATGACGGCAAACGCGTTTGAAGAGGACCGCCGAAAAGCACTGGAATCCGGCATGAACGCCCATATCGCGAAACCCGTTGACGTTTCGGTTCTTCTCGAAACACTTTCCAGGTTTTCATAACCTTTACAGATCTGGAGTGCATATGAATACAGATAAAATGATGAAAGTAGCGGAGCATTCTTCCGCAGAAAAAACAAACTTCTGGCGCAGGATCTCCCGGACTTGTTAAATTCTGATCGCGCGGTATACCAAAAACAAATAATATACATGAAAAAAGGAGCGTTCCCGTAAAGAGAACAGCTCCTTTTTTCATGCGCCGCAGCGGACGCTTTTATTTCTCGTTTTTCAGCAGCTCCAGGTTTTTGGAGATCAGCTCGCATCTCTGTTTTACGCAGTCCGGGGATCTGTGCGGATCCTGCGGTGTGTTGAACAGATAGTCCTCGAGTTTGTCGATTGTGGTGGTTGCTACATGCATTCTTGTATCGCAGGATGCATAGTAGATGTAAACCTCTCCGTTCTCACGCGCAATCGCGCCGTTTGTAAATACAACGTTGGAAACGTCTCCGACTCTCTCTTTTCCAAGCGGAACCAGGAATACACCGGACGGCTCTGCAATGACTTTGGACGGATCGTTCAGATCGGTACCGAAGACATACAGAACGTAGCGAAGGCCTGCTGCTGTATTTCTTACACCGTGTGCAATGTTGATCCAGCATTTCTTACCGCGGATCGGCACTGCTCCGGCACCGTTTTTGGACTCGGTCAGGGTATGATAAATACGTTTGCTGATGATCTTCTCCTCGTCGATGACAGCGTGTGTGATATCATCGCAGAGTCCGAAGCCGATTCCTCCGCCGCTTCCGGTCTCAATGAAACCATCCATCGGACGGGTGTAGAAGGCATATTTTCCGTCTACGAACTCCGGATGCAGAACAACGTTTCTCTGCTGCGGAGAACGTAAGGTTTTCAGGTTGTCCAGACGCTCCCAGGTCTTCAGGTCTTTCGTTCTTACGATACCAGCCTCAGCAACAGCCGCGGACAGATCCGGATCGTTTTTGTCCTTGCTCTCAGAGCAGAACACTCCGTAAATCCAGCCGTCCTCGTGCTGGGTCAGACGCATGTCATAAACGTTGGTTTCCTCTGCGCAGGTATCCGGCAGCACAACCGGGTAATCCCAGAAATGGAAGCCGTCGATACCAGTATCACTCTCTGCAACAGCAAAGAAAGATTTTCTGTCATTGCCCTCCACGCGGACAACGAGATAATACTTTCCATTCAAATAAATCGCGCCGGAGTTCATCACAGCGTTGATGCCGAGACGCTCCATAAAGTACGGATTCGTCTCCTCATCCAGATCATATCTCCAGTGAACCGGAGCGAACTCTCTTGTCAGCACCGGATACTCATAGCGGTCATAAATACCGTTGTAAAAATCTGCTTTTGTGTTCTTTCTTGCCACAAGGCGGTCTACCTTGGCTTTTTCCACATAATACTGTTTATTCAGCATCTTTTAACCTCCCAATTACTTCCATACACATCCGTCCATTGTGATACGGGCATTTCCACGGTTCTACAATCGGCTCATGGATCGGGCTTCCGTCTGCATTCACGCACCAGAACCACTCAGACCCCTCTCGTTTATCGATCACATATTCCTTGATGTAGCCCCAGATGTCTTTTGCCGCATCGAGATACTTTGTTTCCTCCGGTTTTTTCTGCCATGCATTTAAAAATCCAACGACAGCTTCTGCCTGTACCCACCAGACTCTTGTGGTATCATCCACACCGCGCTCGCACTCATTCATCAGCGAATGATTTTTGTATGCCGTATTGTAGATATTTTCCGCAATCTCTCCGGTGATCGGCAGCAGTTTTTCCCGGTAAGCCGGATCGCCGAGCACTTCTGTACCCCGGTCGATCAGCCAGGAAGTCTCGATATCATGGCCATAAGAATACAGATCAATCAGCGTATTCCATGTCCGGTCGAAAAATACTTCCTGACGGCCTTTTTCCTTGTTGTATACTTTATCCGCGAAGAGATCCATCATAAAGCGGAGACGGTCACCGGTAAACGGATCCTTTGTCACGCGGTACAGCTCGGTATATGCTTCGAAAACATGCAGCAGCGTATTCATGGTCTTCTCTGCCATGACGCCGTTCTCCGAGAGCTTTTCATTGCTCTCCGGCTTGAAATCGCGGGTAAATGCCTCGAGATAACCGTACTCGTCGGTGCAGTGTGTCTCGATGATCTGCTGCAGCGATTTTGCCAGCTCCAGCGCCTCGGTGTCGCCCGTCGCATCAAAATACGTAGACAGCGCATAAATTGCAAATGCCTGATTGTACGTATGCTTTGTCGTATCGAGCGGCTTTCCGTCGTAGGTGACAGACCAGAACACGCCACCGTACTCGCGGTCCACACACGCCTGTTTCATAAAGCGGTACGCATGCTCCGCATCGGCGCGCAGCTTCTCGTCCTTTAAGGTCAGGTACGCATTCGAGAAAAACCAGAGAATTCTGCTGTTTAAGATGCAGCCCTTCTCATACGTTTTCTGCACGTTCAGATCAAAGTCCTGATAGCCGTAAAATCCGCCGTATTCCTCATCTCTTAAGCCCTCCCAGAACGGAACGATCCGTCCAGTAAGCTCCTGCTTTACTTCCTTTGCCAAAGACTGCATCTTTTCTTTCCTTCTTTCTTATCTTCTTCCGATTTCGGTGTCAGACTCGCGTACGACACTGTTTTTCTTGATATAATCTACAATCAGATCTACGGTTGTGAATGCCAGTCCTACATACGTATCGGCTGCGCCGTAGTAGATCGCGATCTTTCCGGTCTCTGCATCGTGAATGGTTGCGCACGGGAAGGTTACGTTCGGAACGAAGCCTCTCTCCTCATACCACTCTTCCGGTGTCAGAAGGAAGTTCTGGCAGCGGTATTTTACGATGGACGGATTCTCTTTGTCGAGGATTGCGCCGCCGATGCTGTATACATAGCCATTGCAGGTGCCGCTTACGCCGTGGTAGAACAGCAGCCATCCTTCGTTGGTCTCAATCGGAGCTGCGCCGCCGCCGATCTTTAAGGACTCCCACCACTCCGGGCTCTTGCTCATGACGTGGCGGTGTTTGCCCCAGTACAGCATATCCGGGCTCTCGGACAGGAAGATGTCACCGAACGGTGTGTGGCCGCTGTCGCTTGGACGGGACAGCATCACGAAGTTGCCGTTGATTTTTCTCGGGAAGAGAACGGCATTTCTGTTGAATGGAAGGAATGGATTCTCCACACGTACGAAGGTTTCAAAATCTTTTGTTTTTGCCATTCCGATGGCTGCACCGTAGAAGTCCTGGCACCAGATGATGTAGTAGGTATCTTCTACTTTTACAAGACGCGGGTCATATGCGTAAACCGGCATGAACGGTTTGCCTTCTTCGTCAACGAACTGGATTTTGTTCTCATCGAAATTCCAGTGGATCGCATCTTTGCTTCTTCCAAGGTAGATGTACGGGATTCCGTTTGTCTGCTCACCACGGAATACTCCGATGAACTCGTCGCCGTACGGCATAACGGCGCTGTTGAAGATTCTTGCTACTTCCTTCACCGGATTTCTTCCGATGATCGGATTCTCGCCGTATCTCCATACCGGTGCACCGGAAAATTCAGCCGGGCCTTCCTGCCATGGCATATTTTTGACAGCATCTCCAATAATTTTAACTTCGCTCATTTTTTGAAACCTCCATGAAAAATATTGTTTATGAGTTGTACTTTGTTTTTTTAAGTTTCTGTTAGTGGACAGAATCTTGTTTTTTAATTCTTTTTTCTCCGAACCGCCGTGTTTTATCACCCTCACGCCCAGTCCTTTAGCTTAATTTTAACATAGATGATTAATTTTTCAACTGGAAATTACTTAAAAAATAAGTTCCGTTAGATACTGTCAATTTTTAAGTGACTTTGTTGTGTAATATGTACAAAAACGGGGCATTTCAAAATGCCCCGTTTCTTAATTTATAATTCAGTTATAAAAATCAAAGCTTTACGCTCTCTTTCGGCACCAGCTGTCCAGAGACAATTTCCATATTTTTGCCGGATGCCGCGCCGCGGATCTGCTTCAGCGCTTTTTCGAGCGCTACTTTTACCATCGCCTTCGTATTGATCTCATACGAAGTGATCTTGAGATCCGGGAAACCCGGATACAGGTAATTGTCGAAGCCGACAACGGAAACGTCCTCCGGCACGGAGATGCCGCGTTTTTCCAGCTCGAGCATCAGAAGGCCGGCGGTCAGGTCGCAGTTGCAGACGAACGCTTCCGGCATCTGTTCCGGGAGATGAATTTCGATCTGGCCCCGCTCATCACGGTCCTCCAGAATCCATTCCGCCGGTGTCACATCGCGGTGTTCCAGAACAGCCTTGGAAAAACCGCAGTACCGATCCATGATACTGCTGGAAAAATGAATCGAACCGACAAAAGCCAGCTTTGTAAGGCCATGCTCATACAGGTATTCCGTCATCAGATACATTCCGTGAAAGTTATCTGCGATCACGGCATCTTTTGCGATCCAGACATTTTCGCCGCGTTTTTCGTATTCTGCCGGATCGAGTGTTTCGCCGAGTTCAAGAATAAAATCTTTAATGAGCGGAAGCACTTCCCATGGATACGTTTTGCCTTCAAAGATTTTTGCGGCAATGGTCTGGGTTAAATCATAAAGTTCAGAAATGGTTGCATCTTTCATGCGTGATTCATCCTTTCTTGTTTTAGTTCCTGTTTATCTTACCACATTTCAGGAGTTCTGTGTGCCCTTTTTTCTGGCGGTGGAATAGGACTTTGCAGAGGAGTCTTCTGCAGCGGTACGTTTCCCGGTACGGGAGCGCGTGGAAGAGGCTTTTTTGTAATACGGCGCGGACGCATCAAAGCTGCTCTTTAGCTGGAACTGATTCCGCATCTGCTTCACATTTACCGTGTGGCGTGTCACAAAGTTTTCCAGTTTTCCCATATATTCCTCGGAGGTAATGGAGCCTTCCGCTACATAGGTAAGTCCCTTTTCCCAGCTTGCCGTCAGCTCCGGATTCAGAAGCGGGCGGATCGACTGGTGTACGACGTCGTAGATCATTTCGCCAAGCTGTGTCGGGGTGATAACCTGTGTCTTTTTGTTCAGAGCAAGATATTTGATAAAGACAAGCTTTTTCAGAATCTCAGCACGCGTCGCACTCGTTCCGATGCCGCTTCCCTTAATCTGTTCGCGCAGCTCCTCGTCTTCAATGAGCTGTCCGGCATTTTCCATTGCAAGGATCATCGAACCGGAGGTGTAGCGTTTTGGCGGAGAGGTTTCTCCTTCCTTGATAGAAAGGTCGAGAAGATTCAGCTCGCTGCCTTTCTGCAGCTGGGACAGCGCTGCAAGAAAAGAGGGATCGCAAGTCGTCTCGTCTTCCTTTCTGCCCTCGTCGTCCTCCTCTTTCTTACGGAAGAAAGAATACTGCATGGCTTTTAAATAGCCCTCCTGCACGAGAACACGGAAGTTGGAGAAAAACTGTTCTTTTCCGATCTGTGTTACCAACGCCACTTTCTGATAAACTGCCGGAGGATAGAAGATACTCAGAAACCTCCGGACGATCACATCATACACATGATGAGCCGTTGCAGATACCGAATTCAATGCTGAAAGTCCCTGTCCTGTCGGGATGATCGCATAATGATCCGTGATCTGCTTGTCATTGACATAACGCGTCTTTGCCAGATTTTTATATACTCCATAATGCAGAATATCCTGCATATATGGTGCAGCCATCTGGTATTTACTCAGCCCGTTCAGGTTCTTTGTGATCTCCTTTGATACTGCCGTCGAAAGCACTCTGGCGTCTGTTCTCGGATAGGTGACAAGCTTCTTCTCATACAGTTCCTGTACAATGCGAAGCGTCTCATCGGGACTGATCTTAAAACGTTTGGAACATTCATTTTGAAGCTCTGCCAAGTTAAATAAAAGAGGCGGATTTTTTTTCTCTTTCTTCTTCTCTATGGCTGTGATCTGACAGGTAACCGGTGAAGGAGCTTCCAGATAAGCAACCAGCTCTTCCGCCTTCTCCCTCTCTTTAAAGCCATTTTCTTTATAGAGGTCAAAGGACTCAAAATATCTGGAGCCTTCCACCGCTTTCCATTCACCTTCAAAGCTTTCCTCTGCTTCTCCGATCGTACTTAGCACGCGGTAAAAGGGTGTTTCGACAAATTCGCGAATTTCCCGTTCTCTACGCACTACCATGCCAAGCACACACGTCATCACACGGCCAACGGAAATAACGGAATATTTCGTATGAAGATAATTGGAAATACTGTTTCCGTATTTCAGCGTCAATAGGCGGGAAAAATTGATTCCCATAAGATAGTCCTCTTTTGCTCTTAAGTACGCCGAAGCTGACAGATTGTCATACTCCTTCAAATCCTTTGCCTCACGAATCCCTCGCACGATCTCTTCTTCCGTCTGAGAGTCGATCCACACCCGTCGTCTTTCTTTTCCATGTACGCCGGCCTGCTGTTCTACGAGGCGGTAAATATACTCTCCTTCCCGCCCGGAGTCTGTACACACATAGATTGTGTCAACATCGGGACGATTCAGAAGCCCTGACACAATCTTAAATTGTTTGGCAACCGCCGGAATGACTTCGTACTTAAACTGCTCAGGAATAAAAGGCAGAGTCTCAAGACTCCACCTCTTAAATGACGGATCATATTCTTCCGGATAACTCATCGTGACAAGATGACCAACACACCAGGTTACGATCGCCTCATCTGATTCCAGATATCCGTCTTTTCTTTTCAAATTCAAATGCAGTGCCTTGGCAAATTCCTGTGCCACACTCGGCTTTTCTGCAATATATACCGATTTACCCATATAATAATTTTGTACTCCTGTATTTTCACGCTATAGCAACTCTCACAGCGTTTAAAAAGTGAAGCTGATACCAGCTCCACTTTTTTATCATATCATATTCAGAACATAAAACAAATTATTTTCTTCGAAAAATCTTCCGGATTTTATCAACGAAGCTTTGTTTTGTCCGTCCTTCCGGATGTCTGACGGTGATTGCTTCACGCATAAAATATTCCTGGGAATTGACTTTTGAAGTTCCTTTTTCTTTCATGTAGTATTTGCCGTCACTCTTTAATTCCCGCGCTTTTACATTGTCCGCAAGCATGATCTTCAGCATATGTGTCAGCTGTTTCCTGATAGTTTCATCGTAAACCGGACATGCCACTTCCACGCGTTTTTCCGTATTACGCGTCATCATATCTGCGGAACCGATATAGATTTTCTGATCCGCTCCGGTTCCAAAAAGGAAAATACGCGGATGCTCAAGATAACGTCCGACAATACTGGTCACATGGAGATTCTCTGTGTACCCTTTGACTCCCGGAAGAATACAGCAGATCCCACGGACGATCAGATCCACCTTCACCCCTGCATTTGATGCCTCGGAAACCTTCTGGATAAAATCTACATCCGTCACAGAATTCATCTTCATGATGATCCGTCCGTTCGTTCCCTTTTTGATCTCCTCGTCCATCAGTGAAAGCACCTTTGGCTTCAGACTGGTCGGTGAAACAATAATATGCTGATAGCTTCCATTGAGATTGCCAATGGACATATTCTTGAAGAAGACGGCTGCATCCTCTCCGATTCCCTTATCCGCTGTGATCAGCGACACATCCGTATACATCGTCGCTGTCTTTTCATTGTAATTTCCGGTTCCCACCTGCGTAATGTATTCGATATTGTTGCGGTTCCGGTAAGTGATCAGGCAGATCTTGGAATGCACCTTATAACCTTCAAATCCGTAAATCACACGGCATCCTGCTTCTTCCAGACGTTCGGACCAGTCAATATTGTTCTGCTCATCGAATCTGGCTCTCAGCTCGATCAAAACCGTAACCTCTTTGCCGTTCTCGGCCGCTGCACATAAGTACTCTACCAGCCGTGCCTTCTTTGCCAGACGGTAGATTGTGATCCTGATCGTTAGAACGGTCGGATCATAAGCCGCTTCCTTGATCATACGCAGAAACGGATCCATACTCTCATACGGATAAGAAAGAAGTATATCTTTTTTCTTTACCTGCGGAATCACTTTTCCATCCGTCAGATAGCGGGACGGCTGCGGAGTAAACGGTTCGTCGATCAGAGAACGTTTCAACGATGCCGGAACCTTATCCATAATCGAAAAAATATAATCCAGCTTCATCGGCATCTTGGTCCGGTAGATCTGTGCCGGTGTGATCTTAAATTTGTCACAGAAATACTTTTCCAGTTCCTTATCCAGCGGCTCCGCTGTCTCCATGCGGACCACTGCCATTCTGCGGCGCTTGTGAAGGGTTTCCTGCATCAGCAGGCGGAAATCGTCATTGATCTCCAGCGCCTCATCGTCCGGCGACACATCTGCATTCCTTGTCACGCAGATATAATTCTTGTTCGATACCTCGTATTTGTTGAACACCACATCCAGATATTCCATGATCACCTTTTCCATACGGATATAACGGATATCATGGCCCGGAAGATATAAAATATCTGACACAAACTGTGGAACCGGTACGATTCCAATCATGGAAGTTCCATTCTGCTTCAGACTTGCGATCACATACAGTTCCTTATTGAGCAGATGCGGGAATGGATGATTGGCATCCACGATCTGTGGAGACAGGATCGGTAGGATCTGGTCTTTGAAGTACTTTTTCACATACTTCTTTTCCTGCTGCTCCAGCTCTTTTATCGATAGTCCACAGACACCGTATGGATTCAGCAGCTTCTTGATCTCCGAGTAAGTCTTGTCCCGCTCTTTATACAATGGTGCTACAGCCGCAAAGATAGCATCCAGCTGCTCTTTCGGATTCATCCCCGAACGGCTGTCGATCGTGCTGTTATCCGTAAGCGACATATCATACAGGCTTCCTACGCGGATCATAAAAAATTCATCCAGGTTGCTTGTAAAAATGGATACAAACTTCATTCTTTCAAGAAGGGGTACTGAAGAATCCTTTGCTTCCTCCAGTACCCTCTGATTGAACTTCAGCCAGGACAGTTCTCTGTTCTGTGTATAGTTCTGCATTTCTTTTTTCATATTAGCCCACCTTCACTCTTCCTTTACACTGGTATAATTTCATTCTACCACTGAATCAGAAGAAAGAAAAGTTAACTTCTTTTAAACTTTCCTGCAAAAGCTATTTCTTTGTGATAAAACCTTTTGCAGTCAGTGTCTCAGCACAGAGAACAGCTCCTCCTGCCGCACCGCGGACTGTATTGTGGGAAAGTCCTACGAATTTCCA
>ENA-OPCB01000997-OPCB01000997.1-human-gut-metagenome-genome-assembly--contig:-NODE-997-length-17503-cov-2.767652_pt1 | contig 17503 bp, 15 predicted proteins | sample MGYA00241561_ERZ501473 | MGnify/ENA primary metagenome ERZ501473 (study PRJEB25962, sample SAMEA2042519) | human gut metagenome | biome: human gut; feature: human-associated habitat; material: faeces... | reverse complement strand
AGAGATTATCCTGTGTTTCCTCAGCTGCTGCGATAAACATCTTCGGTCCCTCAAAATGCTTTGCAAGAAGGGTCTCAGAAATCTCCGGTCCGAAGTTTCCAAGATATACACAAAGAGCATTACAGCCTGCTTTCTTGATATCTTCTAATGCCTGTACCATGTGGATCTCACTCTCAACGATACAGATTGGGCACTCGTAAATGTCTGCCTCATCATATTTTGCCTGATATGCCTCTACCAATGCCTTTCTTCTGTTTACAGACAGACTCTCCGGGAAACAATCCCGGCTTACTGCCACAATACCTACTTTGATTTTTGGAATGTTAATCATGTTATTTTCTCTCCTTTACACTAAATAATCTACCGCTGCCTGCTCAATGGCAATTCCTTTTTTATATCTCTCAATAAATACTTCGAATCCTTCCACATCCTTCGGGTCCGGCTCCATGCTGACGCCTTCTGCTCCTGCGAATACTTTCTTGGTTAAGTAATCACCAAGGGCTTCTCCCTCTTCTTTGTGAATCATGTAGGAAGCAAGAAGCGCCATCCCCCACGGTCCGCCTTCTCCGGCGGTCTCCATAACAGATACCGGTGTGTTGATAGCTGCCGCAAGGATGCCCTGTCCTACTCCTTTCGTCTTAAAGAGACCTCCATGTCCTAAAATAGAGTCAATCTCTACGCCTTCTTCTTTCAAAAGGATATCCATACCTACTTTCAGCGCTCCCAGCGCTGTGAAGAGATGGGATTTCATAAAGTTTGCAAGATTAAACTTACTTTCCGGCGAACGAACGAACATTGGTCTTCCTTCTGTAACGCCTGTGATGTTTTCTCCCGACAGATAACCGTAAGATAATAATCCGCCACAGTCTGCGTCACCTTCCAGCGCTTTGTTATAAAGAGTTCCGAATAATCGGTTCATATCTACTTCGATTCCGAAATTCTCTGCAAATTCACGGAACAGCCCAACCCACGCATTCAGATCCGATGTACAGTTATTTGCGTGAACCATTCCCACCAGACTTCCGTCCGGTGTTGTCACAAGGTCAATCTCCGGATAAACCTTCTTAAGCTCTCTCTCTAATACAACCATTGCAAAGACAGATGTTCCTGCCGATACATTTCCGGTACGTTTTGCCACGCTGTTTGTCGCTGCCATTCCTGTTCCGGCATCACCCTCCGGTGGACAAAGCGGAATTCCCGCTTTTAAATTACCGTTTACATCGAGAAGTTTCGCTCCCTCTTCTGTAAGATTTCCTGCCTTCTCTCCGGCAACCAGTACTTTCGGGAGAATCTCACGTAACTTCCATCCATATCCTTTTTCAGCAATCAATTCATCAAACTGATCAATTTTTTTCTGATCATAATCCTTCGTCTCCGGATCGATCGGGAACATACCGGAAGCATCTCCAACACCTAACACTTTCTCTCCGGTCAACTGCCAGTGAATATAACCTGCAAGTGTTGTAATATAGGCAATATCCTTCACATGCTCTTCTTCATTTAAAATCGCCTGATACAGATGCGCGATGCTCCATCTCTCCGGAATATTATATTGGAAAAATTCTGTCAGCGCCTTTGCAGACTGTCCAGTTGTACTGTTTCTCCATGTACGGAACGGGACAAGCAATTCCCCGTCCCTGTCAAACGCCATATATCCATGCATCATAGCGCTAAATCCGATAGCGCCGATATCAGTAAGCACCACATCATATTTTTCCTTCACATCTTTTGCCATCTTCTCATAGCTGTCGCGAAGCCCTGTCCAGATATCAGCTAACGTATAGGTCCAGATTCCGTTATCCAGTCGATTTTCCCATTCGTGATCACCGGAAGCAATAGGATGATGCTCTTCGTCAATCAGAACCGCTTTAATTCTTGTAGAGCCAAATTCAAGCCCAAGAACTGCTTTCCCGCTCTCGATTGCCCCTTTGATCTGCTCTTTGTTCTCCATAATGTTCTCCTTTTTATCTGCGATATGCAACACTGTTCCACATTAATTCATTTTTAAACTGACGGATCGTTGTGTCTTTATCAATATAAACTGCCTCGATTCCCATTGCTTCTGCCCAGTCACCCATCTGCTCCGCAGTAAGATCATAAGAAAATGCGGTGTGGTGCGCACCTCCTGCAAGGATCCATGCCTCTGCGCCTGTCCGAAGATCCGGCTGTGGTGTCCAGAATGCAGTAGCCACCGGAAGCTTCGGCATCGGCTTCTCTACTTTCTTACATTCCACATCATTGATAATCAGACGGAAGCGGTCACCTAAGTCAATGAGAGAAGTTGCAACTGCCGGACCGGTCTTAGAGGTAAATACTAGTCTTGCAGGATCTTCTCTGTCGCCCATAGACAATGGCTGACATTTGATACTGATTGGACCATCTGAAATGGTCGGACATACTTCTAACATATGTGCCTGAAGGATACCTTCTTTTCCGGGAACAAGATTGTAAGTGTAATCTTCCATAAAAGATGTTCCCTTGGCATCTTTCATTCCCTGTGTCATAACCTTCATTACACGAACCATCGCAGCTGTTTTCCAGTCGCCTTCGGCTCCGAATCCATACCCTTTTTCCATCAGTCTCTGGATGGCAAGCCCCGGAAGCTGCTTCAGTCCTCCGAGATCACCGAAATGCGTAACGATTGCCTGATAATTTTTCTCTTCTAAAAATCTCTCAAAACCAATCTCGATTCCTGCCTGAACCGCTACATGGCGACGAAATTCTTTTTCATCTCTTCCTTCCAGAAGAATATCGTATTTATCATAATACTCTTCCACTAATGTATCGATATCTGACTGAGATACTGCATTTACGGATTCCACAATCTCATTGACCGGATAGGCGTCTACTTCCCATCCAAACTTGATCTGCGCTTCCACCTTATCTCCTTCTGTAACTGCAACATTTCTCATATTGTCGGCTACGCGCATAACACGCACATGTCTGCTCTCGGTAATGCCGACCGCCGTGCGCATCCAGTCACCCAGACATTTTTGCACATCCGCATCTTCCCAATAACCCATTATTACTTTTCTTGCTTTGCCAAGGCGGGTGAAAATATGTCCGAATTCACGGTCTCCATGTGCCGCCTGATTCTCATTCATAAAGTCCATATCGATGGTATCGTATGGAATCTCGCGATTATACTGCGTATGAAAATGTAGCAGCGGTTTTCTGAATTCCTGAAGCCCCATGATCCATGATTTTGATGGTGAAAATGTATGGCACCAAGTAATAACACCTGCACAATTTTCGTCAAGATTCGCTTCATTAAATGTTTTACGGATCATTTCATTTGTAAGAAGTGTTGGTTTCCAGACCAGTTCATACGGAAGATTGTCGGATGCATTCAGACGTTCTACCATGATCTTAGAGTGTTCCGCTACATGTCTCAGGCACTCATCTCCATACAGATCCTGAGAACCGGTACAGAACCAAAACTGATATTTTTTTATTTTCATCATAGTTTTCCCTTTCTAACAGATTCTTTTAAAATAAATATTTCAAAACATATAAAACGATGTACAGATCTTTTTCTTCTGACCTGCACATCGTTTTTTACTTAATTAGATCTGCTCTTGCGCGCCATTATCACACTCTGGATAACGAGGAAGAGACACAACATAGCTGCAACTGTAATTCCTGTCCACCATGCCTGATCCAGTCCGGCAGAAGATACAATATTCTGAATTGTACTCAGTGACATCACACCGAAGAATGTTCCGATGATATTACCTACACCACCAGTCAAAAGTGTACCGCCGATGATGGAAGATGCAATCGCGTTCATTTCCATACCTGTTGCATGAGACGCTGCTCCTGAACCTACGTGAAGGAAATATACATATCCTCCGATACCTGCTAAGAGACCGCAGATAAGATGTGCCAGAAAACGAGTTCTCTTTACATTGATACCGAGCATCAAAGCGCTCTGTCTATTTCCTCCCACTGCATAGAAGCTTCTTCCAAGCTTCGTATAGCGCAGTACAAAGAACAGGAGAATAACCAGAAGCACTGCCACAACTACACCGATTTCTACATAGGCATCCACATATTTCCCGATTCGGTTTACTGTTCCCATTCCCGGAACAACCACACGAGTATCTTTCAACGCTACAAATGCTTTATTTTCTACGTTAAATGGATTCGTATGTACGATCGTTGTCATACCACGGGCGAAGAACATACCTGCCAGCGATACGATAAATGGCTGAATATCAAGGTAAGCTACCAGATAGCCCTGTACAATACCAAATGCAAGACCAATTCCGATCGCAATCAGAAGTGAAACGACTACGTTTCCTCCCATGTGATCCAGATATACCGCACAGCACATACTGACAAGCGCTGCCACACCACCGACGGAAATGTCGATACTTCCTGTGATCATAACGATACTAAGTCCGCAGGATGCGATCAAAAGAGCCGCATTTGCATTTAAAATATTAAAGAATGTCTGTGGTTTTAAGAAACCACCGCCCTGAAACACAATTGCTCCGATATACATTAAGAAAAATACAATCACGGTAATCAACAGGAGCAGATTTGTATCAGACATATTTTTCAATTTATTTTTACCGGTTGCTGTCTTTTTCATTTTTGCCATCTTAAACAGCCTCCTTTGCCTGTGGTTTCATCTTTTTTGTCAAATCAGCAAATTTTTTTCTCACTGCCGGAGCACTAAATACAACAAGTGCAATTACAACAACTGCCTTATATGCAGAAAGTGCAGCGGACTCTACATTGAATTTGTAAAGTGTTGTTGTCAGGAACTGGATAACATATGCCCCCAAGATAGAAGCTGTCATGTTAAATTTACCTCCGCTTAAGGAGTTTCCGCCAAGAGCAACCGCAAGGATTGCATCCATCTCAATGTCTTTCGCAATTACAGAATAGTTAATCGAAGACAGACGGCTTACTTTGATCAGTCCCACAACCGCAACACACAGTCCGAGGATTACAAAAGAAATAAATTTGATAAATGCAGGGTTCAGACCATTCAGTCTGGAAGAACTTGCATTGATACCAACTGCCTGTGTATATAATCCAAGGTTTGTATATTTCAGCGCTAATGCTGTAAGCAGTACGCAGATCAGCATAATGAATACCGGTGTCGGAATCGGGATTCCCGGAATAAATCCTCCAAAGTATGCAAATGTCGGATCACTGACGACCGGAAGTTCATTGTTATTAATCCATGCTGCGATAGAACGTCCTGCTGTGTATAGAATCAGGGTCGCTACCATCGGCTGAATCTTGAAGCCTGCAACAAGGATACCGTTAAATGCACCGAATAACATGGATACAACGCATGCTACTAAAAATGCTACAATGATCGGAGCCTGAAGTTTGTCCGGTCTGGAATTTGTTCCACAGAGTACTCGTAAGATCACGGAACCCGCAATAGCAATTCCGGCGCCCACACTGATATCCTGTCCGCCGGTTGCAGCTGTTACAAGCGTCATACCGATCGCAAGGATTGCAAGCTCTGAGCCATAATCCAGAATTGTAATCAAATAACCGGATAATACCGGATCTCCCGCACTGTTAACATCCATTGTAATTTTATAGAAAGACGGATCTACGATCAGGTTGAATACTCCAAGAAGAACCAATGCCACGATCGGGATAAAGATCTGCTTTCCTTTCATTTTATTTGTAATGTTCTTCATAATTAATTGTCACCTCCGGCAATTGTCGCCATAATACTGCTCTGTGTCAGTTCATGACCAGACAGTTCGCCCACAACCTTTCGGTCACGCATAACAACCAGTCGTGAACAAGTACGAAGCATCTCGTCTGTCTCAGATGAAATAAATGTTACGCTCATACCTTCAGAAGCAAGCTTCAATACTAATTTCTGAATCTCCACCTTTGTACCTACATCAATACCTCTTGTAGGCTCATCCAAAATCAGATATTCCGGATGTGTCAGAAGCCAGCGGGCAAGAATTACCTTCTGCTGGTTACCACCAGACAATGCCTTGATCGGTGTATCCGCAGATGCCGTCTTAATTTCAAGAAGTTTGATATATTCTTCTGCAAATTTGTTTTTCTCTGCTTTTGAGAATGGTCGGAAGAATCCGCGAAGCACCTGAGCTGCAAGAATGATATTATCTCTTACTGACAGGTCTCCCACGATACCGTCAATCTTCCGGTCTTCCGGCAGATATGCGATTCCCTGCTTCATAGCGTCTAAAGGCTTGGAGATCTTCACTTCTTTGCCATTCTTCTTAAGCTTTCCGTGAATCACTCTGTCTGCTCCGAAGATTGCACGGACACATTCACTACGCCCGGAACCAAGAAGTCCGGTAAATCCATTCACTTCACCTTTCTTGATATAGAAGTTAAATGGTTTGATACCTGCATTACTCTGCAGTCCTTCTGCAACGAAGAGCGGTTCCTCTCCGTCGGAACCTTCATAAGCTTTCTGTTCGCCCTTAATATCGGACATATCGTCTAATTCCTTACCGAGCATGGTTGCAACAAGCTTTACTCTCGGCAGATCCTTGATTTCATATTCACCGACAAGCTTACCATCTCTTAACACGGTAATCTTGTCACACACTTCATATACCTGATCCAGGAAATGTGTTACGAAAATAATTCCAACACCTTTTGCTTTCAGGTCACGCATCAATCCGAAGAGCTTTTCAACTTCCTGCTCATCCAGAGAAGAAGTAGGCTCGTCAAGGATCAATACTTTACAATCCATATCAACAGCACGGGCAATTGCTACCATCTGCTGAATGGCAATTGAACAGCTTGATAACTGCTGTGTTGCTTTTGCTGGAATATCCAGCGCTTTGAGGATCTTATCCGCATCCTCATTCATTTTCTTCCAGTTTGTACATACATTTTTACCACGTCCGATATACATATTTTCTGCTACAGACAGATTCGGACATAATGTGATTTCCTGATACACAGTACTAATACCCAGGTTCTGTGCGTCCTGTGGAGAACGAATCACTGCGGCTTTATCAAGCCCTTTCAGATAGATCTCTCCTTCATCTTTCTCATACACTCCGGTTAACACCTTAATCAGAGTCGATTTTCCAGCTCCATTTTCGCCCATCAGCGCGTGGATCTCACCCTCACATAATGTAAAATCTACTGCCTGCAGCGCACGGACACCGGGAAAGCTCTTATGTATATTTCTCATTTCTAATACAGATTTCTCTTTCACCAGCGTATTCACCTCTTCACCTTTATTTGCTGTGTTACTTTTTAAAGTAACACAGGCGCGGTAAACCCGCGCCTGTTAAGTCAGTCACTTAGATACCTTTTACTCACAATCCCAGATTAGATTCCGTATGTATCAACATCTTCCTGTGTGATTGTTGCTGCGTCGAATCCTTTTTCTTCCATAACAATGGTCTTCTCTTCGATCTTCTCACCATTTTCAATCTTCTGGATTACTTCATCAATGTAAGAAGCCTGATATGGGTTACACTGGCCATCATAGTTCCAGTTTCCAGCAAGCAGTTCTTCTAATGCCCATTTGTTTGTGTCAAATCCCATAACTACAACATCTTTGTCAACACCGTGAGAGATGTTCGCTTTATCAAGAGCTGCTACAGCACCTTTGGCCATATCATCGTTCTCAGCGTAGATTACGTTGAATTTCTCACCGGAGTCGATAACAGACTGAACAATCTGCTGCGCTTTCTCTGCGTTCCATTCTGCTGTCTGCTGTGTTACAATGTTCCATCCTTCTTCTTTCGCCATAGCATCAAGTGCTCCAGAACGTCCTTTCTGTGCTGCTGATCCCATAACACCCTGAATGTGGATGATGTTGTATTCGCCAAGATTCTGGTCTTTTAACCATGTAGAAGCTGTCTCGCCTTCTGCTTCCATATCAGATACGATAGATGCTTCATAAAGGCTCTCATCTGCATCGATGGTACGGTCAAATAAGATAACTCTTGTTCCTGCATCCTGTGCATCTTTTAACACAGAATCCCAGCCAGATGTATCTGCTGCAGATAACAGAAGGTAGTCAACGCCGTCCTGAATGAATTTCTGTGCTGATGTAATCTGCTCATCATTCTTAAGGCTGTATGCGAAGGAAGCTTCGTATCCGTTCTCTTCTGTGAACATTTCCTTCATATCTTTGTCATTTGCTGTACGATATCCGGACTCGTTAGGATCGTTATTGATAATGCCTACTTTGATAAGTCCTCCGTCTTTTGATGCATCTGCCTCATCAGAAGCTGCTTCTTTTTTCCCGCATCCGATTGCCATTGTCGCAACCATCGCTGCACATAATAAGATGCTTACGATTTTTTTCTTCATGCTAAAAATCCTCCCTTTGTATAATTTCCGGTTTGCTTTTTTCGTTCCGGTTGTTGAGTTAACTATAAGGATTTTTTCGCACTTTTAAAACCAGCTATCTTCTGTAAAAAGTATATAATTTTTTTATTTTTTTGTGTTTTTGTGTTTTTTTATGATAAAGGTGTGATTTTTTTTGCCGGCAGGCGAATCGTTGCCTCGGTTCCTATATTTTCCTCACTCTCAATCTCCAGACCATACTCCTCTCCGTAATAATATTTGATTCTTTGATTGACATTCGCCAGTCCGAAGCTGTCATTTTCTTTCTGCGCCACGCCTTTTTCAATATTTTCTCGAAGTGCCGATAATACTTCTTTGCACATTCCTTTTCCATTATCGCTTACTTTGAAGACAAGATTTACTCCTTCACGATATCCCCAGACAAAAATCCTACTCTTTCCTCTCTTCTTCTTCACACCGTGGTAGAGCGCATTCTCCACCAACGGCTGCAAGAGCAGTTTGGGGATCATATAGTCCGAAATATTATCTTCCATATCGACCTCGTATTCCATAATGTCCTGATAACGGAAACCCTGAATCTTCAAATAACTTTCAATATGAGAACTCTCTTCATGCACAGACACAAAATCTTTCCCCTGTGCCAATGTTGTTCGGAAGAAATTCGATAAATATGTCACCATAGCGATTACATCTTCTTTCTGATTATCTTCCGCCAGCCATACGATCGCATCTAACGTATTATACAGAAAATGAGGATTGATCTGTTCCTGAAGAAGTCTCGTTTCCATAAGGTGGAGATTCTTTTCCTTTTCTTTGATATTATCTACCAGCGTCCCTATCTCTCCGGTCATATTGTTAAAACTGTCTGTCAAAACTTGAATCTCCCGAATATCTGTCCCTTCCGATCTCGCTTTAAAGTCTCCTTCCGCTACCTTTTCCGTCAGACCACATAATCTTCGAACCGGTTCCGTAATGCTTCGAAAGGCCCGGAACGTAAGAATTGCTGCCGCATAGATCGCAAGTGCTGTAATTAAAATACAGAGTAATCTAATCCTTGCATTGTGCTTCTCCTGCAATTCACAAACGGTCTGAAGCTCCGCCGTCTCTGTATGAATATAATCCTGAATCCCCTCTTCTACAATGGTTGTCAGCATATAAATATTTTCATTCAGGTAGTTCATTTTATCTTCATATGCTCCACCCGAATCAATAGCTGTCTCCAGTTCTTTTACACAGCCTTTCAAAGACTTCAAGCTGTTTTTCAATCGTTTTCATTTCGATTGATCTTCACTGACGTCATCTCTGATAATTTCTTACATTTATCTTTCATTTCCTCAATGGCTTCGTATGGGTTCACCGTCACAATTCCATTTACCGTAACTTCTCCCACTCCTAATTCTTGAAAATCTTCTTTTCTCACAACCGCCAGATACGCACTGTAATCCATGGTTTCTTTAAAATCCAGACTGTCATTGGCATAAATAATACTTTGCGTAATCTCCGTATATGTTTTGGTAGCCTCCGTCATTGCATGCATCCCATAGATCAGCGCGAAAATCATGGGCACAAATACCGCAGCAGCAATCATGGCAAGTCTCTTGTTCAACGACACGTTTCTTCTATCTTTTTCCATGCCTTATCGCCCTATCCCTTTCTGCGCGCCCGGTATTCCTTCGGAGAACACCCCTGTGTCTTTTTAAATATATAGCTGAAATAATGCGGATCTTTATATCCGACTTCATAACCAATTTCAGAAGTCTTCATAGACGAACACATCAAATATTCTCGCGCCTTCTCCATTCTCACTTCCGTCAGATATTCTACAAACGTTTCCCCGGCTTCTTTACTGAAAATTGAACTGAAATAGCTGGGACTCATCCCAACATGCATTGCTACTGTGTTAAGAGAGATTTCCTCTGTCATGTAATGTTTCTCTATTTCCTCTTTGGCAGCCATAATAATATCTGAATACCGTCTTCCGCTTGCCATGTCACGAACTTCAATTACTTTTACCAATAACTTCTTCAGGTTTTCTTTTATTTCACGAACATTTCCGTTCCTTTGAATGGCTGTCTGAAGTTCCTGAACTTCCTTTTGCAATTCCTCGCCATCGGACAGTTTTTCACAAAACGATAAAATCACAATACAGATATCCATAACCACGTATTGCCGTACCATCGCAGAGCGCATGTGATCCTTTTCCAGCTGCATTGCATATGCTTCACAAAAATCGTTCACTTCTTCTTTCGTTCCATTATTCAGGAATTTCTCAAGAACCGTTCTCGTCTTTCCCACCTGCACAAATCCTTTTACCGGCACTTCTCCCTCTTCCTTTTGCACTTGGAGATCTGCAATCGATAAAATCTGTTTTGGCTTCTCTGTAAAGCGGGAGGCAAATACTTTGTCTGCTTCTCGAAAAGAATCTTTCAAATTGCGAATGCGGTCTACGCTTTTCCCAACTGCTCCGAAATACTCGAGTTCTTTCCACTGATCCATTACGCAGTGAAGACAATTACTGAAATCACGAATTTTTTCCCGCATTTTCTCTTCATTTTCTTCCATCACCAGAAATGCAAGACCGGAAATGCCTCGTTGGAACATGCAGACGCCTTCTATTTGTTTCACTTCTCCTTCCAGCTCTTCACTGGCTTGAACGGTCTGCTCAAGTAAATTCTTTTCATCTGAATTCATCAGGATTTTGAACAAACATACGGCATAGCAGGACGCGCTCAAATTCAATCCGAATTTTTTTCCTTCTTCCACAGCCTCTCCCATGGACATCTCGCCAATCATAAGCCTGTCAAAAAGTTTTGATTTCTCATTCTCTGTATTTTCCTGCATATCTCTGGAATAGCGCAGAAGCAGTTCCTTTTCTTCTCTCTCCTGTAGAATATTTTCTTTCACCTGCCCCAACGCCTCCAAAAGCTTTGCCGAAGAGATCGGTTTTAACAAATAATCTGTAACGCCGATTTTAATTGCTTCTTTTGCATATTGAAATTCATCATAGCCGCTTAAGATCAAAATCTTAATATTGGGAAGTTCCGTCTTCACCAGCCGGCTTAATTCCAGTCCGTCCATGAATGGCATCCGAATATCTGTAATCATAATATCCGGCTTCTCTTTCAGGATCAGCGGATATGCATGCTCTCCGTCACTTGCCTCTCCCACGAACTCATAACCCTCTTTTTCCCAGTCAATACTTCGTTTTACACCGTTTCGGATAATCATTTCATCCTCTACGAGAAATACTTTTATACCGCTCATCTTTTGTCCTCTTTCATCTAATACTCTCTCTGCTTCACAATATCTTCCGTAATCGCCTGTATGGTATACCTTTTTCCACCCAGCATAATCTCATAATTCTCCGGTATGTTTGCAAATACTTCTTCCGGAACATTCCATTCTTTTTGAAGGAGTTCTTTATCTTCAATCTGTTCCATCACTTTTTCCACATAATATCCATGTTCAGGATTGCACTCGGCATCTATCAAAATCTCTCCATTTCGCATTCTGCGAAGTCCCTCCTGTGTAGCATCAAAAGAAATAATCTGAATATCTCCTCCCGGTCCTACCGTCTTACCGGCATCTCGAATGGCATCAATTGCACCGAATGCTTCATTGTCATTTTCACAGTAAACAAAATTAATATCTTCATACTCTTTCAGCATTTTCGTCATGACTTCATAAGCTTTCGCCTCCGTATATTCTCCCGATTCCTGCGCCAGAAGATTCCACCCGTACTTGTCCGCAGCGTCTTCTAATGCATTGGTTCTTCCAATCTGAGAAGTCGCTCCCAGTGTTCCTTGGATATTTACAATGTTAACTTCCGGTATCTGGTTTTCCTCTACATAATGATTGAGCACCTTACACGCCTTCTGCCCTTCCAGATAAAAATTCGAACCGATCCACGCAGTGTAGAGACCGGTATCTCTTACCGATACTTTTCGGTCTATCACGATCACCGGGATTCCGGCGCGTTTTGCCTCTTCCAATACAGTATCCCATCCGCTTTCTACCACCGGAGAAAACACGATATAATCGACTTCCTGCTGGATAAATCTGCGAATTGCCATAATCTGATTGGACTGCTTCTGTTTTGCATCCTCAAAGAGAAGATCATATCCCCGTTCCGGTGTAAATGTTTGTTTAATGGAAATCGAGTTAGCTGTCCGCCAGTCAGATTCCGCACCGACCTGCGAAAATCCAATCGTGACAAGTTTCTCCTGACTTTCACTTCCGTCATTTTCTATTCTCTTATCCCCCTCTGCCGTCACAGCTATCACAATAATAGAAATGAGCAACACGATTCCGACAAGTCCTGTCATTATTCTCTTCATAACATATTTATCCTCCCTGTCACTTTAGACAATATATCTCTTATTTTATCCTCTATTATAGAAGAACTTTTTTGATTGTAACATACTTTTTCTTTTGAAAATAAAATTTTTGCTCCTGATATAAAAAAGGCACTTCACAGAGAAGCACCTTTTCATATATCTTTGTTCTATCTTCTTTTATAATTTTTTCATCCGCTCTATAATCCGATTCGCCCGATCATAAATCTCATCCGGATCAACGCCCACGTGAAATTCTCCCGCTTCGTATAAAATATTTCCATTTACCATAGTAAGCATCACATTCTGTTTGCTTCCGCTGTACACCAGATTTTTCGAAATATTGTTAAGCGGCTGCATATTCGGCTGGTGAAGATCGATCATAATAAGATCCGCAAGCTTCCCGGCTTTCAGCGTATCGCTTTCCTTAAGCCCCATCGCTTTCGCTCCGCCAACGGTTGCCATGCGAAGTACCTCGTCTGCGTCCACTGCTGCTGCATCCTTCTCTCTGAGCTTCGCAAGCCCCGTCACGAGAAACATTTCCCGGAACATATCCAGACAGTTATTGCTTGCCGGTCCGTCTGTTCCGATCGCAAGGTTGATTCCCCTCTCCATAAGTCTTGCAATGGGCGCAATTCCACTTGCAAGCTTCATATTAGACGCAGGATTCGTCACCACAGACAGATCATGCTTCTTAAAAATATCCATATCTTCTTCTGTCAGATATACACCGTGATATCCTCCGCCTCCGTATTCAAACATCCCAAGACTTTCAAGATATCCGGTCGGTGTCATACCGGTGCGCGCTCTACACTCCTCCACTTCTCTGACCGTCTCAGAATTATGCGTATAAACCGGAGCGTGATAATTATGTGCCAGAAGCGCTACCTCTTTCAGCAGTTTTTCTGAAGTTGTGTACTCTGCATGGAAGCCAAGGCAAAAAGAAATAAGCTCATGGTCGTGATTATACTTCTCATACCAGTTGGCAAGCTGTCCGGGAGACTGCGTAAAATCATTCATCGCCCCCGCGATTACCGTTCGAAATCCACAGTCCTTGGACGCTTCCGCAATGGCATCCGGGGTCAGATACATATCGAAATTCGCAGTAATCCCACTGGTGAGATATTCCATAATGGCAAGCTTTGACAAATGATAAATATCTTCTTCTGTAAGCTTTGCTTCCATCGGAAATACTTGTTCATTCAGCCATTCGTTAAGTGGAAGGTCATCCGCATACGACCGCAGAAATGTCATTCCTGAGTGTGTATGTGCATTTTTGAACCCCGGCATCACCAGATTCCCCTTGGCATCAATCTCTCGGTCCCACTCCTTCTGCAATGCCTCGGCATCAAAGCTTCCGCTCGTTCCCACATATGCAACGCGATTCCCTTCTATCTGAATCTCTCCCTCAATAATACCTTCTCCCTCTGCCATCGTGAGAATCTTCGCATTATATATTCTTATCTTCATTCTGCTCCCCCGCCTTTCTCATGCGACTTACAGACTTTCTGCTATATTTACGATTGAAGCAGTAATCAGCTTCTTAAATAAAGGAGCTACCCGGTCCGCAGTTGCCTGCACTTCTTCATGACTTAGCGGCTCTTCTGTCATTCCACATGCAAGATTGGATATACAGGAAATACCGCAGATCTTCATCCCCATGTGATTCGCTGCAATTCCTTCACAGGCGGTACTCATACCCACAGCATCTGCCCCCAGTATGCGGCACATACGGACTTCTGCCGGCGTCTCAAAGTTAGGTCCGGTAAGCTGGATATAAACCCCTTCTTTCAGCGGAATACCCAGTTCTTTTGCAGTATCTTTGATAATCTCTCGAAGCTTCTTATCATAAACCTCAGACATATCACAAAATCTCGGACCCAGTTCTTCAATATTTGCCCCGATAAGAGGTGATGGAACAAAATCCGCAATCTGATCTTGAATCAGCATGAAATCTCCCGCGGAAAATTCATGATTTACTCCGCCGGATGCATTCGTAAGAAACAACACCTCTGCTCCCATCAGCTTCATAAGGCGCACCGGAAGCACAACATCTGTCATGGAATACCCTTCATAATAATGCACTCTTCCCTGCATGATCACCACCGGAACATTTTCCACATAGCCAAAGAGAAATCTCCCCTTATGTCCCGGAACGGTAGACACCGGAAATCCTTCGATATCATGATAGGAAATTGTTTTCTCAATACGAATCTCCTCACCGTAATCCCCAAGACCGGAACCTAAGATCAACGCGATCTTCGGGCGAAATGGAATCTCTTCCTTCATAGACTCATAGCATTTTAATAACTTTTCATATACCGGATTCATAGCCACGCCTCCTTCATTTATGAATCAAATAAATGCTCCACTACTTTTCCATTTTCTAATTTTAGCACCCGCTGGTTGCTGCTGCCTCTGAATTTGAGCGTAATATCCTTCTTCTCCTGAACAAATTCTCCATCAACCAGCACATCAATATAAGACAGCATCTCTTCTGTCACATCCGTATGCACTTTGCCACCTTCCGGCAGATCAACATCATAGAGATACCCCGTGTAACACCAGATATTCTTCGCCGGATAAGTCTCTTTGATCCTCCGAAGAAGTTTCACCAATTCCACCTGATTTTCCGGCTCAAACGGTTCTCCTCCCAAAAGAGAAAAGCCCTGTACATACATAGGTTTCATCAGCTCTATGATTCTGTCTTCCACTTCTTTCGTATAGGGCTGACCAAAATTAAAATCCCATGTTTCTGCATTAAAACAACCCTTACAATGGTGTCGGCAGCCGGATACAAAGAGGCTGATTCTCACGCCTTCTCCATTGGCAATATCATATTCTTTTATATTTCCATAATTCATAATTTTATCATCCTTTTTCTCATTTTCTGATACTTTTTCGTATTCTTTTGCTTTTTGTAAATCAAATTCAGTATATCATTTTTAAAGACTCATAGCAAGAATTCCCACTTGTCCAGAAATCACCCAAAATTATCAAATTTTTCATTGCAATAACATCGCAGAAATGATACATTAAACCTATCCTTGCATGGGCAGTCTGCCCAATTCACGCAAGAATATTTCACATTTATCTATACCCAATTTCAAGGTGTATCCACTTATTTCAAACAACTCTGATCGAGGCGGTGATTCCAATGATTTTTTAATCCCATTCTTAATTCTTAAAAATATACAGACAACAGTTGCACGCAAAAAAACAATCGTATTATACTGTAAGGAGAACACATGAAAAATGAAAAGCTACAATGGCATCCGGCTTTTTCAGCGGCACTTCACATCACCTTGGGTGACGAAATGCAGTATCTTGGAGACTTCATACCCATGCAGTTTTTATATCTGCCGAAATTGGATAAAGAAGAAAACTACTGGCTCCAATCATTGAGGAACAACTTAAAAGCCGGAGAAGAAATACGTACACTTATGTCTAATTACGAAAAGAACAGGACATCAAAAGATTATTCCGCTGTGATGAATTTGATCACACGCGCGAACTGGGAACAGATGGAGGTGGAAAAGAAAATGTGTGACGCATTAAATGAATTATTTGCCGAGGAGTTAAGAGAAGCGGATTTAAGAGGCAGAACCGAAGGATTGAAGCTTGGAAAATCGGAAGGGCTTCATCAAGCCGCGGTGGAAACCTATCAAGAAATGGGACTTAATTATCAAGACACCTGCTCCAGAATAAAAGGAAAATACCAGCTTACCGAAGACGAAGCCCGAAAAATTATGGAGAAACACTGGAAATTCACATAGGAAGATCACATAGTAATTCTTTATAAACGAAAAAAGGAAACCAGATTGCTGCACCAAGTCAACCATCTGGTTTCTCTCATATTTATTGCTACTATTTTTCTTTTACAAATGCAGCACTCTATCCTTGATTTCCTGTGTTCTTCCCTGATTCCAGAACTGAGTTCCGATATATCCACAAGTTCTTCTTGCCACAGACATTTTATCCTGATTCTGATTTCCACAGTTTGGACATTCCCAGATTAATTTTCCTGATTCGTCCTCCTTAATCAAAATCTCACCGCTGTATCCGCAGCACTCACAATAATCGCTCTTTGTATTCAGTTCTGCATACATAATGTTGTTGTAAATGAACTGCATAACAGAAAGCACCGCCGGAATATTGTCCTGCATATTCGGAACTTCCACATAGCTGATCGCTCCGCCCGGAGACAGCTTCTGGAAATCAGACTCAAATTTCAACTTGCTGAACGCATCGATCTTCTCTGATACGTGTACATGGTAACTGTTGGTGATGTAGTTAAATATGTAAAAGAGCATGTTGAAGAATAAATAAAATCCCGCGGAATTTGCGGGATTTTATGTTATAATTTACTTTAAACAAAATTAACAAATAGTTTATTCTTGAATTTGTTTTTTGTAAGCAAGTTGAAGAATAAACTTGAAGGAGTGTACAAAATGAATAATTTCTATATGAAAGAAGCAGAAGAAATAATAGGCATTAAATTTAATGAACCTAAATTATTACTTACAGCTTTAACTCATTCATCATATGCTAATCAACATAGAGATGAAGAGTATAATGAAAGATTTGAGTTTTTAGGAGATGCAATTCTTCAAGTATGTATAACTGAATATTTATTTTTAAATTATAAAGATAAAAGTGAAGGTGAATTAACAAAGATTCGTAGTTTAATAGTTTGTGAAAATTCATTACATGAAATAGGAAAATCTCTTAATTTAGGATATCTTTTAAGAATGAGTAAAGGTGAAGAGTTAACTGGAGGAAGAGAAAGAGTTTCATTAATTGCTGATGCTGTTGAAGCATTAATAGCAGCTATATATTTAGATAAGGGATTAGAATTCACTAAGGATTACATA
>ENA-OPCB01000987-OPCB01000987.1-human-gut-metagenome-genome-assembly--contig:-NODE-987-length-17594-cov-3.176521_pt1 | contig 17594 bp, 18 predicted proteins | sample MGYA00241561_ERZ501473 | MGnify/ENA primary metagenome ERZ501473 (study PRJEB25962, sample SAMEA2042519) | human gut metagenome | biome: human gut; feature: human-associated habitat; material: faeces... | reverse complement strand
TCAGGCACTGGATGCTTTCAGTTACCAAACTAAAGAGGCACTCTTTCATTATGAACACTTTTCCATCAAATATAAAACAAAAATTCAACTCTACTATTCCGGATATGGCAGATCATCCTGGGCTCTTTACCCCAAAAAAGTACTTGCGATGTAGCATTTATATTATTACTAATAATACTATCATTTATGATTATCCTAAAACAATAGAATGCACGCTCTGCGAGCATTCTATTGTCATGTATTCTTCTTCCGGTTTATTGTTGTACTTATACTTTGCCATAACAACAAGGTATCCGTTGTCCCACTCCTTCACAGTTATATATCGCTCTGATCATACAGTATATCCAACCGTGGTGCTATTTCGCGTATATCGCTCCAACGATTTTTCCTCGAATACCGCAGGGCAGCAGCTTGCAGAGCAGGCTAAGGAACTTGTACTGCGCTCCTGCCACACAAATCGGCTTGCACTTCTTCTCTGCGATTTTCGCGATGTATGCACCGATCACTTCCGGGTTCGCGCCATTCTGCTCGTCTTTCTCCATCTGACTAACACTGCGTGAGATTCTGCCTCCGTATTCCTTGTCGCCAACGATTACCTTCTGCCGTGCCTGCGTGAAGCCTGTGTGGATATCACCCAGCTCAACAACTGTCACCTGAATACCATAAGGCTTTACCTCATTGTCCAGCGCGCAGGAGTACGAGGAAATCGCCGCTTTGCTGGCGGAGTAGCTTCCCTGCTTCCGAAAGAATCTCGCCTACTGCCTTCTGAACCGCATTTTCATCGGTCACATCCACGCTGATGTGTTTTATTCCGTCCTGCGGTACATTTCGGCGGCTGAATTCATAGACTGCAAACCCAGCATTTTTCAGTGCCGCGGCCGTACTGCGTCCGATGCCGGAACTGCCTCCCGTTACAAGAGCTGTTTTCATTGCTTTTCTCCATTTTTTTCATCCTTCGTCAATGTCGCCATAAGCAGTTTTCTGGATTCCTGCTGGAATGTAATCATCTCATTCCAATGGCTATTTCGTACCGCCGTGCTCAACTCCTGGCGAATTTCCTCATTTGGCACAAAGGCTGTTCCATTTTCTTCGTTGTATCCAAGATAGCCCAGATGAATCAGATAAGTTATAACGTCATCCCTGTTCTGAATTTTCGCTGGATCATTCTTAAAGCTTGCTGTGTTGACCTCGACCTCTGCGCCAGATAGCATCTCAATAATAGCCGTTTTCAATCCGTCAAAGTTCATACAAATCAACGGAACCACAACCTCATACGAGCCAGTTTCCGACCAATAACTTCTGAACTTTCCTTTTGTCATCAGGCTAACAACTGCTTTGGGATTATAGACCTGATAGCCATCCAGTAAATATCCATCGTACCATTTCTTCACTTTTTCAAAATCTCTGTTGTACTCTTTACAGAGGTCTTTCACTTCATTTTCAGTGAAGCCAATATACGGTGCCAATCCGAACGCCTGAAGCATTGTGAACTCGTCAAGATTATTTACCGCAGACTGAGCTTTTTCCTTTTTTATTGGCAGAATTCCCGTAAGATAAGCAAGTTGGATATATTTTGTCGGCTCAGTTCCCTTGAACATCCCACGCAGGAAGTTAATGTACTCATCCTGAATGGTTTCGCTCATTTCACCGTCTCGAATCAGAACATCCCATTCATCAATAATGATGATGAACTTTTGACCGGTTCTTTCTTTGACTCGTGATAGAGCGTCCGGAAGTCTTACCCCCTCTGCCGGAAGAGTTCCCGGGTAGATTTCCCGAAGCTCATCCAATACGCTTTTAGTGATAAATGGAACCACTTCATCAGCGTTTCCGCAGTTGGCAAGAAACCACTGAATATCAATATGAATCACATCGTACTTATTGAGGTGCCGCTTAAAATCTGATGCTTTTGCTATTTCCAGACCAGAGAACATTTTCTCCGAATCGCAACCCTTGCTATAATACGCCGCCAGCATATTAGCTGCATATGACTTTCCAAATCTCCGAGGACGACTATTGCAAATATAGCCATCCATCGTATCAAGAACGCTATTGGTAAAATTGATCAGTCCGGTCTTATCCACGTATATTCTGGAATTCAGAGCAACTTGAAATGCACTGTTATCTGGATTAACAAATCTTCCCATGCAGTTCAAACTCCTTTCTGGAGCTGTCTCTTATAAAAGGCTACAACTCACCCATTGTGCATTGATTTTACCATTTAGCAGGTCAAATAGCAAGTCAACAAGTCCACGTACTGCCACTGTGCTCACGGCGGGCGCCAGTCACCTTAAATTTTTCATTGCTTATCAGTCTTTTGCTTCGGATGCTTCATCTTCTCCTGCACTTCGTCTGGTACATCGATCAGGCCGAATCGGTAGAACATTCCGAATATGTAAGTTACGCCTCGGATATCCCCCAGAGCCTTTGGCCTATCCACTACTTTCTCTTTCCTATTTCCCAGTGCCAGCAGCACCGAGCTCCATGCCAGACTTTTGCTGTTCTTTCTGCGGTCGATCCAGAGCTCCTTTGTGTATTCGCCGTTCTTACCTTTGCGTACCTCATAAGAAAACGGCAAGCCGGAATAGGTTTTAAATTTTACCCCAGCATAGGCCACAACTACGCTCCAGAAGTTTTCTTCTGTCGGATCAGCCCTCCATCGCTTCATTGCTCTGTATCTCCGCTGCCGCTCTGCTCCAACACTAATCTTCTCTTTTTCCGTACCTGGAAAGTACACGCCTTTTTTATAAGGCAGGTACGAGGTGATGGATGCTTTGGAAAGGTCAAGGGCTGCTGCGGTTGATAGCAATGCGGTTTTATAGTCTTGTGTTTCCCGGTACTTTTCAAAAGCGTCCTGCACCTTCTCCGCCACATCCGACTCATACACACCGGCCGTGATGAGTAGCTTCCGTACCTTGATTGGATTTAATCCCAGCTCATCGGCAATGGCCTGCAAGGACATCTCAGAATCATAAAGCGCCACAGCACTTTCCATCTGCTCTTTCAGGTTCTTTCCGGCATTGAACTCCGGCTTCAGCTTCTTTCGACCGCCGCCGGGCTTCCGTGGTTTATATGCTCTTTTCTCTCCCATATTACCCTTTTCTATTTCCATCACAATCTATATGACATCCTTCAAAATATACCGTGTGAACTCCTGAAGTTTCGTTGGTCCACACGGCATGATTTTCTCATGGGCGAAGTCCCTTGACGATAGTCTGAAACTCCTGCTCTGTATCCACAAAGCGGTAAGGTGCGTACTCGCCATACGCAGTTGGTCTGCTGATTGTTACAAGCTGTATTCCCTTACATCCAACGGCCTTATTCAAATCCCTCTTTAATTCTACCAGATGCTTTCCATGCGTTGTTTTCAGAGCAAAACAGCCATGTGCATCACGATCTTTCGCTACCAGATAACACATTATTCAGCATCTCCTTAAATTCATGTTCATTCCGAATCAAGCCACTCTCATACTTTTCGCGCATGATTTTTCCTGTCTCTATCGGATAATTTTTCTTATATTTCCACTCAAACCTTCGAATGATACCGATTTCTCGACTCTGAAACAGATATAGCATTGGGGAACAAATTTTGTCATAGACGATAGAATTTTCTCCCCAATATAGATTCGTATTTGATTTACATTGTTTTCCAACAGCGTTCCTTCATAAAGGCGGCGATAAGTCCTGCATCCACCTTTGCTGCTCCGAATTCCACTATATCTATATCTCCGGCCTGACAGTTCTTATTTGTTGAATCATGCGATATATAAATACGTTCGCGTTTGCATCTGTCCGCCTTCCACTGATCCAGAAAATCCTGCCTCTGGTCTTCTTTTATTGACCTCAGAAAATCTGAAATAAACGAATCACTGTAACATTTCATATCCGGAGTAAAAAGCGGGTGATTATAAGCATAATCAGGATAATACTGCGCAGCATTCCCTTCTGTAATAATGGAATGGGCTGCCAGATCAAGCATGATCCCGGCTGCTTTTGCCCCAAATGAATCCTGCAGTTTTATATCCAGTTCAAGATCTTTTGCAGCTTTATCGATGATCATATATGCTCCTGTCTTCAAACAGCTGCTCCTGCATGAAACTGTTTTTTCCTCGGGCTGCTCAACCTCCGGAAAATATTTCCTGAAATTTTCATTAGGTCTCATTTTATTTTCATCTTCCGGCAAAACCTTACCGATAGTAACCCTTTTTACATTTGTATACTGTTTGGATGGATCGTACTCACGGCTGTACTCATAATAAACATAGCGAGCCTGACCTTTGGTTCGAAATGTGATTTTTCCTTTTACATCAGGTATATCAACAACATAATCCAGATACATGAACATCCCTCTTCTTTGTAGTTGTTTTTACGACTAAATATAGTGTAACAATAAAACCTGCATTTCTGCAATAAAAAAATGCAGGTTTTTCCTTATTTTTTCAGTATTTTCAGGGTATTCTCAATCCGTATGATTCACTTGAGTTGCACTTTATTATGGAAGTTCACATACAATAATATATCTAACATATTTCATAGCGTCTTTAACAAAAGTATTTCCAATGCTTTTATTTGATTATACTTATAATATATTATCTTTCACTCAAATTGTCCTTTTCTCATCCCCTGTAAATAATATTGTCACAGTGATATTTCGCTCTCACACTGTCTGTAAAGCCAACCGGGATCGTAGACTTGATAACTATTATCGCATCCGGATTATACTGAATCCTTGTCATATAATTTCTTTAACGCATCCTTTCTCATCATAATAATTCAGATTGGTTCCTGGAAAAGCCTCTATGAGTGCTAGTCGTATTTCCGGTTCGTCGCAAAACACTTCCATCCATATCGAAAAAAATCCATCTCCCAATGCCGTCATAATAATCTGATTTTTCATATCATTCTGATATTCTTTTGACAGGTCTTTCATATGATTCCAGTGTTCCAGCGAGTTTAATGCTTTTTGATAAGCTGTATTTCTTTGTCCAAATCGTCTATCTCTATCTTTTCCCATAGGAAGATTGCCTAAACCTACAAGGTTATATGTATTACGTGCTCTTTTCAGGTAATCCCCTGTTGAATCCAGTTTTATCAATAACTCTTCATTCACCTTTGGGATACCATTAATGTACGAATATGCGATAGCAGTATTATCTTCATCTGGCCACAAATAGTTTTTTTTATTTTCCGGCATTGTCTGTGCCTTTTTTCGTGTATTACAATATTTACATCCCAGGTTAAGATTATTCCAGTCTGTTAAATCTCCACCTTTGGATTTTGAAACCACATGTTCTACCTCAGGAACATGTGGTATAGAAAATTCACAATAAGAACAATACATTCCTATCCGTCTCTCTAAATATGGCAATGCGTCCTTATATTCATTTATTTTTTTATATGGAGACTCCCCCTTATTTATTGGTCTCATTCTTTTTCACTTTCCATTTCTGTTCCAGATACTGCTGATGTACCCACGCCATATAAGCAGGATTTTCGCTGTATTCAGCCTCCAGTTCCGCCAGTCTTTTTCCCAGCCTGTCTATGTCTTCCTGCGATTTTGCCTGTGTAAGTGCTTCAAAATACAGCTTTGAAGCTTCATATATTTTTCTCTTTTTTTCACTATATTGCGGTAACACAACCCCCATAATATCCTCCGAAATATCTTCAATACTCTCTCCTGAATATTCAGATTCCAGAGGCTGGTCTAATGTGATCAGCTCGCCCTCTTCAAGTGATTGAATAATAAAAGGCGAATGTGTTGCACAGATAAACTGAATTTTAGGAAACAGTTGTTTTAAAATCCCAATAATTCTTTTCTGCCAAGTTGGATGCAAACTTAAATCAATTTCATCAATAAGAACAATACCCGGTGTTTCCTGTAAGGCTTTCTCCTTCAAATATGGATTTAATATACACATTCTTGCTGCAATATCCAAGATTATCTTGATAACGTTTCTATAACCGTCACTCAACATCTGAAATGGAAGAACGGTTCCTTCAGATGTTCTAAGTGCAATAATATCATCCTCATATTTTGTAGAAAATATAATTTTTTCACCTGATTTTAACTCATCTCTAAACGCCTCATTAACCGCCCACAAAATGACCTCATAAGCCGGGAAAATTTTTCCATCATTTTCTTCAACTGCAACAGCTTTAAGCGTATCTATATATCGAAATGCAATATCCAATCCATGCTGCGCATCAAGGCAGTGGCTATATGCGTCTGTTCTGCTCAATACGCCTGTCTTTACTGTTCTTTTATTTCCATCTTTCCAAAGTCGTGCTGAACTAAGGTATAATACCAATGGCAGAATAACCTCTTCATCAGAGTGATCTGCATTTGCGATTTTGCTTTCCCATTCAATTACAGTCTGCTGCATTGGATTTTTTCCACCAAACTTAGTTCTGCCATCCTGTTTCAAAAGAACACGCTGAAAACCAATAGACTCATAATCAATATTCCATGCAGCCTTACAACTAACCTTGCAAGGATACTGTGGGATTGCACCAGCAGTAAGAATTCTGCTATCATCTGAAATCTGAGTCTTTCGTCTTGCATCAGTTGATTTGATATTAAACACAAACCTGGAAGGTACATATGTCTTAAACGCTGCAAGATATGCCCCCAGCACGACATTAGCCGCTTCCAATACTGTTGTTTTACCAGAGCCATTCTTTCCTGCAAAAACATTCATTCTTGAATTTAACACAAATTTCTTATCTTCAAACTGCCTGTAATTAAAAAGTTCTATTTCCTGGATATTAAATTCACACATACAATATGCCGCCTTCCTGAACACTAGTGAATCTGGAAATTTCAATAAATCCACTAATAAAAATCCGCTATACATTGTCTTTAGTATAACGGATTATTATAAAAAAAACAATTTAAAGTTTCATTATTGGCAAAGACTGCTTTCTATATATACACTTTTCTTGAAGTTTATAATCATCAATGATCTTTTTAATTACAAGAAATGCTCCGACACGAATGCAGGAACTCCTCACTTGATAATATAATAACTCCGATTGAGTATGATAGTTTCTGGGAAGTTAGCATTTTTTGATTTTTGCTCTTATCTTGATATTTTCATTGTTTGTTTTAGTTATGCTCCACCGCTCCTTGGATTCCAAGCCGAGTTTTCTCATAATTTCTGATCGCTTCATTTTGAAAAATAGAAAAACCAGCCATAATATTTCCACTTGGATCAAATACATCTACACGATTCGAATCAGTGTCTGTCTGATAAAAAATGCAGCCTTTAAATTTGCCTTCCGTTGCAATAAAATCCGGGTTTTTATCTACCAAAGAATCTATTTCCACAACCATGGCCTCTAGCTTTTTTTGTATTGCATCAAAGAATATTTTATAGATATCAGCAACCGTATAAATATAATTACGCAGCATATTATAATGATCAATATGCCGTATATCCATTCCCTGTTCTTCCATTTCATTTTTCAACAAGGTGAATGTTTTTAATAAATCGGCACTATCTTCTTCATCTGCAGTACGCAACACCGTGCACATCTCTAAAAGATTATAAAAGCTGTCTCCATTTTCAAACTCAACCGCCCAATGTCCATGATCCATGTATATTGCAGCAAGCACCATAAATTCGAATCCAAGATTGTCTCCCATAGAATCCGCTAAAAAGTCTGTTTCGTTCTGCAAACCTAACTTTTGTACAAACGCACCGGCTTTCCTTACTAGCAACATTCCCTCATGCAAGATGTTTTTTGTCATTTTGTTTACAGTAACCTTATCTATGACAGCTCCACTATATTTTTTCACAAGATGGTTGTCTTCATCTAAATCATAATGAATCCATTCTCCAAGTGCTTCCTGATACATCTGATATTGTCTATATATTTCCTGCACCTTATGGCTTACATTTATATAATCAGATATTATATCCGCACACTCACCCGTAACAATTGGAGTTTCTTCTAAATTGAGTTCATCTTTAAGATCAGAAACAGGCATCACATCCATAAGTTTTTTATCTTTTGAAATATCCGTATCTACCATAAACTCAACTCGCACAGAGACACCACCATTTTTCTTATCAGACTCCCATCCATGCTCCTTTCGATTCCAAACAAACTCTCCCGGCATAATATACTCCGCAACAGGTTTGAAGGTGTATCCAAACAAGTTCAAACTCATGAGATCTGATCCATCTCCATACCAAACCTCCTCATTCAATGTAAAATGTTTAAAAAGTCCTCGCGACTTCATATTTACAACAGGAAGTCTACGTGTCGGAAGTCCCTCGATAGCATCACTCAAAATCTCAATCGTAACATAGACACTCTCATCTGCTTTTTTCGGAAGATAAAACTTAACACCATAATAATTTTCTATTTTGGCGATTCGTTCCATCTGTTCTTTCCATACAGCAGTGTCTTCTCGTATCCTGTCAAAACTGCTTCCTGCACCCGGTATCGACAATCTTAATATTCTTTCCTCATCCGCTGCTCCAAACTTAATGATTATTGTTGACGCATTCACAATCTCAGAAATCACATTAAACCAAAATAACCTATCAGCAACATCAGAGTATACACTCAGTTCATAACCAAAAGATAAATTTTCACTTTCAAACTGCTGTGTGTAAAGCGGAGGAATGCTTATTCTGCCTTCAAGAAACTTAAATTCAAAGCCATCGTTGCGTATTTCATAATATTTTGTACCATAGATATTGTATTCCAAAACCTTTACTTGTGCAGTAGGTGCAATTCTATTATCCACATACAAATACCCACTTCTGCTCTCACTTGGCATCCGATGAATATCCGCTGCAGCCGACAGTTCTCCGCAAAATGTATCCATTTCCATCTTATCAGGTACTGCAGATAACTCTGCTTCCATCCGAACCGGGCTTCCTGCATTCTGGTGCGATGCACTGACAATCTGGTCAATCATTGTCTTTGTATTTTGTAATTCATAGGCATAATAATCTTCCTTATGAAGCCCAACATTCTGCATTTTAAACCAGCCATTATCTGAATCCCATTCATGCACTTCAACAATGCCATTGTATGATGCCGAGTCATACGTTCCAATCATAATTGTACTCCTCGTATACTCCCCTTCGTGCATCAAATTTCCACTTTGAAATTCATAAAAGTAGTCCCATTGTTTTCTCATTAAGACTGTATGCTCATGACCGGCAAGCCACAGTTGAACATGAAAATCTTTCAACAACTGGACAATTTGCATCTGTTCACTTCTCTCTAAAAAATCAAAAGAATAGTGTGTCAATATAATAGACGGTTTATCTTGATTCAATTCTTCAAGCAGATCCATGATATATTCTGTACCGATAAACAGATCATTATTTCTCTGTTTTGTATAAGTAAGAGCTGTATCTATGCATATTATGTTAAAGTCCTTTGTTTCTGTTACAAAATGTGGCTTTTCATCATCGTCATAGCTGGCTGCCTGTTCTTGATTTTCCTGATAAATTCTATGCATCATATTCCGAAATTCTGTATGTCCACAATGTACCGCTGCCATTTTATCTGAGGCTAGAGCACCGTCCTTCGGAGAATACTCCTTGATACTTTCTGAAATAGCCTCCGCACGTCCCTCCGCATCTCGTTCAATATCATGATTCCCCGGTACAATGAACAACCGATCCACGGTAAGATTTGTTACACTTAAAAGTTTGTTGATATAATCAACAGTATCTGTCGCAAACTCTCCCATCGGAGCATATCGAAGATCTCCGGTAATAAAAATGTAATCTATCTGTGTTCCTAACTCTTTCATATAGTCTAATAGCCTGTTACGCATACGCCGACTATCTACATCTCTTTTATTCAAATGTATATCTGATAAATGTAGCCAATGTATTTTACCCACTTTTGTCTCCCCTTATATTTTATTTCATTGTAATCCATACCTTAATATTATAGTTCTAAACTGTTTTCTTTTAATAAAAAGTCATAGATACTCATCGTAGTAATTCCATCTTCATCTCTTGTAACATTTACAACATCTTTCACAACGATAATCTTTTTAAAGGAATCATTTACGTTTACAAGAGAAGCCTTTTCCTGAATACGCTTTTCTTCTGTCGGCATACTGAAAGCAGACTGAATATAATAACGCTTGCTGCCAAGATTGGCTACAAAATCAATTTCTAACTGATTCTTGTACTCTTTACCATTTTCATCAGTTCCGCGTTTTTCCACAACGCCAACATCTACAGAGTATCCTCTGCTTCGTAATTCGTTGTAAATAATGTTCTCCATCAGATGTGTTTCTTCAACCTGTCTGAATCCTAATCTTGCATTTCTAAGTCCCACATCTTCAAAATAATATTTCAGCGGTGTGCCGATGTATTTTGTGAACTTCCAGTTATTTTACGACTAAATCGCCATATTTAGCTACAGAAAAAATCATCCATGTCTTCCAAATTCAACTGTCAGCTTATCATACTGCTCTCGATTTCGGCTGATTGCTTTCTCCACTTTTTCTATCTTCTGCGTCAGACTTTCTTTACTAATATTCCTTGCCATTTATCCTCTTCCTTTCAGAACTTCGCTGATGCAGTTTGCTTTGTATGTGACATGTGCTGCATCGATATCAAATGCGTCTAATATTACTTTCTGTGTTTTTGTAACTGCATGATCTAAACGATATACTTTATCTAATTGTCTGTTCATTTCTATTTTTTCCAATTCCCTGATTGCCGCCGGAACAGTAAGGTAATTCGGCTTCTTTACCAGCTCTTTCGCTTTATTTTTCAAAGCCTGATAAATCTTACAACGTATGATTAGCGCAATAAATCCGATAAATATCTTAGTAGACGCAGATTCTTCAGAAGCTACCCGCAGACAGTTGTTACCAAGATACGATTTATCTGCACGAAATACTTTTTCTGATGCATCTCTGTTCTTATACAGACCAATCGCTTCTTTTGCTTCCATCTTCTCAGATGAGATAATAGCAAAGTATCCACACAAATCCAACTCTTCCCTGATTACCAAAAGGTTAGGTTCTCCATATACAAAATGTCCGGTTTCCTTGTTATAATGCATATGGAAGTATTTATGAAACATCGGTCCGAATTCATGCTCAGTGTCCTGAAATCTTGCAAGATAGTTCTGCATCTCCCGGATATTTTCTTCAAGTCGTGACCGTTCTCCAGCTGCTTTAGCTGCATTGTAGTAAACATGAACATATCTTTTCTTTGTGTCAGCTGCATATACAAATGTTTGGACTGTTTTTCCATACACCCCGAATTCTGATATCTGATGCCCCCAATCGCTTTCAAAACTTCCTTTGTGTTTACGAATCAGGTCACGGATGAATTCCTTACATCCTTTCACCATAATGATGAAACTGAATCCATTATTGTCCATGTATCTCAGATTTTCTTTGCTAAAATATCCTCGATCAAGAATAAATCCAATCTTTCGATAGCCATATCCCTTAACTTTTTCAATCATAAACTGCAGCTGAGAAACATCATTAATACTTCCTGGATACTTCTCATACATCAATGGTTCACTATTATTCAGATCATATCCTACGGCATAGTTAAAGATTGGGAAGCCAGCATCCACCTTAGCAGCTCTGTACTCGACCATACTGATATTTCCGGCTTCGCAGTTCTTATTCGTAGAATCATAAGAGACATAAATCCGTTCTCTATGATTTCTTTCTTCATTCCATTTGTCCAGAAATCCTTGCCTTTGATTCTCATTAATACTTCTGAAGAATTCCGAAAGAGTGGAATCACTATAAATTTTCATGTCTTCTGTAAACAACGGATGGTTAAACGCATAGTCCGGATAATACTGTGCTGCATTACTCTCCGTAATGATTGAATATGCTGCAAAATCAAGAATCATACCAGCTGCTTTAGCTCCAAAAACGTCCTCAAGTTTCTGGTTCAATCCAGCATTCTTAACCACCTGATTAATTACCATATATGTACCTGCTTTTAGACAACTACTCCTTTCAGAATCAGCTAAAGACTCTGGCACCTCCACCTCTGGAAAGTGTTTTCTGAAGTTCTCATTCGGTCTCATTTTTGTTTCATCATCGTCTGAAACCTTTCCGATCGTCACCCTTTTGACAGTAGTATATTGTTTCGAAGGATCGTAAATCCGATCATATTCATAATAAACATAGCGGGCATTTCCCTTGTTGCGAAATGTAATTTTTCCTTTGATTTCTGGTATATCCACCACGTAATTTAAATACATATTTCTCATCCTTTTATAGTTGCATTTACAACTAAATATAGTGTATCAAAAAACCTGCACTTTTGCAATACGAAATGCAGGTTTTTCCTTATTTTTTCAGTATTTCAGGGCATTCTCAATCCGTATGATTCACTTGAGTTGCACTTTATTATGGAAGTTAACATAGTTATTGATTTTTCTGCATATTTCAATCGTTATTTCATTTCTCATAAAATAACTTGTCAAAACATACGCTATGACACCCACAAAAATAGCAATAAATATACATACCAATTCAGATTTTATAATCATTTCACATATAATTACAGCTATCGCCATAAATACCGTTCCCGTCAATGTAGAAATAACAAATTTCTTTGGAACGTCAAAAACAACATTTTTTCTAATCGACCACAGTTGATACAACGTAACGCAAAATTCAGTAATTGCCGAGGCAACCGCTACTCCGTTATGCTTAAATGAAAAAACAAGTAAGAAGTATCCTTATGCGGTATTATATTATTACTTACCACTTGCAGAAGTGTGAATTTTCTCGACTGAGATAAAATTTTTTTACGCAAACAGAACCCCGTTATATTCAAACTGTAATATAACGGGATTCTTTTTGTTCTACAATGATGTCAATGGATATATTGTCTGTGTTTTATTTTTTCAGCGGATATTTCGCGGTCAGTTCATCTACGATTGCACGTGCTTTTGCTACGCCCTCATCGCCTTCTTTGATGACGATGGAAATTGCTTCTGCGATCTTGTCCATATCCTCTGGATTCATGCCTCTGGATGTAACAGATGGTGTTCCGAGACGGATACCGCTTGTGACAAACGGAGATTTCGGATCGTTCGGAATCGTATTTTTATTAGCTGTAATATGAGCCTCATCCAGAAGTTTCTCGATGGCTTTTCCGGTCAGGTCAAATGGTGTCAGGTCTACCAGCATCAGATGGTTGTCTGTACCATCGGATACGATCTTGATGCCGCGGTTCTTCAGACCGTTGCACAATGCCTGTGCGTTATCTACAATACCCTGCTGATATGTCTTGAAGCTGTCCTGCAATGCCTCTTTGAAGCATACGGCTTTTGCTGCGATGACATGCATCAGCGGTCCACCCTGAATACCCGGGAATACGGCTTTGTTGAAGTTGAAGTTATTTTTCTCCATGGATTCTTTGGATACCAGGATCATACCGCCTCTCGGTCCGCGCAGTGTTTTGTGTGTCGTAGTGGTAACGACGTCTGCATAGTGGATTGGGCTTGGATGAAGTCCTGCTGCCACCAGACCTGCGATATGTGCCATATCTACCATCAGGTATGCGCCGCATTTGTCTGCGATCTCACGGAAACGAGGGAAATCAATGGTTCTCGCATAAGCACTTGCACCGGCAATGATCATTTTCGGTTTGCACTCCATCGCGATCTCTTCTACTTTGTCATAATCAATGAATCCTTCATCGTTGACCCCATAAGGTACGATGTGGAAATAAGTACCGGAAAAGTTGACCGGGCTTCCGTGTGTCAGATGTCCGCCGTGATCCAGGTTCATACCCATCACAGTGTCACCCGGCTGAAGCAGTGCAAACTGTACTGCCATATTTGCCTGTGCACCGGAGTGCGGCTGTACGTTGACATACTCTGCGTCAAATAACTCTTTTGCACGCTCGATTGCAAGATTCTCTACAACATCTACACACTGACATCCGCCGTAATAACGTTTTCCCGGATATCCTTCTGCATATTTATTTGTCATGATGCTTCCCTGTGCTTCCATAACTGCATCACTGACCCAGTTCTCGGATGCGATCAGCTCGATATGGCTGTTCTGACGGTCCATCTCCGCTTCGATCGCTGCTGCCACGTCTGCATCAACTACTTTTAACTCTTCTAAATTCATCACTTTTTCCTCCTGCCGCATAGGTCAACTCTGTTGTCTGAGGTTTTTTCTTTCTGTCAGACAACTTAATTGTTATCATAGCTTAGATTATGCATAAATGCAAGAGTAAAAAATTATTCCTCATGCATCTGGTCGTATCCTCGCGGAGCGTTTTTATGTAACAGGAATATTACGTAGTAATTTCCTATTACATAAAAAATCCCACTCACACGGGCAGAGTCCTGCCAGTGCAAGTGGGATTTTCGGGTGGAATGAATTCTAGTTACGTTTGTTCATACGTTACATTATTTTTTATCTTTTGGTTTTTGGTTATAGGATTCAGTTGTTGTTTTTCTTATCTGATTACTATCAGTTTATATGTTATGCATTTGCTGCAAGTGCTTTTCCTGCTGCTTCGCATGCGGCCTGTGCGTCTGCATCCGGAGCTTCGTTTGCAATGATACCTTCGGCTTCGATCATCTCAGCGCCTGCACCTGTCATCTGCTCGACCCAGTTGCGCATCCATTCGCCATCTCCCCAGCCATAGGAACCGAATAACAGGATCTTTTTGCCGGATACGCTGCCAAGGATTTCTTCTACAAACGGCTCCATACTGGATTCTTCCAGCTGTTCTGCCCCCATGGACGGGCAGCCAAGTGCAAATGCTTTTACATCTGCGATATCTGCTGCGCCTGCGTTTTCAACCGGAATGATCTTTGCCTCTGCACCTGCTGCTGCAACACCATCCGCTACGCTCTGAGCCATTGCTGCTGTATTTCCTGTACCACTCCAATAAATAATTTTAACTTCTGCCATTTTTTTGTCTCCTTGATTTTATATTTTTTATTTTTTCTGTATACAGATTCCGCTCTTTCACACTTGTATGACTGCTTTGGAATCGATATACAGTTTAAACCTTTTTTATTCTTTTTTTCGTTGTATCAGCCACACTTTTCTGTATTTATTCCGATTGTGGCAATTGCGTGAACGCTTTACCTTATTATCAGCAGGCAATCTCACTCATGTGTTTTCCTGCCATATATTCCATCACAGCACATTCTTTGGCATCATCATATGCCTGAAAAATCTGCTTCGCCTGTGTCACATCACCATAGACTTTCCAATATCCGGTATAACGGCTTTCCTTTCCCTCATGCCGGATAAATCCTCTGACATCCTCTAACGGATAGCCGAGAAATATGCCCATTTCATGGGGATAATGCTCCATCCCCCGGGCCGACAGGGAAACGCGCGCCCCAAGATGATTCAGACAGGCTTCTGCCTGCGTACTTTCATATCCGTACTGCTGTAAAAATACAGCCACCTGCGGATCTTCCAGACACTGCTGCACCTCTGCTTCCCGGTATACATATACCACTGCACGTCCTGCTCCCTGGCACAGACATTTGACCCGGATCCCGGTACCCCGAAATGCGGACCGTACAAATTTCAGGTAAGCCGCCGGAACGGTAAACATACTTGACATTTTTATATCTTTTAAAACCGGTGCACAATGCAGAATGATCTGCATCATGAGGCTTTCTGTGACTTTCCTGCTGGAAAGCTGGTTTAATACGGCTTCAGTTGGCATTTGCTATCCTCCTCTGTTCATTCATGCAAGCATGATTCATGTTTTTGAATGTAAATCTGCTTGGCTCTTCTTAATTTCAGAGCCAGCCATCTCGATTTCGCTTTGCTTCATCTCGATGTGGCTTCTCGCCAAATAGATTTTTATTCAAACTTGTTCATTCATGCAAGCATGATTCACACGTTTGAATATAAATCTGCTTGGCTCTGAAATTATGCATATTGTTCTAATATTCCGTTTAATGCGCTGGCGCTGCTGCTGTGGGAACGTTCCACTATGATATTCTTGCGTTCTGCTTCTGCCACGGCACAATGTACCATCTTATGAGAAACGGTGGAGGTAAAGAGAATCAGCAGATCCGGACTTCCGATTTTGTTTTTCAGATCTGTTTTCATTTTCGTAAATACTTTTGCCTTACATTTGTACTGTTTGCAGATCTGTTTGTACTGTGTTTCCATTCTTTCGTGTCCTCCGATAATTACGATACTCATGTTAGCCTCCTTCATCTATTATTAGCATTTCCTAACCGCAATTTTTAAAAGAAAGCGGATTTCCTGGTTATCCGCTCATTTTTTATGTAGTTAGTATAAATTAACCCTCTTGTTTCGTCAAGAGGGTTAATGATTATATTTTTTCATTTTGTTTCTTCGTTTTTATCAACCTCTGATATAATGTCCGGATTTTCCGCCGTCTTTTTCCAGAAGTAAAATATCTTTGATCACCATGCCGCGATCTACTGCCTTGCACATGTCATAAATGGTCAGCAATGCTGCGGATACGGCGTGCAATGCTTCCATCTCGATCCCGGTCTTTCCGGTAGTCCGCACAGATGCGATGGCTTCGATCTCTGCTTTTTCCGGATACAGTTCAAAATGAATATCCACACCGGTCAACAGCAGCGGATGACACATCGGAATGATCTCCCAGGTCTTTTTCGCTGCCATGACACCTGCTACCTGCGCTACGGCGAGCACATCTCCTTTTTTGATTTTGCCGTCTGTGATCAGCGCAAAAGTCTCCGGCTGCATACAGATCCGGCCGGAAGCCACGCCGATCCGCTTGGTATCTGCTTTTTCTGAGACATCCACCATTTTGGCTCTGCCCTGCTCATTGATATGTGTTAATTCTGCCATTTTTTTCTCCTTGCATTTTAGTATCATTCGAATTGTTTATGATAGCGTTATTTTCCAAATCCACAGTTTGGGAACGTACAGACCTCACAGTTCAGGCACAGACCGCCCTCACCCAGTCTTGCAATATCTTCCGCGGTAATCTCATCCTCTGCCATCACTCTTGGCAGCACCAGATCAAAGATTGTGCGTTTTGCATACATGACGCATCCCGGCAGACCGAGGATTGGAATTACTCTTCCATCTGCTTCGTTCGTATAGTAGGAAACAAGCATCATCGCTCCCGGAAGCACCGGTGCACCGTAGCTGACAATCCTTGCTCCGGTTGCCATGATGGCACCCGGGGTACAATCGTCCGGATCCACGCTCATGCCACCGGTACAGATGATCAGGTCTGCGCCTGCCGCGATCTGCTTTTGAATAGCTTCCAAAATATGTGTCTTCTCATCGTCCACATAAATCTGACCAATTTCTTCGGATGGAAAAGCTGCCAGTTTCTCCCGGATGACCGGACTGAACGTATCTTTGATGCGTCCTTTGAACACTTCACTGCCGGTGGTCACAATCGCATACTTTTTCTTTTTATATGGTTTGATCGTAAAAATCGGCTCCGTGCCGCCCGCTTCCTTTGCACGTTCCATTTTTTCTTTTTCAATGATCAGCGGTATGATTCTCGTTCCTGCCAGTTTATCCCCGGCATGCACCGGGAAATCGCCATGCCGGGAGGCGATCATCATCTCCCCCAGAGAATTCACTGCCAGAAGAGCATCTCTGCGGATTT
>ENA-OPCB01000983-OPCB01000983.1-human-gut-metagenome-genome-assembly--contig:-NODE-983-length-17620-cov-3.414176_pt1 | contig 17620 bp, 20 predicted proteins | sample MGYA00241561_ERZ501473 | MGnify/ENA primary metagenome ERZ501473 (study PRJEB25962, sample SAMEA2042519) | human gut metagenome | biome: human gut; feature: human-associated habitat; material: faeces... | reverse complement strand
CGACAGCACGCCGGCCCATTTGTCCTGCCGTGTCGTCGTTCCCTCGCGCGTCGCGGCGTAGTACATCCCTGCGAGGATGACTGCCGATGCCGCGAACAGCAGCAGAACCAATAACGGACGTCCTTTCATAATCATATCGACGGTGGAATAAATTTCCGGGAGCATTTTTTGTGCCAACGGGAAGCTGTTTTTCATGGACGGCCCCGGTAGATTCGGGCAAAATAAAAAGGCGGAGTCCGGAGACTCCGCCTTCTACCTTATGTGCGGCTGTTACAGCCGTGCCTTGATGGCTTTCGAGGCCTCTTCGTAGCCGGGTTTGTCCAGCAGGGCGAACATATTCTTCTTGTACGCCTCCACGCCGGGCTGGTCGAACGGGTTGACGCCGAGAATGTAGCCGCTGATGCCGCAGGCGCGCTCGAAGAAGTAGAGCAGCGAGCCGACGGCATGCGCGTCGATCTGCGGAATCTCGATGCGGATGTTGGGGACGCCGCCGTCCACGTGGGCCAGCTGCACGCCCAGCTCGGCCATGCGGTTTATCTCCGAAATGCGCTTGCCTGCGAGGAAGTTGAGGCCGTCGAGATTCTCTCCGTCGGCTTCGACGACTACCTTGCCGGCGGGTTCGGCGACCGAAATGATCGTCTCGAACAGCGTGCGTTCGCCGTCCTGAATATACTGTCCCATCGAGTGCAGGTCGGCCGTCAGCGTGACGCTCGCCGGGAAGATGCCCTTGCCCTGCTTGCCCTCGCTCTCGCCGTAGAGCTGCTTCCACCACTCGGCCATGAAGCGGAACGCGGGCTCGAAGCACGCGAGAAGCTCCACCTTCTTGCCCTGACGGTAGAGCTCGTGGCGCATGGCGGCGTACTGCCACGCGGGATTGCTGTAATCGTTTTTCGCGCAGAGCGACATCATCTCCTGCGCGCCGCCCATGAGTTCATCCAGATCAACGCCCGCGACGGCGATGGGGAGAAGGCCCACGGCGGTGAGCACGCTGTAGCGCCCGCCGATGTTGTCGGGCACGACGAATTCCTCGTATCCCTCCTGATCGGCGAGGGACTTGAGCGCGCCTTTGTGCGCGTCGGTCGTGGCGTAGATGCGCTTCGCGGCTTCGGCCTTGCCGTACTTCTTCTCGAGCTTTTCGCGGAAGAAGCGGAACGCGACGGCGGGCTCGGTCGTCGTGCCGGACTTCGAGATGACGTTGACGGAGAAATCGTCGTCGCCGATGAGCTCCGTCACCTCGCGCAGCGCGTCGGAGGAGAGGCCGTTGCCGATAAAGTAGATGTTCGGCGTGGACTTCTTCTTTAAGTTATAGTTCGGGGAGCAGAGGCATTCGATGACGCCGCGCGCGCCGAGATAGCTGCCGCCGATGCCGATGACGACGAGCGCCTTGGAATCGCCCTGAATCTTCATCGCCGCGGCGAGGATGCGCGCGTACTCGCCTCTGTCATAGTCGCGCGGGAGCGTGACCCAGCCGATGAAATCAGAGCCCTTTCCGCCGCCGTTTTGCAGCCAGCCCGCCGCGCGCTCGAGACGCGGGCGCAGCGCCGCTTCATACGGCAACGAGAGAAACGAAGCGGCATGGGAGATATCAATAGACAGCATAAAAATGGCCTCCTGCGATCAAAAATTCTTGCTTGCATTGTAGCACACGGCAAAAAAAGAAACAAGCGTAAAGCGGGGAAAAGAGGGGAACGGACGTTCGTTTTTTGCGTTTAGCGGGCAGAAACTGTGGAAAGCGGCAAAAAGATGGCTGCTTTACCGCTCCATCTTTGTAAAGTGCGTGTATTTACTGTCACACGTTATTGTGTTATCGTGTTACCACACTAAATCGAACGGCCAAGCGCCGGAACTTACAGGAGGAAGAAACGATGAAAAAATTCTTAGCAATGGCGCTTGCCGCCGTGATGGTACTGGCCCTTGCCGCCTGCGGCAGCAAGAACGACACCGCCGACGATACCGGTGATGCACAGGACGCGCAGGGCGGCGAGACGCAAAAGCTGATCGTCGGCTTTGATGCCGAGTTCCCGCCGTTCGGCTTCATCGCCGCCGACGGCACGTATGACGGCTTTGACCTCGCGATGGCGAAGGAGCTGTGCGCGCGCCTCGGCTGGGAGTACGAGGCCGTGGCCATCGACTGGAACAGCAAGGACGCCGAGCTCTCCAGCGGCACGATCAACTGCATCTGGAACGGCTTTACCTACACCGGCCGCGAAAATGACTACACGTTCTCCGACCCCTATGTGGATAACTCCATCGTGATGGTCGTGAAGGCCGACAGCGGCATCACCTCGCTCGCGGACCTCGCCGGTAAGAGCGTGATGGCGCAGGCCGCGTCCTCCGCGGTCGACGCGATCAACGAAAACGAGGACTTCAAGGCGTCCCTCAAGGAGGTCGTGGAGCTGGGCGACTACAACATGGGCTTTATGGACCTCGCCCAGGGCACGGTGGACGCCGTGGCCGCTGACCTCGGCGTTGCGCAGTATCAGATCGCGAACAACGACGGCGACTATGTCATCCTCGACGAGCCCCTCTCCACCGAGCAGTACGCCATCGGCTTCCTCAAGGGCAACACCGAGCTGCGCGACGCGGTGAACGCCGAGCTTCTCAAGATGGTCGAGGACGGCACCATGCTGGAGATCGCGCAGAAGTACGTCGATCAGGGTCTCGTGCTCGACAGCCTGTGCCTTATCAACAAGTAAAAACGTTTACCTCGGGCGACTGTAAAAACCAATTATAACTCATAGGTGCCCATCCTCTTCTCAGGGAGGGAGCGGGGGCGAAAGCCCCCGCTTTTTCCCGCTTATGACCGAATAAGGGAGAATCATTCCATGACTGTATCCACGATGCTTTCGCTATTATCCGAGGGCTTTGTCACATCGCTTTTGATCTTCGTGCTGACGCTGCTATTCTCGATGCCGCTGGGCCTTGCGGTGATGTTTGGCCGCCGCAGCAGATTGACGCCGCTGCGCGGCTTCATCAAGGCGTATATCTCCATCATGCGCGGAACGCCGCTGATGCTGCAGCTGATGGTCGTCTTCTACGGGCCGAAGCTCCTGCTTGGCGTCACAGTGCCGGGCAACTGGCGCTTCACGGCGGTCATCGTCGCGTTCGTCATCAACTACGCGGCGTATTTTGCCGAGATCTACCGCGGCGGCATCGAGTCCATCCCGCGCGGGCAGTACGAGGCCGCGCAGGTGCTGGGCTACACCAAGGCGCAGACATTTTTCAAGATCATCCTGCCGCAGATGGTCAAGCGCGTCATCCCTGCGGTGACGAACGAGGTCATCACGCTGGTGAAGGACACGTCGCTCGCGTCCGTCATCGGCACGGTGGAGATGTTCACGCGCGCCAAGCAGATCGTTGCCTCGCCGAATACGCCGGGCATGCTGGCGCTGGTGGCGGCGGGTGTCTTCTACTATGTCTTCAACTATGTGGTCGCCTTCGCCATGGAAAAATGGGAGCAGGCGCTGCGCTATTACCGCTAAAGGGAGGGGAGAGCAATGGCAGTTTTTGAAATGCAGAACGCCAGAAAGGCGTTCGGCGCGCTCGAAGTATTAAAGGGCGTGTCGCTCAAGGTGGAAAAAGGCGAGGTCGTGTCGATCATCGGCCCCTCGGGCGGCGGCAAGTCGACGATGCTGCGCTGCGCGACGCTGCTTGAGACGATGGACTCCGGCACGCTCGCGTATGGCGAAAACGTCGCCGCGCGCGAGGAAAACGGCAAAAGCGTCTACGTCGGAAAAGCCGCGCTCGCGCAGGTGCGGCGGCAGTTCGGGCTGGTGTTCCAGCAGTTTGACCTCTTCCCGCACTACACAGTGCTGAAAAACGTCTGCGACGCGCCGATCTCGGTGCAGAAGCGTGATAAAGCCGAGGTCGAGGCCGAGGCCATGGCGCTGCTCGACAAAATGGGACTAAAAGGCAAGGAAAACGCCTATCCCTATCAGCTCTCGGGCGGGCAGCAGCAGCGCGTGGCCATCGCCCGCGCGCTCGCGATGAAGCCGGAAATCCTCTTTTTCGACGAGCCGACCTCCGCGCTCGATCCGCTTTTGACCGGCGAGGTGCTGCGCGTGATCCGCTCTCTTGCCGACGAGCACATGACGATGGTCATCGTGACGCACGAGATGCCCTTTGCCCGCGCCGTGAGCGACCGCGTCGTGTTTCTGGACGGCGGCGTCATCGTGGAGCAGGGCAGCCCCGAGCAGGTCTTTGAAAACCCGCAGCAGGAGCGAACCAAGGAATTCTTGCAGTCTTACCGCGAGACGAGCAGCGCTCAGGCGTAGTAATTCACAAGCAGGTCGACGACCGCACCGTAGCTCTGCGTGCCGAGTTCATCGCCGTAGGATTTGATCATCTTATCATTGAGCGACTGGGTGACGGTGGCCGTGAGGCCCTTGTACTGCGCCCAGTAGGCGCTGTTGTAGCGCAGATCGAGCACGATCTCGTCGGGAAGCGAATCGCGAATCTGCTGCCATGCGTCGGGGTCGACGCGGTACAGCGCGTTACCGAGGTGAATGTAGCCGAGCATCCAGCCCGCATAGTTGTAGTTTGCGTCGTCGCAGCGCGTGCAGGCGAGGACCGCGAGGAAGTTGCTCTGCTGCTCGGACGTGATGCCGCGCTGATGCGACAGCTCGTGCGCGCAGGTCGAGGCCAGCAGCATCGCGGGCGAGTCCATGTTCACGTTTGACTCGCCCGTGAACGGAAAGTAGAAGCCCGTGAAGTTCATCGCGCTCATGATCTTCGAAAAGAAAATGCCCTTGGGCTTCTGGTCCGGCATGTCGAGGAACGGAAATTCGTCGTACAGGCAGTCGTACACCGTGTCGGCGTAGTCTAAAATCTCCTGCCGGTCGGCGGTGAAGAGGCCGTTTTCGTCGCGCGCGATGTGCGTCGACGCCTCGGCGAGATGGTCCGCGAAATACTGCGTGACGCAGACTAAGTCTTCATACGTGACGGGCTCGGGCGAAAGGCCGCTTCTGTCGCAGAAATCGTCCGCGTAATAGTTCGCGCCCCAGAGAAGTGAGAACGCGGCGCAGACTGTGAGAAACAAATCGAGCACGAAGAGCGCGCAGCGGTACGCGGCGCGCCCTTTTTGGCGCGACTTTATAAGATAGCGCACCATCAGCACGAGCAGCACGACCGCCGTGACCGCCGCGAGCACATACAGAAGCTCCGCGACCGAAAACGGCAGCGCTGCGCACGCGCGGCCCAGAAACTGCTCGAAGGGCAGCGTGACCGAATAGACCCAGAAATTGACGGCCGCGCGGTTTCCGCGGAAAAGATAGAAAAGCACAAGGACTGCGCCGCAGGCGAAAAGCCAGCGGTGCAGTCCTTTGTTGTCACGGTACAGGGTTTTCATGGGGAGATCAGTCCTTTTTTTCATCCGGAGAGGCGAGCGGCGCGGGGTCGAACATCGCGTCGTCCGTCACGCCCTTTTTCGTGAGGCTGCGGTTCGTGAACCAGTTCACAAGCGAGCTGATGCACGCGAAGATCGGAACGCCGAGGAACATGCCGAGCACCCCGCCGAAGCCGCCGCCGACCACGATGGCCACGATGACCCAGAAGCTCGAAATGCCGGTGGATTTGCCGAGGATCTTCGGCCCCAAAATATTGCCGTCAAACTGCTGCAATGCGATGATGAAGAGAATGAAATAAAGGCACTGCTTGGGGCTGACGAGCAGGATGAGGAATGCGCTCGGAATGGCGCCGAGGAACGGGCCGAAGATCGGAATGATGTTCGTCACGCCCACGAACACCGAAATAATTGGCGTATACGGGAACTTGAAGATCGAGCAGCAGATGAAGCAGAGGATGCCGATGATGAGCGAGTCGAGCAGCTTTCCGCGCACGAAGCCGCTGAAGATACGGTCAGCCTCGGCCACGGCGCGCAGCGTGCGGCGGTACGGCGTTTCGGGCAGAATGGCGTAGAGGATCTTCTTCGACTGCTTGGCAAAGCTCTCCTTGCGCGCGAGCAGATAGACCGAGATCATCATGCCGATGAGAATGTTCTTGAGGAAGATGACGACGCTCCAGATGCCGCCGGTCACGGCGACGATGGCGACCTGCGCCTGCGGGATGACTGTGTCGGTGACCCACTTGACGAGCTTATCGTAGTAGCCGTTGAGTGCGGAGAGCAGCTGGTCGGAGTAGATGTCGTCGGAGAAGATCGTCTGATTCTCCACAAGGCTGTTGACCCAGTTGTAGACGGTTTTATAATAGCTTTCAAAGTTGTCGGCCAGTGTCTTCGTGCTGTCGACCAGCTCGGGGATGAGGATGCTGAACATCAGGTAGATGAGGGCGATGACGCAGATCCACGTGACGAGGATGCTCAGCCCCCGGACGAGCGAGGACTTGACCTTCGGCAGCCCCTTTTGGATATACCGGTCGAAAAAGTCGACGATGGGGGCGAGAAGGTACGCGAACACAAGGCCGTAGATGACCGGCGAGAGCACGCTCATCAGCTTGTCGAAAAAGTCCAGCAGCACGCGGGACTGGAAAAACGTGTCGTAAAACATCAGCACCGCGCAGGCCGAGACGATCAGCGTTACGCCGAGGTGAAGATAGGTTTTGTTCTGCTTCATGGGCTCCCCCTTTTTTTGGGCAAAAGGCGTTAAATGACTGCTAAAAAGATACCAAAAACAGCTTACTATTTTTTGCTGGGAATTGCAACCGCTCATTTCGTGTGTTATGATAATCTTTACTCTCTGTTAATGAAGATGAACAGAACTTGACTTTTTTGGCAGAGGGTGATTTTGACCGACAGGGCGCAGGGTGCTTTGCCGGTCTGATGCTGTGAAGAGCAAACGAGGAGGAACCCATGGACGACAAAAAGCTGCTCTTTATCGTCAATCCCCGCGCGGGAAAGACCAAATCCCTCGCGCCGCTGTTTGACGCCGCCGCGATCTACTCTGAGGCGGGCTATCTCGTCTCCGTGCGCAAGACCACGCACCGCGGAGAAGCGACGGAGCTCGCCGAATCGCTCGGGCCGGAATTCGACGTCGTCGTCTGCCACGGCGGCGACGGCACGCTCAACGAAACGGTGAACGGCGTGATGCGCATTCCGCGAGAATACCGCCCGCTCGTGAGCTATCTGCCCGGCGGCAGCACGAACGACTTTGCCGCGAGCCTGAATATCTCGTCGAACCCCGCCGAGGCGGCGGCCTCCGCCATGCGCATGAAGCCGAGATCTCTCGATGTGGGCAAATTCGGCGAGCGGAACTTCGTCTATGTCGCGTCGTTCGGCGCGTTCACAAAAACGACCTACACCGTCCAGCAGGATATCAAGAATATGTTCGGGCACTTTGCGTACCTCCTTGAGGGCGTCAAGAATCTCGACACGCTCTGCCCGTACCGCATGAAGATCACGGCGGACGGCGAGGTCTTCGATGGGGAATATCTCTTCGGTGCGATCAGCAATTCGACGTCGATCGCGGGGCTGATGAAGCTCTCGCCCGACGAGGTGTCGTTCGACGACGGCAAGTTCGAGCTGCTGCTCGTGCCCGTGCCGAGAACGCCGGCTGCGATGCAGGCGCTCATTTTAGCGCTCATCAACAAGGACTACTACGACTCCGAGGGGCTCATCTTCCGCCACGTCAAGCACGTGACGGCGGAGACCGCCGAGGACATTCCCTGGACGCTCGACGGCGAGTACGACCCCGGCGCGCCGCTCGTGGAGATCGGGATCGAGGATAATGGGGTCACGATGCTATTATAACTTCAAAAAAGAGAGGCTGGCCTATGGACCAGCCTCGCATAAGGGCAACATTTAAAAGAATCGTTTAGAGCAAGGCAAAAGCACAAGCGGCGCACCAGATTTGGTGCGCCGCTTGTGCTTTTATTTAGAAGAAGCAACCGATATGTGTATTTCTGAAATTTTGCCCAATATCAGTGCTCATACCGGGTCCAGTCGGTTTTTTTGTTCATGCCGGTCCAGGTCTCATAGTTGCCGGCCTTGTGCTGGAACGCGTGGGAGTTGGTGGCCTCCTGGACCGCCAGGTAGAACCAGTCGCCGGGGTTGCAGTCTGCCCATACCGTTGTGCCGGGCAGCAGGTCGTCCGGCTCCTCGGGGATCCGATTCAGTACCCGGTTGATCATGGTTATGGCCTCGGCGCGGGTAATGTAGCTGTCCGGGCGGAAGGTGCCGTCCTCGAAGCCCTTGATCCAGCCCAACCCGGCAACTTGCCGGATATACTCCTCAGCCCAGTGTCCGCTGATGTCGGAGAAGGTCTGGGTGGTGCCGCCGGCACCGGTATCAAACCGGGCGCAAATGGCGGCAAACTGAGCCCGCGTGATGGGGGCCTCGGGATCAAAGGTAGTACCGCTATGACCCTGCACGATGCCCAGACCCGTCATGGTGGAGATGGCGGTATTTGCCCAATAGTCATCCGGAACATCGGAATAGGTATTGCTGGTCAGAAGATTGCCGTCACGCACCTCATCTTTCAAAAGCCGGAAGAAAACGGTGGCGGTCTCCGCACGGGAGATCAGTCCATTTGGGTAAACATTGCCATCATTGTGACCGACGATATATTCGTAGGTATGATTGAGAATTTCGGACGGCTCCTGATGCAGTAGCCAGCCCCGGTATTTGTCCTGTTCGGCTTTCATTTTCTCATAAAGGAGAGCGTTGTAATCTGTTTCGTTCATAGCGAACACCTCCTTCAAAATAGAAATAGCCGCCTGATTTCTTTTGAAAACCAAGCGGCTATGTATGTGGTTTATTCTGCTGTTAAAACAAGGCACAGGGTGCAGATTGGCGGGATCAGTTCATATCGTTATTATCTTTAATGCCTTCGTTCATTTTCTTAATCTTCCTTTTCCACACAGAATACTGAGTTACCCAAGCAGCGAGGAAGATCGCTACGAATATGCCTACATAAGACAGAATTCCAGCGGTCGAATGGGGCATCCAGTTGGCAAAATAAGAGATAGGGAACATAATCACGCAAGCAATTGCGAAGTAAATCCCGCTTTGCTTTGCAAGACTCCACGAATCGATCTCCCAAATAACCGAAGCCATTGCAAAGCCTGTGCCCATTATTCCGCTCAGACCGGTTTGAATGAGAACCGCATTTAGTTCGCTCCCTATTTTATTCACAAGCTCCGGAGTGACCGGATAGAAGAAGCCATCCCCAATGCAGATTGAGATAATCACCGTAATGACATATCCGATTGCAATGCCAACAGGGAAACCAATTACACCTCGTCCAATCAGTTTTTTTTTCATTTCTGCCACCTCACATTCCTAACAGTTGTTTGATTTTGGCGACGGATCGCCGTGAAACATAAGTAACCGTACCGTTTGAAAGCGTGATGCAAATTGTCCCGACAAAGCTCAAATCAAAGCTCTTGACCTTTCTCAGATTGATAATATCCGAGTTTGATATTCGGACAAAAGTCTTGCTGTCAAGCCGTTGTTCCGCCTCGTATAGCCTCAGGCGGAGCGCATACTCGCCGTGATTTGTCTCGGCAAACACCTTACCTGATTCGGCAAAAACACGGTAGATTTCAGACGGTTCCAGAACCTCGACCACATCCTCCCCGAATCCGGCAATGACCTGCGGTTGCTCGTCTGACAGTCTTTTTATGATTGCATTGACTTCATCGGTCATTTTGTCCGTCATCACGATGATTTTTGGCTCTTTGCATTTTTCGTCTATCTTGATTTCAATTTGCATCGGTTCACCTCCTCGCTACGGTTACAGTATAGGAAAATCAAGAACCGATTTCTACCGATTCTCGATAGGTGGTTGTTTTAAGAACATAGGTGGTATTTTTTACGGGAATCTCATACCGGTCTGTATGGGCGGCTGATATGTATCTGCGGTATGGGGATGCTCCCATACCGCAGACGGATCATCCTTCCGGCTCATTTTTGCGCTTTGCGCTTCTCTGAACCGGAATGGAGAGCAGCCCTCTTGTACGCTCTCCAAGCTGCTTTTCAATGGCTGTCAGCCGCTGCTCCGGCAAATTGAGGGACGGATGACGGGTGAACTTGAAGTCCACCATTCGCCGCAGCTGCGCTTTCTGCTTTGCACCCATTACATCTTTACATACATCCTCATAGGAAATGCGGTAGGCATTGGAACGGGTCTTTGCATATAAGGGTCATCCTTCGTGCCGCTGCGTGTCGCAGCGGCAGCAAAGGCCACGTTCGGGAGCAATTCCACCGCCATGGCGAGGCAGAGCAGAAAAAAAGAACAGACTTAGCCTGTCTAATTGTTATGAAAGAATTTATCACTTTTCAAGTCTGCTTTTGGACGAAATAGCCTGGATTTGCGCGCTTTTCACTTCTTGTCGGCACATCCTTTAAAAGCGGACACGCAGGATCATTCAAAACCTAAAAACTGGATGCTTTAGGAGTCTGCAAATGGATACGCACGGATTATTTGATATACCAAAGAACGGTACTCAGTGCAATGGATATTACATAAAATTTTCGCGGAACGGGTGATTGACGGGCGCGGTGCTTGACAAGGCGGCGGGGGTTGATATATCCTTTACTGATAATAAAAACAGGGGCGGTGCGCGGTACAGGGCTGCGCTTGGGCTCCTGATGGGTGTAGAAAGGACACGGCAGATGATGAAGATCGGCTTTATCGGCACAGGGAATATGGGCGGCGCGCTGGCGAGCGCGGCGGCCAGAAGCGGCGAGGTGGAGGTGCTGCTCGCCAACCGCACGAAGGCAAAGGCGGAGACGCTCGCAGAGCGCATCGGGGCCGTTGTGAGCAGTAACGAGATCATCGCGCGCGAGGCGGACCACATCTTCCTCGGCGTGAAGCCGCAGATGATCGTGGACGTGCTCAAGGGCATTGCCCCGGCGCTCAAGGAGCGCAAGAGCGCGCCGGTGCTCATCAGTATGGTCACGGGACCGGACATCGCGCGCATTCAGGAGCTTGCGGGCGGGGACTATCCTGTCATCCGCATCATGCCGAACATGCCCGCCGCCGTGGGCGAGGGCGTGATCTTCTATGCATGCAGCGGCAACTGCGACAAGGCGCAGCAGGAGGCGTTTTTGCGCTACATGGCGCCCGCGGGCAAGCTTTTCCCGCTGGCGGAGGAGCTGCATGCCGCGGGCTCGGCGGTCGCGGGCTGCGGCCCGGCCTTTGCCGCGATCTTCTTAGAGGCGATGGCCGACGGCGGCGTCGCGTGCGGCCTGCCGCGCGCGTCGGCGATCCAGTATGCCGCGCAGATGATGCTCGGCACGGCGAAAATGGTGCTCGAGACGAACCAGCACCCCGGCGTGCTCAAGGACAGCGTCTGCTCGCCCGCGGGCTCGACGATCCAGGGCGTGCGCACGCTCGAAGAGCGCGGCATGCGCGCGGCGGTGTTAGACGCCGTGACCGTGGCCTACGAGAAAAACGTCGAGCTCAAAAAGGCGAGCGACTGAGGCTGCGGCGGAAAGGTATCTTTCCTGCGCGGCAGGCATAGTTTGCTGTGCGGGTATTTCCAGTTTTTTGCAAAAAGTGAGGAATAGATCCTATGGCAGCGATTTCTCAGCAGCTCGCAGATATCACGGTGCTCTCGATCGTGGTGCGCATCCTGCTCTCCACGTTCTGCGCGGGCACGCTCGGCTTTGAGCGCGAGCGGCACAATCAGGCGGCGGGCTTTCGGACGTATATCATCGTGAGCGATGCTTCGGCGCTCGTGATGATGACGAATATCTTTGTTGCCGGCATCGGCGAGACGGACCTTGTGCGCATGTCGGCCTCGGTCATCACGGGGCTGGGCTTTCTCGGCGCGGGCACGATCTTAGTGACGCGCAATCAGGAGGTGCGCGGCCTGACGACCGCGGCGGGCCTGTGGGCGGTCGCCATCATCGGCACGGCGTTCGGTGCGGGTTTTTACGCGGGCGGCATCATCTGCTATGCGTTCATCTTCCTTGCGATGCAAGTGCTGCGGCGCGTGGACCTTCGCATCCGCAAGACGCAGCGCGTCTCCACTGTGTATTTCGAGATGGAGAAAAAGAGCACGGTCGGCCAGATCATCCGCCAGGTAAAGGGCCACGGACACTACATTTGGGACCTGAACCTCTTCAGCGAGACGCAGGAGAAGAGCGGCGGCCCCGTGTGCGGCACGTTCACCCTCTGGGTGAACGGCAAAACGACGCTGGACGAGGAGATCCAGGCGCTTGAAGCGCTCGACGGCGTCAGCTATATGACGCTGATGTGAAAACGGAAAAGCAAAAAACGGCGCGGGAGACCGCGCCGTTTTTCTTTGCTGTGGAAAAGTCGTGAAACGTCTCACGCCGCCCTGCGGCTGCACGCAAGGCTGACAAAATAGCAGCCTACGACAGTCAGATAGACGAGGACCGAGCCGAGGCCGCGCCCCTCCCGCAGATAAGCGCCCTAGAGCATCAGGACGCAGTATTCCTCCGCCTGCGAATTGATGGCGTAGTCGCCCATGGTGGCTAAGAAAATGAGCGCGGACAAAATCGTATAGGCGATCGTAAACGGTGTGAGATAGCTCTTTTTGCAGTACAGCGTCAGCCAGAGCAGAACGAGCGCGATCGAGGCGCAGGCGATGCTCTGGAAAAACAGCAGCGCCCCGAGGCGCGAGTCCTTTGCAAGGAGCACAAGACTGTAAAAGGTGGCGTCCCCGGTCACTTTCCGCAAGAAACCGCTGCCAGTCGTATTCTGATGTACCCAGTCGATCAGGGGCGAGCCGCCCTCGAAACCGAGGAGCGGCAGCTGCGCGCGGAGTGCGAATGTAAAGAAAAGCGGGATCAAAAGCGCGAGGAAGAGCGCGGCGAACAAAAGTCTTTTGCACGACTGTGTGGATATCTGTATGGTGTTATCCTCCCTGTATGAATTTTCCACTCGGCGCTTCGCCGCCCCGGCAGAGAGCGGCGGCGAAGCATCGGCTTTTATCTTATTAGACGTAAAAAAGCGCGCATTTTTCGCCTTTTGGAGAAAAAACTGCAAGTTCAGCGCTTCGACTAAATCCGCACGGGCTGTTCTGTGCAAAGCGGACGACGATTTTTTGCAGAAGATGGGATTTTGCACACGGGCGGCGAAAGCGCGGCGTTTGTGCCGCCTTTATACACCTTGTTAAGAAAAAGCCGCGCAGCGGGGCGGAATCCCGCCGGTTCGTCGATTGACAGGGGAAAATGCGCGCCGTACAATGAAAATTAACACACAAAGAGAGGAAAAATCATGAAATATGTCAAGGAGTTCGGCATCATCCTCATCGTCTCGCTTGTTGGGGAGCTGCTGAATTATTTTCTGCCTCTGCCCGTTCCGGCGAGCATCTACGGCCTTGTGCTGATGTTTCTCTGCCTGATGCTCGGCGTCATCAAGCTCAGCGACGTGCACGATACGGCCTGCTTTCTCATTGAGATCATGCCCATCATGTTCATTCCGCCCGCCGTGGGGCTGATGGCTTCGTGGGACGTCATTCAGGCGAATCTTGTCGCCTATCTCATCATTGCCGCGGTGACAACGATCGTCGTTATGGCCGTGTCCGGCCTTGTGACGCAGGCGGTACTCAAAAAGGGCAAGAAGGGGGCGGAGAAGAAATGACATTTTTTGAACAGTCCGTCTTTTTCGGCGTCTCTGTCAGTCTTGCTGCCTACGGCATCGGCGTGCTGCTGCAAAAAAAGTTCAAGTTCGCACTCTTCAACCCGCTGCTCATCTCGGTGGTGCTGACCATTGCGGTGCTTTTGACGGCGCACATCAGCTACGACACGTTCTACGAGGGTGCGAAGTATTTGAGCTACCTGCTCACGCCCGCGACCGTGTGCCTCGCCGTGCCGCTTTATGAAAAGCTATCGCTTCTGAAGAGCAACTGGAAGGCCATCTTCGCCGGTATTCTCTCCGGCGTCATCACGACGCTTTGCAGCGTGTTTGTGATGAGCAAGCTCTTTCATCTTACACACGAGGAATACGTGACGCTTCTGCCTAAGTCCATCACGACGGCCATCGGCATGGGCGTTTCCGAAGAGCTCGGCGGCTACGTGACGCTGACGGTCGCCATGATCATCATCACCGGCATTTTCGGCAACGTGATCGCAGTTTCGGTGTGCAGGCTTTTCCGCATCACCGACCCCATCGCCAAGGGCGTGAGCATCGGCTCGGCCGCGCACGCGCTGGGCACGGCCAAGGCGCTCGAGATCGGCGAGGTCGAGGGCGCGATGAGCAGCCTGTCCATCGTCGTGGCGGGCCTTCTTACGGTCGTCGGCGCGTCGATTTTTGCCAACCTTATGTAAAAAAAGGGGCATTCGAAAGAATGCTCCTTTTTTGCGCGGTTCCCCCGCGGTGTGCGCAAAATTTGCATTTCTCAAAATGGGGATTCGACATAACGGGCAAAACATTATATAATGTAGACAGAAAAAACAGAAAAGCAGCCGGTGCGAGCATTCGTGCCGCGACTGCAAAGGATACGCATTAGGAGGCATTGCAATGAACAGAGCAGAACAGGCGGAAAAGACCACAAAGGCGCTGTACGGCGGAGCGTCCGCACTCGGCGTCACCGACCCCGAGTTTGCCGCCATCAAGGAGCGGCTCATCTACGGCGAGGTTTACGCGGAGGAAAAGCTCAGCGCCAGACTGCGCGAGCTGGTCATTTTGGTCGTGGCGACGACGAATCAGACGATGAACGAGGTCAAGCGCCACACCGCCGCGGCGCTCGCGTGCGGCGTGAAGCCTGAGGAGATCAAGGAGGCCGTCTACCACTGCGCGCCGTACATCGGCCTCGGCAAGGCGGAAAACGCCGTGAACGCGGTGAACGCCGTGTTCGCCGAAAAGGGCATCGTCCTGCCGCTCACGAGCGGCCAGACCGTGACGGAGGAGAGCCGCCTTTTAGATGGCATCGCGGCGCAGAAGTCGATCTTCGGCGACCACATCGACGCGATGCGCGCCGCCGCGCCGGAGAACCAGAAGAACATTCAGGACTATCTCTCCGCCTACTGCTTCGGCGATTTTTATACGAGAAAGTTTTTGCCCATCCACGAGCGCGAGCTGCTGACGTTCGCGATCCTCGCTTCTCAGGGCGGCTGCGAAGGGCAGGTCAAGGCCCATGTCGGCGGGAACGCCGCCGTCGGCAACGGGAAGGAGGTCCTGCTCGCGGCGCTCACGGTGTGCCTGCCGTATATCGGCTTCCCGCGCACGCTCAACGCGCTTTCCTGCATCAACGAGGTCCTTCCGGAAGCGAAACAGTGAGAAATTTCAATAGATAGGAGTGCAGTAGAATGAAAACCTTAGTTGCCTATTTTTCCGCCAGCGGCCAGACCGCGAAGCTTGCCAAGACCCTTGCCGGTGTGACCGGCGGCGACCTCTTCGAGATCGCGCCCGAGACGGCCTACACCGGCGCATTTGCGCCGTGCAAGCATTTTGCGCAGCAAAATCTTGGCGGAGGTGGGATTCATTTCCATCGAGCATTTTAATTACCCTTGGGTTAAGCCGCCTGCGGCGCGTGAAACAAAAAACGCGCCGAGTGGCGCGTCACAAGCGTTTTCGCTGTGCGAAAACCTTGGTGCACAAGCAATTCATTTGTTTGTGCGCTGTTAAATGTCCTACGGATACCAAAAAGAAGAGCACCGCTTTGCGGTGCTCTTCTTTTTGGTGGACCTGAAGGGATTCGAACCCACGACCTTACGGATGCGAACCGTACGCGCTCCCAGCTGCGCTACGCCCCCGTATCACCGAACAACAAATATTATACAGGAATATATACTGTATGTCAAGTGTTTTTTCAAAATTTCCCATAGATTTTTGAGTCTGATTATGGTATGCTTAACAGGGAATTTTTATACAAAAAGAAATAAGGAAGAGAGAAGGTTTGTGTCATGCAAACCGCGATTATTTTTGATTTGGACGGCACCTTGTGGGATGCCACCGAGCAGATGCTTCCTGCCTGGAACCGCGTTTTAAAACGTTATACCTCACGTCAGCCGATGACCCTGGAGGAGGTGCGCAGCTATATGGGCAAAACAGTAGAAGAAATTGCCGCTGCCGCCCGTTCCCGTGGAGCAGCGGGTCGCCATCTTTAACCAGTGCTGCATCGAGGAGCTTCCCTGGCTTACCGAACATCCCGGCACCATCTACCCGCAGGTACCGCAGGTGCTGCGCCAGCTGGCACAAAACCATCCTTTATATATTGTCAGCAACTGCCAGGACGGATACATCCAGACCTTTTTGCAGGTTTCCGGTCTGGGCGACTGCTTTGTCGACTTCACCTGTTCGGGCATGACCGGTCTTGGCAAGGGCAGCAACATCCGCCTGCTGATGGAAAAGCACCAAATCATCCGGGCGGTCTATGTCGGCGACACCCAGGGGGATTACAACGCCTGCCAAAAGGCGCAGGTCCCCTTTATCCACGCCTCTTACGGCATGGGAACGGTCGAGCAACCGGTTCCTTGCATCAACTGCTTTGCCGAACTGCCTGCTGCGCTCAAACACCTTGCAAAATAAACGACAAAAAACTCCGAAGGAAACATTTTCCTTCGGAGTTTTTTACCCTGTCGGGTTTTATTCAAACCACTTGACCTCTTCGCTTTCGCCTACGACTACAAATCCGTCGTAGCCCTGCTCCTGCAAACGGTTGAGGAATTTGCCCATCTTCTTCGGACGCGGGAAAATGCCTGCCTCGATGCCCTGCGCACGCAGCTTATCGGTCATCTCGATGCCCTGCGCGCCCTGGTCGGCATCGCACAGCACCGCTGCACGCTTTGCCTGACCGGGAATGGTAAAGCCCTGTTCGTCCAAAATCTGGAAGATGCGCTCAAAGCCGATGGAGAAACCGACCGCCGGAACTGCCTCACCGGTAAATTTGCCCACCAGACCGTCGTAGCGTCCTCCGCCGCCAACCGCGCCGCGGTACTTGTTCGACTGGATTTCAAAGACGGTGCCGGTGTAGTAGCCCTGTCCGCGGATCAGCAGCAGGTCGAACACCACGTCGTATCTTCCCTGTGCCAGCTGGTTAGCATCGGCAATCAGCTTTTTCAGCTGGGCAATGTATTCCGGCTGACCGCACAGCTGTTCGGCAGCGTCGATGGTACAGCCGCTGTCGAGCAGCTCACCCAGCTTGTCGCAGGATGCCTGTGCCAGCTGTTTTTCTGCAAGCTCGGAAAGAACCCCTTCGGTCCCAATCTTGTCCCACTTGTCCAGTGTGATGCAGACGCTGTCCATCTGCTCATCCGGCACGCCGATGGTGTGCAGCACACCCTTGAGCACCCGACGGTCGTTGACCTTGATGGTGAAGGAGCCGATGTCAATCTTCAGCAGAGCGTCTGCGGTAGTGTGAATCAGCTCCAGCTCACACAGCGGAGAATCACTGCCGAGGATGTCGATGTCACACTGGATAAATTCGCGCATTCTGCCCTTCTGCGGACGCTCAGCGCGGTAGGATTTGTCAATCTGGATACATTTAAATGGGTTAGACAGCTTGGAACGGTTGCCCGCATAAAAGCGGCTGAGCGGCAGTGTCAGGTCATAGCGCAGCCCTAAATCTGCCAGATTTTTGTAATCCTGCTGCTGCAATGCCGCGTCCAGCTTCTCCCCTCTTTTCAAAATTTTAAACATCAGGTTGAGGTTGTCGCCGCCCTCGCTCTTCTCCAGGTTTTCCATATCCTCGATGGCAGGGGTCATAATCCTCTCAAAGCCTGCCGCGCGGTAGGTGTCCAGAATGACCTTCT
>ENA-OPCB01000976-OPCB01000976.1-human-gut-metagenome-genome-assembly--contig:-NODE-976-length-17698-cov-3.371195_pt1 | contig 17698 bp, 14 predicted proteins | sample MGYA00241561_ERZ501473 | MGnify/ENA primary metagenome ERZ501473 (study PRJEB25962, sample SAMEA2042519) | human gut metagenome | biome: human gut; feature: human-associated habitat; material: faeces... | reverse complement strand
AGCGTCGTGTGGTGCTCACCGGTGAAAACTTGAATGACGCGCAGCCCGGTTTCGATTCTCAGACGCAGGAACCCACCGTTAACCTGACGCTTGACAACAAAGGCGCCCGCATCTTCCGTGATGTGACCCGTGACAATGTCGGCAAGCGCATGGCCATTATCCTTTTTGAAAAGGGTAAGGGCGAAGTGGTGACGGCGCCTGTCATTCGTCAGGAAATTGCGGGTGGTCGCGTGCAGATTTCCGGTCGTATGACGACGATTGAAGCGACGGACACCGCATTGCTCCTGCGTGCCGGTTCCTTGGCTGCTCCGATGGAAATCGTCGAAGAACGACTGATCGGCCCGTCCTTGGGTGCCGACAACATTGCTGCCGGTTTCCGCTCGACACTTTACGGTTTCGGTTTCGTTGCGGTCTTCATGATCCTCTATTACCAAGTCTTCGGTATCGTGACGGCCATCAGCCTGATGTGCAACGTGATGTGTCTGGTGGCACTGCTCTCCATGCTGCAGGCGACGTTGACGCTTCCCGGTATTGCCGCTATTGCACTGACGCTGGGTATGGCCGTTGACTCGAACGTGCTGATTAACGAACGTATTCGTGAAGAACTTCGAATAGGGCGAACGCCGCAGCTGGCCATCAGTGAAGGCTATGGCATGGCATTTGCGACGATTGTCGACTCCAACGTCACCAGTTTGATTGCCGGTATTGCCTTGCTGATCTTCGGTTCCGGCCCGGTGCGAGGCTTTGCTGTGGTGCACTGCTTGGGCATTATGACGTCGCTCTTTACCTCCGTGATTGTCTCGCGCAGCATGGTGAACTTCATCTATGGTCGCCAGAAGAAGTTGACGCGAGTGCATATCGGTCAGGTCTGGCGCCCGGATACGGCGCAGACGCAGTCGAAGTAAAGAATTAAGAGAGGAAAATCATGGAGTTTTTCCGAATTCACAAGACGATCCCGTTCATGCACTACTCGCATATTCTGAACGCGATCTCTTTGGTTTCATTCATTGTTGCCGTGTTCTGGATCTTTTATCACGGTCTGGCTCTGTCCATTGAGTTTACGGGCGGCACCCAGGTTGTTGTGCAGTATCCGGAGGCTGTTCAGACGGAACAGATCCGCGAACAGATCCAAAGCAAACTCGGTGTTGAAGCAGCCGTGCAGAACTACGGTACGGCTCGTGACATCATGATTCGTCTTCCAATGAAGGAGGGCGAAACGTCCGGTCAGATGGCCGGTGAACTCCTGAAGGCGCTTCAGGAAACCGCTCCCGGTGTCAAGATGCTCAATAACGAGTTCGTAGGTCCGCAGGTCGGTGAAGAGCTTGCGACAGACGGCTTGACAGCTCTGTTGCTCGTTGTGGCCGGCATCATCATTTACCTGTCGATGCGATTCGAGTGGAAGTTCGCTATCGCCGCCATCATCGCCAACTTGCACGACATCGTGATCGTGGTCGGTATCTTTGCCGTGATGAACTGGGAATTTTCGCTTCCGGTTCTGGCGGCAGTGTTGGCCGTGTTGGGTTACTCTGTTAACGAATCCGTGATTATTTTTGACCGTGTTCGTGAACACTTCCGTAAGATGCGTCGCACGGAAACGGTTGAGGTGATCAACTCGGCTATTACGGCGACGATTTCGCGTACGGTGATCACGCACGGTTCGACACTCGCGATGACGCTTGCGATGTTCTTCTTCGGTGGTCCGGCGCTTCATTACTTCGCGCTGGCCCTGACGATCGGTATTCTTCTCGGTGTTTACTCGTCTGTGTTCGTGGCAGCTGCCATTGCCATGTACCTCGGCGTGAAGCGAGAAGACCTCGTTAAGCCCATCAAGAAGGATGAAGTGCAGGAGATGGTGCCGTAAGGAAATTTAAGAATAGTGAAATATAATCAGGGGATGGGGTGCTAGCCCCATCCCCGTGTTTTTAGCTAAAAATTAAAACATAGTTGTTTCCATCCAGGCAATGACCGGCAGTGTTCGCGCACGTGTTCTAACCGTCCGAATCGGATTCGATTGTAGCTACGAACGTGAACGCACTTTGGCCATGAGCAGACAAGATGGGGAATTTGCCGCAAGAGCATACTTATTCCTTTTCTTGTGTTGCGCGCAGGTCAAACTGGGCTTGGAGGAGCACGTTTCCGGGTACTGTCGAAAGTACATGGAGCCGTGAAGGTTTCCTGCGCGGGTCCAGATCCTACGTCTCAGTCCTTGCCAGAGGACTGAGACGTTCTCCTATGCGCGGTTTAATAACAGCGACGAACTTGCCCTGTAAAAATAGAAGTTCGGTGCTACCCCCTTGGAGGGAATGGGTCGTTCCCATGGCTGTCTTTTTGTCCAATACGACCGTTGCGGTTATGGATGACCAGCTCGGTATTTTGGTTACGACTGATTGAGCGACCATGTGCAATTGCCTCTTTCTTCGTTTTGAAGATTCCTGTTCGCCGAGAGGCTCCATCTCTCTTTAGACTCCAGGCGTTATCTATGGGGGTGATCCTGTGTGTATCTACTTTTGGCATATACGTCTCCGGAATTATTGTTTGGAACAAAGTGTGATGGGGTGTTTCATCGTCCTAGTCCTATGAATTTAAGGCATATCGGAATTGCCAACTGCCGTTGGTAGAAACCTGCCGGTTAAGTTATAACAATGGAGACGCCGCCTATTTAACGTCTCTCAAAGATGCTGCAAGTGGTCTGTTTGCAGTCTCCTTTCCTCCTCCTTGCCTCTATCGGTTTTCCTGTCTTGATCTGAGTAGCCTGAACGAAACATGTCCCGATGTCGGCCTGGATATAATTAGCTTGTGTAGCAGATGTGACTGGCTATGCTTACACAAGGTAACTCTATTGCTCATTATAGCGATCATGCCGACATGTTTCAAAAACATGTCCCAAAATGGTCTAATGGTGTCCCAGTGCACAATGGTGAACTATGAATCTTCGTCTTCTCTTAGATCTAATCCGGTATCACTATCAACAAAATAGCGTTGAGTTTGATAGGGCGACTAGCGATATCGCAGATTTTTTTAGACGTACGGGCAGGAGTGATGTTGCAGATTACATTTTTGCTCAAATGTCGTCTCAGTCCGTGAGTCCACAGTCTGTCGCACTGTCAAGCACGGTTAAAAATGATGCTTACGAAGCATCTATGCGGTCCCGTGGGAATTGTGAGACACTAGGTGAGGTATTTTTAGAGGTAACTGTGAAGCCCGATCCTATTCCTCTTCCCCAAAATTTAAAAAACAGTGTCAATGGTATTCGACTAGCGATAGAGACAAGGCGGTTGTTGTCTAAATTTCTGTTTGTTGGAGCCCCAGGAACTGGGAAGACAGAAATTGTAAAACAATTGGCTTTTTCGTTGGGGCGAAAATTATATTCTGTTAACTTCAATCAGCTAATAGATAGCCGTATGGGGCAAACGGCAAAAAATATTGAAGATCTATTTAAAAAGATTTCAAATGTATCAATGCCTGAATCATGTTTGTTTCTTTTTGACGAGATAGATGGAATTGCTTTAACAAGAACGGATAATCATGATATTAGAGAAATGGGACGTGCGACAACAGCGTTCATTCGTGGCATGGATAGTTTGCACTCCAACATTATTATTTTTGCAACAACTAATTTAGGTGAAAGAATAGATACGGCGTTGCGAAGAAGATTTGATTTTACATTAAATTTCGATTGTTATAAGCATGGGGATTTGGTAAATTCGGCTCTTTATATTTTGTTTTCATATCTTTCAATTTCTGAAAAGACTGATATTTCTATGCGAATTGCGCGAAAGATATTTGAAGTATCGCATTTGGATATGCCTGGAATTTTAAAAAATAAAATAAGAACAGCTGTTGCATTTAGCGATCCATTTCAAGCATTTAGTTTTCTGGGTTCTCTTTATAGAGAGTTCCAAGGCAAGAATCCAGATGTAATAGAGCTAGCTAAACAAGGCTTTTCATTAAGAGAAATAGAGCTAATTGCAAATACTTCAAAGAGTCAAGTTAGTAGAATTATTAATAGAGGGCGGTATGAATTCGATAGTTGAATTGTTGGGGCGATTTGATTCAATGGCGAATGATGCAATTGGAGGACCATTGAATCTGCCAAGGGATAAGGTATTGTCCTGTGAAAAGCTAAAGAGTTTGTATAGACAATTAAAGAATATTTTGGAATATAGTGGGCAAGGGGCATTAATTAATGGTTTTCTCGTAATGGCTATATGTGAAAGGGTTATTCCTAAATCGAAACGTATTAAAAGATTGTTTTCGGCATCAAGCAAGCCGACATCAGATGATTGTATTAGAGGGGTTAAATTTATAGGGAAAAAACACAAGAAGCATGTTTTCATATACTTTCTAAAAAGCGAGGTATTGCTTGGGGCGATTAATAAACTAGAAAGACTTATTTGTGTTATATCTTGTTTTCCTAATGAACAAATTACAAAAGAGCAGTTAGAAAAAGTAGTAAGACCAAGCAAGGATGATGAGGGAAAGATTATTGAGTCAGTACGACTGACTAATTTTAATTTAAGTAAAACGGAATTCTGTCAGTTGGTTTGTGAGTTGGTGTTTGTTGACGAATTTAAAGAATATAGTGGAGAACATTTAAATTTGGCTCCGACAGAGCCGATGCTTGTACAATTGATCCAGACGGGAAGGCCCTTAACTGACATATTGAATGATATTGATGTCCATGTTAATCCTGTATCATATGATAGAGAGACTTTCTTTTTTGGTGTAAATGATCTTGAAAATTTGTTGAGGAATGCAGCATATCTTGTTAGTATGTCGGTGCCAGAAAAATATAGGTGCGATAAACTGACAGATTGTTTGTTGGCGGGGGCTGCACCTGATATACCTGATCCTAAAGATGAAGCTATTATAGGGGTTATAGATACTGCATTTGATGAGGTAAATTCATATTTCTCAAAATGGGTTACTTATGTAGATGAACTAGGTGTTCAACTAGACACGGATCCGGTAAAAAGGGCTGATGCTCTAGACCATGGCACGAAAGTAAGCTCTATTATTGTAGATGGTCCTGCATTAAACCCCGATCTAGATGATGGGTGTGGAAGGTTTCGTGTCCGTCATTTTAGACTCTTAAATGCCCCCGGAGAAGCCTCAAGTATTGTGACAATTATTAGAAAGTTGTCAACAATCATAGAAGATAATAGAGATATTCGAGTATGGAATTTTTCATTTGGTTCAAATGACCAAATTGATGATAACTATATGTCCGTTATCGGAGCCGAGCTTGATCGACTTCAGTATAAGTATGATGTTATTTTTGTAATTTCGGGATCTAATAAAATAGGAGTTAATGGAGACTATAAGATAGGAGCTCCTGCAGACTCCTTGAACTCAATAGTTGTCAATTCGGTAAATTCGAAAGGGGAAGCTGCGTCATATAGTAGAATTGGGCCAGCGTTATCATTTCATACTAAGCCGGACGTTTGTTATTATGGTGGGGATAATGAGAAAAAAATTATAGTTTGTGGGGCGAATGGTTTGGTGGGAGATCAAGGAACTTCATTTGCGGCAGCTTGGATTAGTAGAAAATTGGCATTTTTAATATGCTATATGAATTTATCGAGAGAGGTTGCCAAAGCGCTTATCATAGACTCTGCTGCAGGATGGGAATTCTCGGAGACTAATAAAAGTATCAAAGGCTTTGGTTTGGTCCCAATAAAAATCCAAGACATTATAAATTCATCTGATGATGAAATTCGGTTTGTCGTGTCAGGGATTTGTCAGGCCTATGATACATATACCTACCGATTGCCAATTCCAATTGTTGACTCAAAATATCCATACTATGCAAGGGCAACTTTGTGTTATTTTCCTGAGGGGGAAAGATGGCAAGGTGTTGACTACACTAAAACGGAATTGGATATTCATTTTGGAAGATTGCAAAAGAGAATTAAAAAAGATTCTAAAACAAAGCAGATCCGCTCGTGCATAGGAATTAAGTCGATTAATAATAATTCGCAAGGAGAAAAGTTGGAGGGGTTTCAATTAGAGGAAGAATCCAGATTATTGTACAGGAAATGGGATAATGTTAAAAGAATTGCAGAAACAATTAAAGACAGGCGATGTCCTAGAGAAATTTTAAATGAAGATAATCCTCAATGGGGTTTGAGTATACGAACGAAGGAGAGATTGAATACTTCACGTCAACATAATCTTAGATTTGGAGTGGTGGTTACTCTTAAAGAAATGTTTGGTAAAAATAGATTAAACGCTTTTATTAAAAACTGTCAGGCACTTGGATGGACAGTAAACACGGTGGATGTAGATGCTAGATTAAAATTCCATATTGAAAGTAATATTGAGATTGAATGGGATAAGACTTAAATCTTTCGACTTCATGTTCATGATGATAGCGGGAGCTACGGCTGTGTAGTTTCTGCAGCAGGCTACGTGCAGGCTCAGAAAGTCAGATTTGGAGACCGTAGCCAAGCTTCGTCATGCAGGCATTGAAACACGTTTTATATACACCATGACAGGTAAATTCAGTATTCTTGAAATGAGAAGACTGTGTTGACGACATTTGGGTTGGATTAAAACGATGTCCAGCAACATGGTAACGAACTGGCTGTGCAGCTTGATTACATAAAAGATACTCTGGTGAAGGATGACAGTGAACAGGGAGAAGAAGAACTGGAAGAGCTAGATCTGTGAAGGGCGTGAATGCCTAATCGAACAGATAAAAGAAAAACTCAAGGTGGTCAAAGCGTACTACGCCTCGTCTGTAGCGAGATTTATTTATCTTGCAGCAGAAGCACGATCAGTAATCGGTTTGGAATCTGTTATGCTGCTGAGTAACAGCTGGGGAAGTTTCAACCAAGTTTTGACGTCTCTGAGCAAGTAGAACTCAGAAAAGTCTAGAACGGAATTTTCTGTGGAAAGTTAGCGAACTGTTATGCATCAGGACAAAATGCCCAAGCAACATCAGAGATGATTTACTGATATCTGACGGAAACTTAATGATAGTAGCAAGAATCTAGCCATATCGGTATCAATCGGTGAAGATAATTTCTTTTTAGTTGATTAGGCTGTTGTTCGAAATGTAGATTGAAAGTCGTTTAAATGACGCAAAAATCTCATTAAGACGCATATCGAGGCTAACGAGGCAAACTAATAATGAGGGCTGAATCTTCCTTGAAATTCTCAACATCTGTAACCTTCGACAATATGGCAGTGACTGATACCATTTCATCCTGCGCCCGGTTATGTTCTTCCCCGTATAACATAGAGACGCCAACAAGCACCTCTTCGGTGTCAATTAGATTCTTTTCTTGGGTGAGAAGTCGGTAGGTGAATTAATCACCTATCATTTATTCGACTGGGAGTATGACCTATAAAGGTATCGCTACGTATCCAATACCATCTTGAATTTCAATGAACTAAGTCTGAACTAAGGTCATCGTTGCGGAATTTTGAATCTCAAAACGAATACGGCTATAAGCCATGTATCAAAAGGAGGTTTCAGAATGCCGAAACGTTACAGTCCAGAAATCAGAAGAACAGCTCTTGAGTTCGTCAATCAGGGACAGACACAAATCGAGGTTGCTCAAGCTTTGGGAGTTAACCCCAAGACACTCAGCCACTGGGTTACCACAGCACAAGCTCGTATGCCTGAACAACAACGCAATGAGCTTGAAGAACTCAAACGATTGCGTCTGCAGGTTCGCCAGCAACAGGCCGAAATCGACTTCTTAAAAAAAGCAGCAGCGTACTTTGCCAAGCTGCCCAAGTGAAGTACGCTTTTTTAAAGACTTGTTTGGACAGCAAACTCATCGGGCGCAAAAAACTCATCAGTGTTCGAAAGGCTGCCGCCCTGCTGAGGATCAGTACCAGCGGCTACTATCAGTGGCTAAAGGTTGATCGATACCACCGCCACGGAGTGCATCACAGCGATGCGGAGTTGCTTTGTCATGTGCGCTCCGTTATCAGTCGCTGCGGCAAGCAGGTTCCCGGAGTGATGCGCCTGTACCTTGCGTTGCGCCAACAGGGCTTGAGCGTTGGTTTTAAGCGCCTGCGCAGACTTTTACGAAGCAACGGCATCTTCCATCGCTACCATCGCAAATACGTTGCCACCACAGACAGCAACCACAATCTGGCACGGCTACCGAATTTGATTGACCGTCAGTTCAACCGCTATGCGATCAATCAGGCTTGGTGCGGAGACATCACTTACATCCCAACCGACGAGGGCTGGTTATTCATGGCCAGTGTGCTTGATCTGGCCAGTCGTTGCCTGGTTGGCTACAGTTTTGACTCCACCATGAAAACGTCTCTGGTTGTGGACGCCCTGCGTATGGCTATTGCCAATGAGCACCCGGCTCCTGGCTTGATTTTTCACAGTGATCAAGGTTCACAGTACTGCAGCCATGTTTTTCAGGAATTTTTGCTGCGCCAGGGCATCAGTGGCTCTATGAGCGAGCGTGGGCAATGCTGGGACAACGCTCCGGCCGAATCATTTTGGGCAACCCTGAAGCGGGAAACGCTACCGTTATCCGGATGCTTCAGCAGCCGAAAGGAGGCGCAGGATACTGTGACTCGTTGGATATCTTATTACAATGGAACTCGGCCCCATTCACAGCTGGGGATGCGATCCCCTTATCAATTCAGATTAAGGGCACAGGCCTCGTAATTCGGGCTTTTTTATCGAGATTCGAAATTCTGCGCCCACGTCCCAGTTCCATTCTGTGAGCTCGTGGCAATCCCTGTGCAGTCCAAAGACGAACGAGCAATCTGTGATGAACTCAAGGCCAAGCTTGAAGAAATTGGTTTGAGCGTATACGAGGACCGGACGGCGGAAAAGGTGGGAGGCAATACCGGCAATGTTCTAGCGGTGCTGAAAGGCACTGTGGATGCTCCTGTCGTTCTGTTCTCCTCTCACATGGATCGAGTCAAGAATCCGGGCAAGATCGGTATCTGTCAAGGTACTTCAAAAAATTCAATGAGGAGTCTTTCTGCTTGTTGTTGATTTAGGCAGCAACTTTCAATGAAGTAATCTGTCTATCCGGATTCAACCACTGGCTTCCGGCGGTCTCGCACCTCATCACTCGACCGCCAATCCATCGTTCCGGATGCTGTTGTCTGGCCTTCTCGAGCATCACGCGTCGTGCCTCGCAAATCGCTGCATCCGCGCCACTAAAACGCGCCCACGGGGTTACGTTGTTAATGCCGCTGTGCACCCATTGCTCGTTGTACTTCTGCGCAAATGCAGCCAATCCCTTTTTGCATTCCTCAAGGCTGTGATAGTTGCGTTTACCCATGTGGCCAGTGTACTTCATGGTTTTGAACAGCGACTCGCTGTAGGGGTTATCGTTGCTGACCCGAGGCCGACTGTGAGAGAACTCCACGCCGCGCACCGCCAGCAACCCTAAGGTTTCAGCGGCCTTCATAGCCGCGCCGTTGTCTGAGTGCAAAACCAAACAACGAGGTCGTATGTAGTGCTTATCCATTGCCTCGCTTAGAAAGCGCACTGCGTTTTGGGCCGTCTCGGCCTCGAAGACGTCGTAGTGCACCATGTAGCGGCTATAGATGTCGATCACCGCGAAAGCGTAGTAGAAGCGCGTTGAGTGCTCTGCGTCTCGCAAATACGTGATATCCCACGTCCAGACTTGATTGGGCCCTGTCGCTTCGTAGCTTGTCGGCTTGTGCCGCTTGATAGCGGAGCGAACTCCGTCACGGCGCGCATTGGCCTTGAAACGGCGCAGAACACGGTACACCGTTGACTCGGAGGCCAGATACTCGCCCTTGTCCAGCAAGGCATAGAAGGCCTGTCGGACACTCAAATCGCAGACATCGGGCTGGCAATAACGCTCGTACACGACCTGGCGTTCCTCTGATGACAGCGCCCGCGGGTTGGCTGCAAATTCGCGCTTCGGACGCTGGTCCTCGTTTTCCGGGCAATCACGCCACTTGAGGTAACTGCTGAAGGCAATGCCCAAGCATTTGCATGCCTCGACAGCACGTGCACCGGCCGCAACAGCTTCCGTGACCAGCTCCACAGCTTTACGGCGATTCCGGGCGCTGATCATTTTTCCTTGTCCCCCCAGATCGCCTGCGCTTTTTTTGTCAACACCAACAAAGCCGCGGCTTCTGCCAGTGCCTTTTCTTTGCGCTGCAGCTCTCGGTTTTGTTGTTTGTGCTCTTCGTTGAGCTCAGAGACCTTGTTGATCAGCTCTTGCTCGCGAGCCCGTGCACTTGCAGAAAGCACGACATCGCCATCGTGCTGCGCAAGCCAGGTGCTAAAGCGCTTGATCTCTTCCAGAGTTATGCCTTTGGCTCGACAGTATTTACCGGCCACCGGGGAATCAAAACCAACCTCTTGGCAATACCCTTCGGCAACGATTGCCGCTCGAAGATTCATACCGCGCGGCAAAGGAGCGGACTGAGCGCGTTGTGCGGGTTGCGCTCCTGAAGTTTTGACTGCCTTCAAGCAGTGGTACAGACAGCTTTCTGCAATCCCATACTCGCGGTGCGCCTGTGCGACTGTGATTTCTTTTGAAAGGATTCTTCCGAGGATTTGATTTTTCTTTTCGAGAGGATAGGGGCTACCCATTTGTCTGCCTCCGTGCCCTCCTGATTAACAATTAGGAAGTATTTTGACAGAGAGGGAGATCACGCCGATTATTGATGAGGAGGCTGGCATTATTCGTAGTGACGGGACTTCCATTCTGGCGGCCGACGACGTTTCGGGGATTGTTGCGATTCTCGATTGCCTTCGTATGATCAAAGCCAGCGGAGTTGACCACGGTGACATTGAAGTGGCGGTTTCCGTTTGCGAGGAAATCGGCATGCAAGGTTCAAAGTATATGGACTTCAGCCGTTTCAAGGCCAAGCAGGCTTATGTCGTTGACTGCCCTGGGCGTATCGGAAAAATCGTTACCCAGGCACCCACGAAGTGCAAGATCGTTGTTCATGTCAAAGGCATCAAGGCTCATGCCGGCAATGAACCCGAAAAGGTACTCAACGCTATCAAAGTGGCTGCGACGGCTTTGGCTCAAATGCCGGAAGGTCGCATCTCTCCTGAGGTGACCTCCAATTTCGGCATGATCAGTGGGGGTGCCGGAACAAATGTGGTTTGTGACAGCGTCACCATCACGGGTGAAGCATGCGGAACCGATGACGAAGCGCTAATCCGTTATCTGGAGAAAGTCAAAGCGATCTTTGCTAAAACGGCTGAACTTCAGGCGATGCGTCAGGAAGGTATTGAAGGCCACTGTACAGCCGGCGGAGGCGGTAGCGATGGCAATCACTTCAACTGGAACGGTATTCCGGCAGTCGTGATGGCATTGGGGTACTCGAAGAATCACACCAATGCGGAACAGATTTATTACGACGATATTTTTGCCTGCAGTCGGGTGTTGCGGCATGTTGTTGAAATAACGGCGAAACAGCGGTAGTGCTCCGGGGACATTTTCGCAGAGACAAAAGCGACAGGAATTGGCAGTTTCTGTCGCTATTTTGTTATTTCACAAGCCACGCGGTTATCCACATCGCAACAGTACTGTTTACGAGACAAATCGCGAACATGACAGGCCAAATTTTGCGCGAGACGCCGGCGGTTCCCAAAACTCTGGCGGCAAATTGAAACAGAGCCCCCATGAGATATAGCCCGGGCATCAGAATTGTGGCATCGGTAGCTGAGAGTGTGCCGGAAGCAAAAAGGGAAACGATGGTACCTACGGCAGCGGCATTTGAAAAGATTGCTGTAGCTAGCACAACAGCGGCTTCGCCGGGGAGAGACCATACGTGCATGACGGGAGTAAAGACGTCTCCGATAAGGTTCATTGCACCACAGGCTTCCAAAACGGAAATGAGAATGAATGCCACCATGACGCGCGGCAGTATCCCGTAAAGCGCTAAATTCAAGCCGCTTTTGCAACCCGAGAAGAAAGCCTGAGAGGCAGATTGAGGCGTTTCGCTCATCGGGTTACCTCCGATTGGCGGAATAGCCGAAGCGTGAGTCGCATAAGGTTTGCACCTAAAAATTTGGCGGCAATGATGATCAACAGGATATTTCCGATGGGCGTCACAATGATTGGCAGCAACGCTAAGCCGTTGGAGTAGACATTGATGAGCGTTCCGCTTGAGGAAAATTGCCACATGGCAAGAATATCGCGCTCGTTGTTCGTAATGGCACCGGAGTTATGAAGTTCCTTGGTTGCCATTGCTCCGGCATCACTGGATTGCAGTGAAATAAACATGGCTACGGTGGTGATTCCCGGCAAGCCTGTCAGGAAGCGAACAGGAGCGGAAAAGAGGCGTTGAGCAGCTTTATCGGTATTCCAAAATTGCAATACGTTCAAAATGCCGCAGGTAATCATGATTGAAGGGATCAGACCGAGGCAGTAAATGAAGCCAGCTTTGGCCCCGGTACCGTGTTTGAGTGTCACGTCGCAGACTTCTGTGCCGTTGGGGAACTGCAAACAACCGAAAGAACCAATGAGTGATTGGAAATCCAGAAAAAAGGAGGAACCCTCCGGCACGAACCAGGCTCCAATACCAGCGAAACAAAATATCAGAACGGCCAGACCGAAGTAGGCCAACAGTGTTTGACGCATGAGGCTTAACTTTTCAGATCAGGATGGCTACGCCATCCGTGTTTGATGCATTTGAGAATTTCCATCACGCAATGAGACCGGTAACGATCCCGAGCCACGACAGCGTGGACCAAATGGTCCGGAATCGGCCAATCCGGCAAAACTCTGACAAGCCGTCCGGCTTCAATATCTCGGCGACACAGGTAGTCGGGAGTCGTCAACGCAATGCCCATTCCGGCAATTGCCATTTGATTGATGGCATAAACCGAGCTTGAAAAAACGGTTGCATTGAACGTCAGCGGTTCCAACACGTGCCCTCTGCGCACAAATAGCCGCTTTTCGGCCATACCGCCGCTGTAGCGAAGTGCACGATGATTGATGAGTTCTGACGGGTGCTTAGGCATGCCGTATTTTTCGATGTAGGCGGGACTGGCCGTCATACCGCGGGAAAACGTGCCGATGTGTTCACTGCCTGATGGAATAAAGGAACCGGTCACCAGAGCGATGTCGACGCTGTCGCGATTGGGTTCCTGGGCTTCCGAGTTTGCAAGCATGTTGATATGCACGTCTGGGTGTAGCCTTTGAAATTCGGCAAGCCACTTCCAGAGGAGTTCATCGATGATGGTCGGCGGAGCTGCAATGCGAACAAGTCCCTTGAGGTGGGCGGTGTCGGGCTTGATCTTCTGCAGAAAATCGTCGTAAACATCCAACATGGACTGCGCTTGCATCAGGGCATCAACGCCGGCGGTGGTTAATGACAAAGAACGAGTGCTGCGGGATAAAAACCTCACGCCAAGCGAGGATTCGAGCGCAGAAAGCTTGCGGCTGATGGTCGAAGGATCAACCTGATGATCTTTGGCAACTGCACTGATGGAGCCTTTATGGCAAACCTCAATAAACAAACGCCACAGCGCCAAATTATTGGTGAGATTTGTGTGGGAGAGCGACATTAGAGACAGTCAAGCTTCTGTTTTTTTTAACAGTTAAATTAGCGCGGAATAAGGGGATTTTATTGCATGACAGTTTTGCGTTTTATGCACAAATCCGACAATAAACTAACAAATATAGACATTTCAAACACTTTTGTGGAATGTACAAATCAGAAAAACCGGAGGAGGGAAAAATGCAAAAATCTCGTCGAGACTTGTTGAAATCGGCTGTCGCAGGCGGACTAACCATGGGGGTTTTGAGTAAAGCATCTGCTATGCCGACAGATCGGCCGGATAAATGGGATGCATCCTACGATGTGGTCGTGGTGGGGGCTGGCGGTGCAGGTTTGGCTGCTGCAGCTCACGCTGCCGAACAGGGGCTCAAGGTGCTTCTGCTTGAAAAGTTGGCCTTTGTGGGCGGTTCATCGGCGATTTGCGGCGGCGGATCCACGGTAGCTTGCACGGAGCACCAGAAGAAATTGGGCATTAAAGACTCCAAGGAGCAGCTCTATCGAGACATCATGAAGGTGGGCGGCAACCTCAATGATCCTAAAGTGGTTCAGACATTTACGGATCATGTGCTTGAGGTTTACAACTGGTTCATGGCTCACGGTGGCAAGCTCAACAAAGAACATTTGACGGGCAATGTGTCAGTTCCTCGTAACCACCAGATCAATCCGGGATCCGTTTTATCGGGGCTCCAGAAATTGGCCGAGTCAAAAGGTGTCAAGATCATGACTTCGACGCCTGCCGTTCGCCTGGCTTATGACAGTAAGAAACACGCGATCGTGGGTGTGTACGCGAAGTCGGAAGAAAAAGAAATGGCCATTGAAGCAAAGAAAGGCGTTATTCTGACGTCCGGAGGCTTTGCTCGCAACAAGAAGATGCTTGCGCAATATGTTCCCCGTATGGCCAATACGTTGGCCATTTGCGGAATGGGAAGCGACGGCGACGGATTGAAGATGGCTCAAGCCTATGGGGCGGATGTTGCTGATATGCCCTACATCAAGGCAACCTTTGCGTTCAATACCAAACCGCAGTCAATCAGTGACTCCGCTTACCCGTTCTGGCTGGGCGGCATCGTGGTCAACAAAGCCGGCAAACGTTTTGTCAATGAGTCCATTCCCAAGAAGGATGTCGGTGATTACGTCCTCGAACAGGAAGGCGGTATTGGATATATCGTTTACGATGAACCGGTTCGTCAGGAGTCCCTGAAGGCAGCACGTAACAACGGTAGCGTGTTGCATTCCGAAGAACGTGGACTTGTCTTTAAGGGACAGACAATCGGAGAAGCTGCGGCGAAGGCAGGGTTGGATCCGAAGGTCGTTGAGGCGACGGTCAAGGCTTATAACAGCGATATTGAGAAATACGGTGAAGATCGCGTATTCGGTCGTAAGCATCAGGCCGGTGAAATGGGTAAGTTGCGTCCGATTAACAAGCCGCCGTTCTATGTCTTCCCGGGTACCGCTGTGCTGTTAGCTACCTATTGCGGCGTCAAGATCAACGAAAAAACGGAGGTCATTGATGTCTTCGGCGACAAGATCCCGGGACTTTATGCGGCCGGCGAAGTAACCGGTGGCTTCCACGGAAAGACGTACATGTCAGCGACAGCCTTCATCAAAGGCTTGGTGTTTGGTTATGTCGCGGCCAATACGGTTGTACAGGCATCTAAAGGAAAAGCCTAACGAGAAGTGAGCCTCTTTTAACCGAGCGGGACTTTTAACTGAGTCCCGGAATTCTCGCCGCTATCTTTGTGCACTTTTAAGCAAAGATGGTGGCGAAATTTTATGTTTCGAAGATCAAAGAAAGATTTGTTTCTCTTTGTTCAAAAATTTAAAGAAGAATTTTTTTGATCTCTCTAATTGGAAACGAAATTTTTGTCAATGTTCTTTAACTTTGGCGGGACGATTTTGCAAGATAGCGGGAAAAAGATGTTGAATGTCATAACGGATCCGTAGATATAACAATCTAAAACTTTGTTGTTGTATTGCTCAGGAACGCTTAAATAAAAATGGACATGAGTACAATTTTTCCCGTCCATTCTTTGTGATATGTAGAGATGATTTAAGTGCAATCTTTCTTCAAATTTAACTCGGTCAGTCGAAATCAAGCAATTTTTGACGTGTATGCCACAGATTTTTGTTTCATTTTCACCGGGAATGATGTCAAGACACACGAGAAATCTATTTTCTGATTGATCGTTTCTTATGTCTCGGATGTAACATTTGGGTCTCGACTGAAGGTTTGTCTTCATAAAGGCAGCAAGCGCAATTATCAGTGCAATTATTGCAACAAAACAAGTGAAAATATCTAGGAAGTTAAGTTTCTGTTCGATTGGGGTGAGAAGAAAGTCTGTTCCTTTTAAAGGGATGCCTAAAATGTCAAGAATTGCAACGATGCATAATACGAAAACGAGAGTGGCAAGAATAATTTCTTTGCTGGCTTTGATATAGTCTTTGATATTTGGAGAAATATTGAATTTCATAGCAGTTTTAGCGGATGGTGGAGCGTAAAATCATTTATTTCACTTGAAAGTCGAAATTTGAAGAGTATTAGGCATAGCGTTGGAAGTTTTATTCTAAAAAAATGAAATATAGATTGAGTGTTGGAATGTTCGTCTGATAGGTAAGTTTTGAGTCAAGGTGAAATGATAGAAAGGAAACGTTGATGTTGTACAACATGCGCGCGCAACTTCAAATCTAAATTGATTGCGAGAGAAGACCGTCCCAATAGACACAGGTGGGATCAAAGGTCAACGTTGTCAGCCAGCACAGATGGATTTCCAAAAGGAGGGAAATATGACTAACCGACGCAATTTCATTAAAGCCGGATTGTTTAGCGCTATGACAGCAGGCTTGTCACATGAGGCTGTTGCTGTGCCTGTGAAGGCACCTGTTAAATACGATGACGCATATGACTTTGTTGTGATTGGAGCAGGAAACGCAGGATTAAGTGCGGCCGGTTATGCTGCCCAAGCAGGTCTAAGTGTTGTGGTACTGGAAAAGATGCCGACTGTGGGCGGGTCTTCTGCAATTTGTGGTGGTAGTTGGGCTGCCAGTGGAACACAGATGCAAAATGACGCAGGGGTGAAAGACAGCGAAGAAATTTTTGTTGAGGATATGCTTAAGACTGGTGGGCACATGAATGATCCCGAGCTTGTGAAAGCCTATGTCAGAGAGACTAATCGAGAATATGAGTGGCTATTGAAGAACGGTGTAAAGGCTCTTGATGTGCACGCAGCCGGAGGTATGAGTGTTCCGCGTGTACATGCGTTCCGACCTTCGGAGGTTGTTGAGTTTTACAGAAGTTATGCAGTAAAGCATGGAGCAAAGATTGAGCTCAGAACGACGGCAGAACGCTTGCTGTGGGATTCTGAGAAAGAATGTGTGTCAGGTGTGCGTGTAAAGGCCCGAGGAAAAACCAAGAATATACAGGCGCGTTATGGCGTTTTGTTGGCTTCCGGTGGTTTTGCTCGAAATCCAGAGCTTCTGGGTAAATATGTTCCGGCGATGAAGAGCGCATGGGCGGTTGCTGGTCTTGGCAATACCGGTGATGGTCTGAAGATGGGGTTATCTTTGGGGGCAGATGTTCTCGATACCAATTACATCAAGGCTACCTACGGTTTCAAACCTCAGGGCTCAGCGAGCGAGAAAAGCTACATTTACTACAACGGCGGCATTATTGTGAACAAAGAAGGAAAGCGATTTGTGAATGAATCGATTTCCTACAAGCTTATTGGGGACAAGGCTTTGACACAGCCGGAAGCCAAGACGTTTACGGTATTTGACAACAAGGTGCGTCAGGCAGGTATGAAGGCAGACCGTCGTGAGATTCCCTTCTGGAAGGATGTTGAGACCAAGGGGACGTCGCCCATGGGGTTTGTCGGGAAGACAATCGAGGAAGCGGCTGAAAAGGCAGGAATCCCGCCCAAGCAACTTGCCGAGACAATTAGGGCGTATAACGAAACAGCACCTGTTGGAAAGGATCCTCTGGGGCGCAAAACTCTTTCCGGGGGTGTGGGTAAGCCAGTACCGTTAACTGAAGGTCCGTTCGTTGTAATGCCGGCGACTGCGGCCATGATTGCGACGTATTGCGGCTTGAAAGTTGACACGAAGGCCAGAGTGATTGATGTTTATGGGGAACCAATTTCTGGACTGTATGCGGCAGGAGAAATCTGCGGCGGATTCCACGGCGCGGCTTACATGACGGGGACGGCTT
>ENA-OPCB01000958-OPCB01000958.1-human-gut-metagenome-genome-assembly--contig:-NODE-958-length-17985-cov-2.650586_pt1 | contig 17985 bp, 14 predicted proteins | sample MGYA00241561_ERZ501473 | MGnify/ENA primary metagenome ERZ501473 (study PRJEB25962, sample SAMEA2042519) | human gut metagenome | biome: human gut; feature: human-associated habitat; material: faeces... | reverse complement strand
ACTTACTGGAGGCATTCAAACGACCGGTAATTATATGGGCCGTGCTAGAACGCCGGAACAGTTGATGGCAGATATGGAAGAAGCGATGAGACTGATGCCGGGAACCGCAAAATTAAACATACATGCATCTTATGCAATCTTTGCACCGGGGGAATTTGCAGACAGAGATGCGCTTGAACCAAAGCATTTTGCTAAATGGGTAGAATTTGCCAAGAAGCATCATATGGGTATCGATTTTAATCCGACCTTTTTCTCACACGAGAAAGTAAAGGACGGTCAGACACTTTCGAGTCCGGACGAGGAGACAAGACGTTTCTGGATCAATCACGGAAAGGCATGCATCCGCATCTCGGAATATTTTGCAAAAGAGACCGGAATGCCTTGCGTTATGAACATCTGGACCGGTGATGGATTTAAAGATGTTCCGGCAGACCGTATGGGACCTCGTATGCGATACAAGGATTCCATCGAGCAGATCTTATCGGAGCCATACGATCATAACCTCGTAAAGCCTTGTGTGGAGTCAAAAGTTTTCGGTATAGGTGTGGAGTCTTACACAGTCGGATCGGCTGAGTTTACACTTAGTTTTGCTGCTTTACATGACGGCTGTATGCCACTTATGGACAACGGACATTATCATCCACTGGAGTATGTATCTGACAAGATTCCGGCAATGCTCTGCTTTTATCCGGAATTTGCATTGCATATCACAAGAGGTGTGCGCTGGGATTCCGATCATGTGCTGATTCTTGATGATGAGACGAAGGAGATGGCAAAAGAAATTGTAAGAGATAATGCGCTTGACCGTGTCTATATGGCTTTGGACTATTTTGATGCAAGTATCAACCGTGTTTCGGCACTTGCAACAGGATTTCGAAGCTGGCAGAAAGCCCTTCTTATAGCTTTATGTACACCGAATGCAATGCTCAAAGCGCTTCAGGATACGAATCAGATGAGCAAACTTATGGTTATGAATGAGGCGGTGAAGATGTTGCCGATCGGTGAGATATGGGATGAGTACTTAAGACGTGAGGGCGTCGTTGATGATCTTCATTTCTATGATGAAATCGAAAAGTATGAGAACGAAGTATTGGAAAAGAGAAATTAAAAAAGAATAGAAAAGAGGAATTATAATTATGAATTTTTTAGATGCAGAATTTGTACAGGAATTTATCCGCATGGCGAATGACGGATGGGAGCAGGGATGGCATGAGAGAAATGGTGGAAACCTTTCTTATCGTGTAAAACCGGAAGAAGTAGAATTGATAAAAGAGAATTTTAAGGCGAAGGAATGGCAGCCAATTGGCACAAGTGTACCGAATCTTGCCGGCGAGTTTTTTCTGGTTACGGGAAGCGGTAAGTATTTCCGCAATGTGATCATTAAGCCGGAAGATTCCATCTGCATGATTGAACTGGACGAAAAAGGTGAAAATTACCGTATTGTCTGGGGGCTGGTCAATGGAGGCAGACCGACTTCCGAGCTTCCGAGTCATTTGATGAATCTCGAAGTAAAAAAACTTCAAAATCCAAATTACCGCGTGGTCTATCATGCACATACCACCAATATTATCGCACTCACATTTGTACTTCCACTCGAAGATAAAGTGTTTACGAGAGAACTGTGGGAGATGGCAACGGAGTGTCCGGTTGTTTTTCCGGACGGTGTCGGTGTTGTTCCGTGGATGGTTCCGGGAGGAAGAGAGATCGCGGTTGCAACAAGTGAACTGATGAAAAAGTATGATCTGGCCATTTGGGCACATCACGGAATGTTCGCAGCAGGCGAAGATTTTGATCTGACATTCGGTCTGATGCACACCGCTGAGAAATCGGCAGAAATTCTTGTGAAGATGTTATCCATGAGACCGGATAAGCTTCAGACGATCACTCCGGACAATTTCCGGGATCTGGCAAAAGATTTTAACGTTACATTGCCGGAAGAATTTCTTTACGAAAAATAAACAAGAAAAAATTGGCAGTGAAGCTGTTGCATCGTAGCCTCACTGCCAATTTTTATTGTGATTAAACGTTATTGTCTGTAAAAATCAATAATCCGGTCAAGCCTTGCGGTCATGTTGGAAAGGAGCGCATCTAAAATTGTGATAGCTGTCATTGCCTCAACAACGACTACTGCACGCGGAACGATAATCGGATCGTGTCGTCCTTTGATACTGATCTCAATTTCTTTTCCGTCTTTGTTGACGGTCTGCTGTGTTGCTGCAATGGACGGTGTCGGTTTGACAGCTGCGCGGAAAAATAACAGAGAGCCATCACTCATGCCACCGAGCGTGCCACCGGAATAATTGGTTCTCTTGGAGATGTGTCCATTCTCCATGCAAAATGCATCGTTGTTGGTTAGTCCGGTAGCGGTAGCTGCACCAAATCCGGCTCCGATTTCAAAGCCCTTTACGGCACCGATCGAGAGGATTGCTTTTGCCAGATTCGCATCGAGTTTTTCAAAAACGGGATCACCGAGTCCGACGGGAAGCCCAAAAATCTGACATTCGATGATGCCACCGCTGGAGTTTTGTTCCTGTAAACATTTTTCGAGATATGCGCTGGCTTTTGCTGCGGCTGTTGCATCCGGCATATACAGCTTGTTTTTTGAAATTTCTGCGGGATCAAACCGGGCAGGATCAATGGACACCGGACCGATTGCCTGACTGTAGGCAAGTATGGAGATGTCCATCTGCTCTAAAATTTTGATCGCAATTGCACCGCCGGCAACGCGTCCGATCGTTTCGCGCCCCGAGGAGCGTCCGCCGCCGCGGTAATCACGAAATCCGTATTTTTCGTCAAAACAGAAATCAGCATGTCCCGGTCGGTAGTAGGAGGCAATTTCACTGTAATCGGCAGAGTGCTGGTCCTTGTTCCAGACCATCATGGAAATCGGGGTACCGGTTGTTTTTCCCTCAAAGACACCGGATAAGATTTCTACCGTGTCACTTTCCCTGCGCTGTGTGGTAAATTTGGACTGGCCGGGTTTACGCCGGTCTAAAAATTTCTGGATATCTTCTTCACAGAGGCTGAGTCCGGCAGGACAGCCATCCACAACAACACCGATGCCTTTGCCGTGGGATTCCCCCCATGTGGTGATACGAAATAAATTGCCAAATGATGAGCCTGCCATAAATGCCTCCTTAAAAACGTTAATATTCTAAGAGATATTATAAAAAACATCGCATTGAATAGTCAAGAGAGATATGGTAATATTTAAAGGAAATAGACATAAAAAAGAGAGGGGGAACATATGGAATTTAACGCAGTATATCATCAGGCGAGTGACAATTACTGTTATCCGCTGAATGAGGATGAGCTGATTATCAATATAAAAACGGGCTACGATGTAAAATCGGTATCCATTATACTCGGAGATCCGTTTGCCGCGGGAATATTAGGCGGTGGGGAGCACTGGGATGGAAAAAAGGAGCCGATCATATATAAAAAGCGGTTAAAAAATCAGATCTGGTGGACCACAACCGTGCGTCCGGAGTACAAGCGTCTGAAGTATTATTTTGAACTTCAGACAGAGGAGGAAAGCTGGTTTTATTTTGAAGACGGGTTTGTCAGCAGCGAACAGATGCATCTGGAGGGCAGAAGCCGTCAGTGCTTTGTTTTCCCGTGGATGAATCCCTGTGATGTACCGCGTACCCCGGCATGGGTCAATGATACCGTATGGTATCAGATTTTCCCGGATCGTTTCTGCAACGGAGATCCTTCCAATGATCCTGAGAATGTGGTTTTGTGGAGAGAGCATGGAAGCGTGACCAATGAGGAATGTTTCGGAGGAGATCTGGCGGGGATTACAGACAAGCTGGATTATCTGCAGAATCTGGGAATCAACGGTCTGTATCTGACACCGATCAACGAAGCTCCGTCAAATCACAAATACGATACCACGGATTATACGAAGATTGATCCGCGTTTTGGCGATGAGGAAACCTTTAAACACCTTGTGAAGGAAGCACATAAGCGGGGCATCCGCGTAATGCTTGACGGTGTGTTCAATCATTCCGGATATTATTTCGCACCGTGGCAGGATGTGCTTGCAAAGGGACCAGAGTCGGAATATTATGACTGGTTTATGATCAATGAATGGCCGTTTGATAAAAACGGGCAGGCGGCAAAGAAGAAACAGTATTATACATTTGCCTTTTTTGATTCCATGCCAAAGATCAATACAAACAATCCGAAAGTACGCAAATATTTTGTAGATATTTGTGCCAACTGGGTGGAAAATTACGGAATCGATGGAATCCGTCTGGATGTGGCAAATGAAGTTTCCCACAGGTTCTGCAAAGAACTGCATGCGCGGGTCAAGGAGATCAACCCGGATATCTATATTCTCGGAGAAATCTGGCACAACGCGCTTCCGTGGCTGCGCGGAGATGAGTTTGATGCGGTAATGAATTATCCGCTTGGACAAAGTATCAAGGATTTCTGGATTGATAAGAGCCTGACGAATGAAGACTTTGAGTATACAATCAACCGCTGCTATACAAGCTATATGCAGCAGACCAATGATGTGTTGTTTAATCTGCTCGATTCGCATGATACCAAGCGGCTTCGCTCGGATGTGAAGAATCTGGATGAATATTTTGCACAGATTGCTGTGCTTTTTGCAATGCCGGGAAGTCCGTGCATTTACTACGGAACAGAAATTGCCATGGAAGGAAGCTATGATCCGGACTGCCGCAGATGTATGCCGTGGTCGGATATTGAGGCCGGAAAGTATGCAGAGCGCAGCAGGATCATATCTACACTGATTCATCTGCGCCGGCAGGAACCGCTCTTAAAAAGCCGTAATTTTCATTTTCCGAATGATTATGCAGCGTACAGGCGTGTGATCCAGTTTCAGAAAGTGGATTTTCCGGATTGTTATGTGGAAGTGCTGATTAACTGCTGTGAGGAAGATGTCGAGGTAGTGCCGCAGGGAGAAATTCTGCTTGAACGACATTACATAGATTCCACACTTTTGTCCAACGGTATTTTGATCCGCAGAATTCGAAAGTAAATAAAAAGAAAGAGGAATAACAGAAAATGGCTACATATGAGTTGTTAAAACAGGAAGGCAGTGCGAAACGTGCGGTGTTTCATACGGTGCACGGAGATATCCAGACGCCGGTGTTTATGAATGTGGGAACGGTGGCCGCAATCAAGGGGGCTGTTTCAACAATGGATCTCAAAGAGATCAAATGTCAGGTGGAACTGTCCAATACCTATCATCTGCATGTGCGTCCAGGAGACAAGCTGATCAAAGAAATGGGCGGACTGCATAAGTTTATGGTCTGGGATCGCCCGATTCTGACAGATTCCGGCGGATTTCAGGTGTTTTCCCTGGCAGGACTCCGGAAAATTAAGGAGGAGGGCGTATATTTCCATTCCCATGTAGATGGCGCAAAGATCTTTATGGGACCGGAAGAGAGCATGCAGATCCAGTCAAACCTCGGATCGACGATTGCCATGGCATTTGACGAGTGTCCATCGAGTGTGGCAGAGCGCAGATATGTCGAAGATTCTGTTGCGCGTACGACCCGCTGGCTGGAGCGGTGCAAAAAAGAAATGCAGCGTCTGAACAGTCTGGAAGATACGATTAATAAAGAGCAGCTGTTGTTTGGAATTAACCAGGGAGCAATTTTTTCGGATATCCGGACGGACCATGCAAAGAGAATTTCGGAACTGGATCTGGATGGGTATGCAATTGGCGGACTTGCAGTGGGAGAAACCCATGAACAGATGTATCAGATCATAGAGGAGACCGTTCCGTATCTTCCGAAAAACAAGCCGACGTATCTGATGGGCGTGGGAACACCTGCCAATATTCTCGAGGGGGTAGCGCGCGGAATCGATTTCTTTGACTGTGTATATCCGAGCAGAAACGGACGCCACGGACATGTATATACCAACGAAGGAAAGTTGAATCTGTTTAACCAGAAATACGAAAAAGACATGCGTCCGATTGAGGAGGGCTGCCAGTGTCCGGCATGCCGGCACTACAGCAGAGCCTATATCCGGCATCTGTTAAAAGCAAAGGAAATGCTTGGCATGCGCCTGTGTGTTCTTCATAACCTGTATTTTTACAATACCATGATGGAAGAGATCCGGGATGCTCTCGATGCCGGAAATTTTGCTTCCTACAAAGAAGAAAAACTGTACCGGATGGGACAGTCAAGTATAAAAAATGTCTAAAAAAGCCAAAAAGGCTTGCCCAAAGAACGGAAGTTGTGTAGAATGGGTTTTAGTATTTGAATATAGGAGGAAACATTGATGAGCGCAATTTTAGCAAATAGCAGCGCTTCCGCTTCCGGCGGAATGGGCATGTTTGGTATGATTATCTGGCTGGTAGTAATCTTCGGATTTATGTATTTTCTGATGATTCGTCCACAGAAGAAGGAGCAGAAGAAAAAAGATCTGATGCTTTCCGAAGTAGCTGTGGGAGACACCGTTCTTACTACATCCGGTTTCTATGGAACAATTATTGATATTGTAGATGATACCGTTATCGTAGAGTTCGGAAACAACAAAAACTGTCGTATTCCAATGCAGAAAGCTGCAATTGCAGACGTAGAAAAAGCAGAATCTGCATCATAAAGAACATGAGAGAGGGTGTCGCATTTGCGGCACCTTTTTGCATTTCTTTCTCAATTCAGAATAATAAAAAAGATCTATTATAATCTCAGATTATATTATTTATGAAAAAGTAAAATGGATTTTTAGTTGAAAAGAAGGCCCTGTTGCTATATATTAATAGGTAATAGACTTTGAAACAGCAGAGTAGAAAAGAGGAAAAGCAATGGAATGTCAAATTGGTGTGATCTCGGGAGACGGTATTGGACCGGAGATCGTTACAGAGGCAAAAAAAGTATTAGACCAGATTGGAAAAAAATATGGTCATTTATTTCACTATACGGATATCCTGATGGGGGGATGCTCGATTGATGCAACCGGAGTTCCTTTGACTGATGATGCGATTGCGGCAGCAAAAGCAAGTGATGCGGTACTGATGGGATCTATCGGAGGAAATACTTCCACATCCCCGTGGTATCAATTAGCACCGGAGCTTCGTCCGGAGGCAGGACTTTTAAAACTGCGTAAATCGCTCAATCTGTTTGCAAACCTTCGCCCGGCATATTTATATGAAGAATTAAAGGCTGCATGTCCACTGCGTGATGATATCATCGGAACAGGATTTGATATGATGATTATGCGTGAGCTGACAGGCGGTTTGTATTTCGGAGCGCGAAAGACAGAGGAAGTAGATGGCGTGACGACGGCAACCGATACACTTACCTACAATGAAAATGAGATCCGCAGAATTGCAAAGCGAGGTTTTGACATTGCAATGAAGCGCCGCAAAAAGGTAACTTCCGTGGATAAGGCAAATGTTCTGGATTCTTCCCGGCTCTGGAGAAAAATCGTAGAAGAAGTTGCAAAAGATTATCCGGAAGTAACGTATGAGCATATGCTTGTCGATAACTGTGCAATGCAGCTTGTGAAAGATCCAAAACAGTTTGACGTGATTCTGACGGAGAATATGTTTGGAGATATTTTATCCGATGAGGCTTCCATGGTAACCGGTTCCATCGGTATGTTATCATCCGCAAGTTTGAATGATACCAAATTCGGTTTATATGAGCCGAGTGGCGGGTCTGCACCGGATATTGCCGGAAAAGGCATTGCCAACCCGATTGCAACCATTTTAAGTGCAGCCATGATGCTTCGCTATACGTTTGATCTGGATAAAGAGGCTGATGCGATTGAGAATGCCGTGAAACAGGTATTAAAAGAAGGATATCGTACCATTGATATCATGCCGCAGGCAGGAGAGAGCACAGAAGGGATCGAACAGGTTGGTACAGCAAAGATGGGCGACCTGATCGCAGAGAGAGTTTAAGGAGAACATAATATGATAAGTGATAACGCAAGGAGCGGTATGCAGCAGGCTCCGGCGCGCAGTCTTTTCAATGCGCTCGGATTTACCGCAGAAGAATTAAAAAAACCAATGGTCGGAATTGTAAGTTCCTACAATGAAATTGTTCCGGGCCATATGAATATTGATAAAATTGTAAACGCCGTAAAACTCGGCGTTGCGGAAGCAGGTGGCGTACCGGTTGTATTTCCGGCAATCGCGGTATGTGATGGTATTGCCATGGGACATGTCGGCATGAAATATTCTCTGGTTACCAGAGACCTGATTGCAGATTCCACGGAGTGTATGGCTATCGCCCATCAGTTTGATGCACTGGTTATGGTGCCAAACTGTGATAAGAATGTACCGGGGCTTCTGATGGCAGCTGCCCGTCTGAATCTTCCGACCGTATTTGTATCCGGCGGACCGATGCTTGCCGGACATGTGCAGGGAAAGAAGAGAAGTCTTTCTTCCATGTTTGAGGCAGTCGGATCTTACGCAGCAGGAACCATGACAGAGGATGATGTGCTTGAATATGAGAATAAAGTCTGCCCGACCTGTGGATCCTGCTCCGGCATGTATACCGCAAACTCTATGAACTGTCTGACCGAAGCTCTTGGTATGGGACTTCGCGGAAACGGAACGATTCCGGCTGTTTACTCGGAACGTATCAAACTTGCAAAACATGCAGGTATGGCAGTTATGGATATGTTCCGCAAGAATATCTGCGCGCGTGATATTATTACAAAAGAGTCCATCTTAAATGCACTGACAGTAGATATGGCACTGGGATGTTCCACAAACTCCATGCTGCATCTGCCGGCGATCGCGCATGAGATCGGTTTTGATTTTGATATCAGCTTTGCAAACCCGATCAGCGAAAAGACACCAAACCTCTGCCATCTGGCACCGGCTGGTCCTACTTATATGGAGGATCTCAATGAAGCCGGCGGTGTATATGCAGTGATGAAAGAACTGGCAGATATCGGTCTGCTACATACCGATTGTATGACCGTAACCGGAAAGACGATCGGAGAGAACATTGCAAACGCAGTGAACCGCAATCCGGAAGTCATCCGTCCGGTTGATCATCCATATTCCAAGACCGGTGGTCTGGCTGTTCTGAAAGGAAATCTGGCACCGGATGGTTCGGTGGTTAAGCGTTCTGCTGTTGTCGATGAGATGATGGTTCATGAAGGACCGGCAAGAGTCTTTGAGTGTGAGGAAGATGCTATCGCGGCGATCAAGGGCGGTAAGATTGTAGAGGGTGATGTCGTTGTCATCCGCTATGAGGGACCGAAGGGCGGACCTGGTATGAGAGAAATGTTAAATCCGACTTCTGCGATTGCCGGTATGGGGCTTGGCAGTTCCGTTGCCCTGATTACCGACGGACGTTTTTCCGGTGCATCCAGAGGCGCATCCATCGGACATGTTTCTCCGGAAGCAGCAGTTGGGGGACCGATTGCTTTGGTAGAAGAGGGCGATATCATAAAGATCAATATCCCGGAGATGACATTGAACGTAGATGTTTCGGATGAAGAGATGGCCGCACGACGTGCAAAATGGCAGCCGAGAGAGCCGAAGGTTACCACCGGATATCTTAAGAGATATTCTGCACTGGTTACTTCCGGAAACCGTGGAGCTGTCTTGGAAGTGCCAGAAGAGAAATAAAGGATAGAGGGTTAGAAAATGCAGTTGACAGGATCACAGGTGATTATAGAATGCCTGAAAGAACAGGGTGTAGATACCGTTTTCGGATATCCGGGCGGTGCAATCCTGAACGTTTATGATGAATTATACAAACATCCGGAAATCCGGCATGTACTTACATCGCATGAGCAGGGGGCTTCCCATGCAGCAGACGGATATGCCAGAAGTACAGGAAAAGTCGGAGTCTGTATGGCAACAAGCGGACCGGGAGCCACCAATCTGGTGACCGGTATCGCAACTGCGTATATGGATTCCATTCCGATCGTGGCAATCACCTGCAATGTTGGGGTATCACTCCTCGGAAAAGACAGTTTTCAGGAAATTGATATTGCTGGCATCACAACACCGATTACAAAATACAGTTTTATTGTAAAAGATGTAACAAAACTTGCCGATACGATTCGCAGAGCTTTTTCCATTGCGCGGAAAGGACGTCCGGGCCCGGTTCTGGTAGATATCACCAAGGATGTGACTGCCAACAAAACAGAGTATATAAAGAAAGAGCCAAAAATGCCGCAGCCGGATTGTTCGGCATTCAATGAGGATGATTTAAAGAAAGCCATCCAGATGATTGAAAAGGCAAAGAAGCCGTACATATTTGTCGGAGGAGGAGCAATCCTTTCCGGAGCCAGTGAAGTATTAAAGACATTTGTAGAAAAAACAGATGCACCGGTCTGCGACACACTGATGGGAAAAGGTGCATATGATGGAACATCAGAAAACTATACCGGAATGCTTGGAATGCACGGAACAAAGACGTCCAATCTCGGTGTCAGTGAATGTGATCTTCTGATCGCAATTGGTGTTCGTTTTTCTGACCGTGTACTTGGAAATCCAAAGAAATTTGCAAAACAGGCAAAGATTCTGCAGATTGATATTGATCCGGTAGAAATCAATAAAAATATTATCGTAAATCACAGCATTATCGGGGATGTGGCAATCGTCCTCGGAAAGCTGAATGAAAAACTTGAGCAGCAGAAACATACCGAGTGGCTTTCCCATATTGCGGATTATCAGAAGATGTATCCTATGACCATTCCAAAGGAAGGGTTAAGTGGTCCGTTTATGATCGCAAAGATCTATGAGATGGCAAAAGATGCCATTATGGTCACGGAAGTCGGTCAGCATCAGATGTGGGCTGCACAGTATTTTAAATACAGTAAACCAAGAACCCTGCTGACATCCGGAGGTCTTGGTACGATGGGGTATGGTCTTGGCGCTGCAATTGGTGCACAGACTGCAAATCCGGATAAGCAGGTGATCAATATTGCGGGAGACGGATGTTTCCGCATGAATATGAATGAACTTGCAACAGCATCCAGACAAAAGCTTCCGTTGATTGAAGTGATTGTCAATAACCATGTACTCGGAATGGTCCGCCAGTGGCAGACACTTTTCTATAAACAGCATTATTCCGCAACGGTTTTAGATGACGGTGTGGACTACGTAAAGATTGCAGAGGCGATGGGCGCAGCTGCCCGGCGTGTGACAACACAGGAAGAGTTTAACGCAGCTTTTCAGGAAGCATTGGAAAGTAAGACGCCGTTTGTAATTGACGCAATTGTGGATTCGGATGACAAGGTATGGCCGATGGTTGCACCGGGGGCTCCGATCAATGAATGTTTCGATGGAAAAGATTTCGAGAGCAAGAATAAATAAGCAACAGCATAGTAAAATATAGGAGGAAGTTTGAAATGAGCAGAGTATACAATTTCTCAGCAGGACCGGCAGTATTGCCGGAGGAGGTACTGCAGGAAGCAGCAGATGAAATGTTGGATTACAGAGGATGCGGCATGTCCGTTATGGAAATGAGCCACAGATCCAAAGTGTTCGATGACATCATCAAGGATGCAGAAAAAGATTTAAGAGAGCTGATGAACATTCCGGATAATTATAAGGTATTGTTCTTACAGGGTGGAGCATCCCAGCAGTTTGCAGCAGTTCCTATGAACCTGATGAAGAATAAGAAAGCCGGATACATTGTCACAGGACAGTGGGCAAAGAAGGCTTATCAGGAAGCACAGATGTACGGAGAGGCAATTGAGCTTGCATCCTCTGCAGATCAGACATTCTCTTATATTCCGGATTGTTCCGATCTGGATATTCCGGATGATCTGGATTACGTTTATATCTGTGAGAACAACACCATTTACGGAACCAAATACAAGAAGCTTCCAAACACAAAGGGAAAGACACTGGTAGCAGATGTATCTTCCTGCTTCCTGTCTGAGCCGATGGACGTAGAAAAATATGGTGTGATCTGGGGCGGCGTACAGAAAAATATCGGACCTGCCGGTGTACAGATCGTTATCATCCGCGAAGATCTGATCCGCGATGATCTGCCGGAGTATGTCCCGACTCTGATGAAATACAAAACACAGGCTGACAAGGGTTCCATGTACAATACACCGCCATGCTATGGCATCTACATCTGTGGTAAAGTATTCAAATGGATCAAAAATCTTGGTGGTCTGGAAGCAATGAAGAAACGCAACGAGGAGAAAGCAGCAATTTTGTATGATTTCCTTGATAACAGTAAACTGTTCAAAGGTACCGTTCGCAAAGAAGATCGTTCTCTGATGAATGTTCCGTTTGTAACAGGTGACAAAGAACTGGATGCAAAATTTGTTGCAGAAGCAAAAGCGGCAGGCCTGGAGAACTTAAAAGGACACAGAACGGTTGGCGGTATGCGTGCTTCCATCTACAATGCTATGCCAAAAGAGGGCGTTATTGCATTGGTTGAGTTTATGAAGAAATTCGAAGCTGAGAACACAAAGTAAAAAAAGTGTGTAGCCGAAAGGCAATAGCTGACTGGGAAGGCGAGATGTCTCAGTCAAAAAAATGAGTTGAAAAAGTTGAAGAAAAGAGGAAACAAAAATGGTTCAGTTTCATTGTTTAAATCCGATCGCAGCCTGCGGTCTGGAATTATTCCCGGATACTTATAAGAAAACAGATGATTTCAATGCGGCAGAAGTTGCATTGGTGCGCAGTGCAGCTATGCATGATATGGAACTTCCCAAATCACTGCTGGCCGTAGCCCGTGCAGGTGCAGGTGTCAACAATATCCCGCTGGATAAATGCGCAGAGCAGGGAATCGTCGTATTCAATACACCAGGTGCAAACGCAAACGGTGTAAAAGAGCTGGTGATTGCCGGTATGCTTCTTGCAAGCCGTGATATCACAGGCGGTATCGACTGGGTAAAAGAGAACAAAGAAGATGCAGGAATTGCAAAAGCTGCTGAGAAAGCAAAAAAAGCATTTGCAGGAACTGAAATCAAAGGGAAAAAACTTGGTGTCATCGGACTTGGAGCCATCGGTGTGCAGGTTGCCAATGCGGCGGTAGCACTGGGCATGGATGTGCTTGGTTATGATCCGTATTTGTCTGTCAATGCAGCATGGAATGTTTCTACAAAAGTAAAACATGTGCTGGCAGTAGAAGATATTTATAAAGAGTGTGATTTCATCACGATTCATGTACCACTTCTGGATTCTACAAAAGGAATGATCAGTAAAGAAGCAATCGCAATGATGAAAGAGAATGTAATTGTTCTGAATTTCGCGCGTGATACGTTAGTAGATGAAGCTGCTATGGTGGAGGCTTTAAAAGCCGGAAAAGTACGCAAATATGTCGTAGATTTCCCGAATCCGACTACAGCAGGCATGGAGAATTGCATTGTAATCCCACATCTTGGCGCATCTACTGCAGAATCTGAGGACAACTGTGCAGTAATGGCTGTACAGGAAGTGATTGATTATATTGAGAATGGAAATATTACACATTCTGTAAATTATCCGGATTGTAACATGGGTGTATGCACAGGTGCTGCGAGAATAGCAATTCTGCATAAAAACATCAAGAATATGATTGGTCAGTATTCATCTGTATTAGGTGAAGCAGGTGTCAATATTGCTGACATGACAAACAAGAGCCGCAATGACTATGCTTATTCACTTCTGGATCTGGATGCTCCGGCAACTGCAGATGTTGTTGAAAAACTGGCTGCAATTGACGGTGTATTAAAAGTAAGAGTGATCAAATAAAAGGATCATTGAGTCAGCGTGGGAACAGGGAGTACAGCTCTGTTTCCACGCTATTGTTATTTCAAAGGAGACATTAAAAATGGCAGAGATCAGACCATTTGCATGTGTGCGCCCATGCAGAGAGAAAGCAGCAAAAATTGCTGCATTACCATATGATGTATATAATCGCAAAGAAGCAAAAGAGGAAGTATTGCGTGAGCCGGAATCTTTTCTGAAAATCGACCGTGCTGAGACACAGTTTGATGATTCTGTGGATATTTATGCACCGGAGGTCTATCAGAAAGCCCACGATATGTTATGGGATATGATAGCAAAGGGGGATTTTATCAGAGATAAAAAATCTTGTTACTATATCTATGAGCTGACCATGAACGGGCGGACTCAGACTGGTATTACCGCATGCGCATCCATTGATGATTATGAGAATAATGTGATCAAAAAGCATGAGAATACCCGTGCAGAAAAGGAGCTGGATCGTATTCGTCACGTGGATATCTGTGATGCACAGACCGGCCCTATCTTTCTTGCATACCGTGATAATGCAGCAATCACAGCCATTGTAAATAAAATAAAAACACAGGATGTGGAATATGATTTTACTTCTCCGGATGGCATTCGTCACAGAGTATGGGTAATCGGGGAAGCAGGGGATATTGCAGCAATCCGAAAGGCATTTGCGGATATTGACCAGCTTTATATCGCAGATGGTCATCATCGGGCTGCTTCTGCCGTAAAAGTAGGAGAAAAAAGAAGAAATGAGCATCCGGGGTATACCGGGGAAGAAGAATTCAATTTCTTCCTGTCTGTATTATTCCCGGAGAGTGAATTAAAGATCCTTGATTACAATCGTGTAGTGAAAGACTTAAACGGCATGACAGAGGACGCATTTTTACAGAAAATAAAGGAGATTTTTGAAGTTTCCGAGTTGATTGCAAAAGACAAGCATCCACAAGAGAAAGGAACATTTTCCATGTATTTGAAGGAGCGGTGGTATACCTGTAAAGTCCGCCCGGAAGATCAGAGTGAAGATCCGGTGAAGGGGCTGGACGTTTCTTTATTACAGAATCTGATGTTGACACCGGTACTTGGTATTACAGATCCTAAGACAGATCCGCGGATTGATTTTGTCGGTGGTATCCGTGGAACAAAAGAGCTGGAAAAACGCTGCCATGAAGATGCAAAAGCAGCATTTGCCATGTATCCGACCTCCATTGGGGAACTGTTTGCAGTGGCAGATGCAGGACTTTTGATGCCGCCAAAATCAACCTGGTTTGAACCAAAATTAAGAAGCGGATTATTTATCCATCTTCTGAATGAGTAAAATATAGAAAGAACTGGAGCAAATGTATGCTTAGATTTATATTAGCACAGAATCTGACGGATGAAGTAACGGATGTGGTAACGGACAATGTGACCTTCTGGTCCTGGGACACGATTGTGAAGTACTTTGAGGATTCCTTTCCGACAGTGCTGGACTTTCTGGTGAAACTGGTCATCGCGATTATCGTTCTGTTAGTGGGACGAAAAGTAATTAAACTGGTACGGAAATTTATCCGCAAATTTTTAAATAAAACCAACTGGGATGAAGGGGTCAAACAGTTTCTGGATAATATGTGTAATGTGGGATTGCATTTTGTACTGATCATGCTGGTACTTGGTAAATTCGGTATAACTGCAAGTTCAGTGATCGCAGTCATTGGTTCTGTCGGATTGTCTGTCGGCCTGGCGTTGCAGGGAACTCTTTCCAATTTTGCCGGTGGTGTTCTGATCCTGATTTTAAAACCGTTTAAAGTGGGGGATTATATCTGTGAGGATACTCACGGAAACGAAGGAACTGTTTCGGAAATTCAGCTATGTTATACAAAGCTGCTTACGGTTGATAACAAGACGGTTGTCCTGCCAAATGGCAGTCTGTCCAATTCCAGTCTGACAAACCTGACACAGCAGAATAAACGACGTATCGATATTACCGTCGGCATTTCTTACGATGCGGATATCCGACTTGCAAAACAAGTGATTTCGGATGTGTTGGAGCAGGAAAAAAACTGTATGACAAACGAAGAACCATATCATGTTTTTGTAGACAGTCTCGGTGACAGCGCTGTTGTTATCGGGATCCGCGTCTGGGTAAAGACAGAGGATTACTGGGAAACCAGATGGCGTATCACGGAAAACGTAAAATATGCCCTGGATGAACATCAGATTGAAATTCCATTTCCGCAGGTTTCGGTTTCTGTAAAATCATAAAAGAAGCGGTTATTTCAATATAAAATGAATAAACTTCAAGATAAAATGGAAGAAAATTGTTGTGGAAAATGTGGTTGAAATATGGTATTGTTAATGACAATGTGTTTATCAATGACATAATAAAAACTTTCGTTATTGGTAAGTGGAGATATCTTTTGACAAAGTAAAATTGTATAGAGGATATTTCAAAAAATACGTATCTGAAAGGGAAAGTGGGAGATGAATAAACAAAAGAAAAAACTGCCATTGGCAATGCAGATTTTTATTGCATTGATCCTGGCAATCGTTGTAGGTTTGCTAATGCAAAGTCAGGCAGCCTTTACGGAAAATTATATCAAACCATTTGGTACGATTTTCCTGAATTTATTGAAATTTATTGTAGTTCCGATTGTATTATTTTCTATTATGTGTGGAATCATATCTATGAAGGATATTAAAAAAGTAGGTACGATTGGATTAAAAACAGTGCTCTACTACATGTGCACCACAGCATTTGCAATTACGATCGGTTTGATTGGTGGAAATGTTTTTCAGCGTTTCTTTCCGGTGATCGCAACCACAGATCTGGCTTATGAGATGCCGGAAAAAACATCTGTCATGGATACGATTGTAAATATTTTTCCATCTAACTTTATCAGTCCGATGGTGGAATCTAATATGTTGCAGGTTATTGTCATTGCCCTGTTGCTTGGATTTTCCATTATTAAACTTGGTGAGAAAAATATTGGGATTGTTAAAGCATGCAATAACATCAATGAAATTTTCATGAAATGTATGGAGATGATTCTGAAATTGTCTCCAATCGGTGTATTCTGTCTGCTTTGTCCGGTAGTTGCAAGTAATGGTGCAGCAATCATTGGTTCTTTGGCTATGGTATTGCTTGCAGCGTACATTTGTTATATCTTACATGCAGTTGTAGTATACTCTGTTGCAGTGAAAACTATGGGAGGCATAAGTCCGGCAAAATTCTTCAAAGAAATGCTTCCGGCGATCATGTTCGCTTTTTCTAGTGCATCTTCGGTAGGAACACTCCCAATCAACATGGAGTGTGTGGAGAAACTTGGTGCAAAAAAAGAAGTATCTTCCTTTGTACTTCCATTGGGAGCTACCATTAATATGGATGGAACTGCAATCTATCAGGGCGTATGTGCAATTTTCATTGCATCCTGTTACGGTATTCATCTGACATTACCGCAGATGATGACCATTATTCTGACGGCAACATTGGCATCCATTGGTACCGCAGGCGTTCCGGGTTCCGGGATGGTCATGTTGGCAATGGTGCTGACTTCCGTAGGCCTTCCGGTAGACGGCATTGCACTGGTAGCTGGTGTGGATCGTATTTTTGATATGGGGCGTACTACTGTCAATATTACCGGAGATGCAAGCTGCTGTATTATTGTTTCCAATCAGGAATCTAAGAAAGAACAGCGCAGAGCAAAAAAAGTACAGCCATAAGATAAAACTGAAGAAAACAGGGTTATTTTGCAGAAATTTAGAAAGAAATATTCAACATTACAGAAAAAGAGCATATGATTCGTTTATTGTGAATAAATAAATGACAGATTTTTCGTATTTTCTTGACAAAAATATTGAAGTGTGATACGTTTAAGTTGTCAATTTTGCACAGATTGTGCGCATGTTTTAGGAGGAAGTATTTTATGCAACAGGGAACTGTAAAATGGTTTAATGCAAAAAAGGGTTATGGATTTATTTCAGATGCAGAAGGAAATGATATTTTCGTTCATTTCTCCGCACTGAACATGGATGGATTCAAGACGCTTGAAGAAGGTCAGGAAGTGGAATACGAAGTTACAGACGGCGCCAAAGGACCACAGGCTGTTAATGTAACACCGCTCTAATCATAACGAATCTAAGTTTTTGATGTACTTTTTATATATTAAAATATAGCTATTTCAGATTTGAATATTTAAAAGAAATACATGACTTAATGCGAGAGATTACGAAAAAAAGCCGGATAACAAATGTTATCCGGCTTTTTCGTACCTGTAAGTACTAATTCTGATTCTGTGGTCTTGCAATATTCATTGTAAGAGCTGTCTTTTCAATAATTATATCTC
>ENA-OPCB01000957-OPCB01000957.1-human-gut-metagenome-genome-assembly--contig:-NODE-957-length-17990-cov-2.939950_pt1 | contig 17990 bp, 15 predicted proteins | sample MGYA00241561_ERZ501473 | MGnify/ENA primary metagenome ERZ501473 (study PRJEB25962, sample SAMEA2042519) | human gut metagenome | biome: human gut; feature: human-associated habitat; material: faeces... | reverse complement strand
CCCGGCCCAGGTCATCGATGCGCCGCACGATCCCAGTTGCTTTCATCTATATACATCCTCCAGCTGTTGAGTTTTGTTACCGGCGATGGTGGGTGTGCTTGCCCTTCTTCATCGGCGGTATGCCTATTTTCTGCAATGGCGGCAAAAATATGTAGCCGCGGCTGTTGGGGGTTTCTGGAAAATGCAGGGGCTGCGGGATCGTGTGCGGGTTGGAGGGATGTGCTGTATCCGCTGATCAAAGAGACACAAATGTAGGAAAAAAGAAATCGAGTGTCCACATCCAACTCTCAGGTTGGTTATGAACACTCGATCTGCGTAATAACTACGGCATTGATACAATTTAATTTTTCCTCTGCGTTTGAACCCACTGAGTTCATCAACGGGTTCATTTGAACCCACCCTGTAAAAACCGCAGAAACACGGCGTTTTCGGCGCTTTTCAGAGGAATAGAGCCGAGCCAGGATGCCGTTGCAGAACGGATGGTGTTGCTGCCGAAGGTTTCATTTTTGCTCGGAATATCTATAAAAGGAAAAAGTGTGACTATGATTTTACCCATAAAAAATGAGGGTATTTTCATAGTCACACTTGGTTTTTTCGAAGCATTTATACTGTGATTTTTATGCCGGACTGAAAGATGAATGTCAGCTTCCCGTTGGCGTTTACAACGACCCTGTTGAGCGTTTTTAGCATGAGCGGATAACTGAACTCGTTGATTTTTCCGATCTCATCAATCAGAAGACACATCTCTTCCGCACGGTATCGGACGAGGATGTCCTCGGCATTATCGACCGTTGACCGCAGCGTTGCCTGATAGCGGAGCTTCTTTGCCACGATGAGATTCCACGCTCGGCAAAATGCCTTCTGCGGCAGGTCAATCGAAATGCGGATATCTGTGCAGAGCATCGGTCTTTCCTTCGGCGGTTTGCAGTAGCGTTCTCTGTATGCGATCAGTTCTGGCGAGGCATTGAGGTTGAAGGTTGCCTTGTGCGGCGGCGTATATGTTTGACCTGGCACTTCGACCGCTGATTGCGTCTTTCGGCTCATACATCGGTATGCGGCAAGGGGCTGCTTATTGGTGGTCGTATAATGATAATAGTAGTAAGGCTTACCGCAAACTCCACAAAACAGTTTCCCTGTAAACGGATACCGCTCATTCGGTGCCTGCCTGTGCGATGTGTGTCTCGCCGCAACAGCCTGCGCCAACTTCCATGTCTCTTTATCCACGATTGCCGGAAGGCAGTCTTCTACCAGATATTTCGGCAATTCTCCGTTGTTTCTGACTTGCTGATGTGTGATAGGGTTTGCAATGAATGCCTTCTGAAACAGGCAGTCACCGCAGTACTTCTCATTTCGGATAATGTGCTGAACGGTGGTCTTTGCCCAGGAAGCACCGGGCATTCGAGTTGGCACCCCTTCGGCAATAAGCCTGTCGGCGATTTCGCCGTAGCTATAGCCGTCAATGAAGTCCTTGTATATTTGCCGCACCAGTTCAGCTTCATTCTCCACAATGGTCACGATACCCTTGTTCTGCCGAAAACCGTACATCCCGTTGAGTGTGATGCTCCCCGTGATGCCTTGCTCATATCTTCTTCGTTTGCCCCATTTTATATTCTCCGACATCGTCTCAGACTCGGACTCGGCAAACGCAGCCATCAGCGTGAGCATGAGTTCCCCAGAGGATTCGGTGGAGTGGATGTTCTCTTTCTCGAAGAAAACATCAATGCCCAGGGACCGAAGCTCACGGGTGTAAATAAGCGTATCCACGGTGTTCCTTCCGAACCGGGATACGCTTTTTGTCCATATGCAATCTATAAGACCGCTCCGGCAGTCCTCGATCATTTTCATAAACTGCGGTCGGCTTTCTGCTTGGGTGCCGGAGAGTCCCTCTTCCGCATAGATGCCGACAAAGATAACGGTATCATCGTTCTCGAATAGGCTGCGGTAGAAATTAATCTGATTTGTCAGACTGTTCAGTTGTTCATCGCTTCGGCTTGAAACCCGGCAGTAGGCGGCGATGCGTTGCTTGCCGGGTTCTTTTCTGTGAGGGGTGATTACAAGCAGATTCTTATCCGTCATTGCCGTCAACCTCCTGCGGCTTATTGCGTTTCGTGTAAGGACGGACACCGTTCTTGATTGGTACGGTCTTTTCGGTCCCGTCACGGAAGGTAAAGGTAATCGTGCAGTCACGATTGACCGTAGCGTAATTGATGACCGCCTGCCATACAAGCGGGTCGAACTTTGCAAGCGGAGCGTCATGCTTCATAAGTTCGTTCAGAAAGCCTGTAATCTGCACACGCTTGGCAGCACAGGCGGCTATCTTCAAATCAAGCTCCTGCTTGAGCCGAGCCATCGTGTCAAGCCGATCCTCATATTCTTTTAGTTTCTCATGGATATCATCGGCGGTGTCCTGTCGGCTGTAGGTCATCAGAAGGCTTCTTATCAGCGTCTGGACTTCGCCGCAGCCGTTGTTCAAATCCTCAAGTTGCCTGCGGTACTCGCTGTCATCGGTAACGGTGTCAATGCAAAGGCGGTAGTTTTCCATGATCTCGTCCCTGTCGGCAATCAGCCCGTTAAACACCTCAACGAAGGTCTCTTCAAGGCTTTCTTCTTTGAGGGTCGGTGTTTCGCAGTATTTACGCTTCTGGAACTTGGCATTGCAATGCCAGTGCCATGCGGTGTACTTGGTGCTTGAATGCCATATCTTTCTGCCGTAGTATCCACCGCAGTCACCGCAGATGATTCTGCTTGAGAAAATGGACACACATTGCATATTGCTTCCGGCTTCCTTTCTGCGGCGCATTTCTTCCTGCACCATCTGGTAGGTTTCCGGGGAAACAATAGGCTCATGGTCTTTTTCAATGTAGTACATGGGTAGTTCGCCTGTGTTGGGACGCTTCTCTTTCGTAAGGTACGATACCGTTATTTCCTTCTGAAGTATGGCTGCCCCGTAATACTTCTCGTTCTTCAGAATATTCAGCACCGTGGAAGCCTGCCACACCTTCTTGTGACCGGGCGTTTCAATGCCGTCAGCGGTCAGCCCTTTCGCAATGCCGCCAGGAGTTTTTCCGGCGAGAAACTCTGCATAAATTCTCCGCACGATTTTTGCCTGCTCCTCATTGATAACAAGCTCCCCATCGGGACCCTTGTCATAACCGAGGAAATTGGAATAGCCGAGGCTGACCTTTCCGTCCGCGAAGGACTTTCTTCGACCCCATGAGGTGTTCTCTGAAATCGACCTTGCTTCTTCCTGTGCCAGCGAGGACATGATCGTAAGCAATAATTCGCCTTTGGCATCGAGGGTGTAAATGTTCTCTTTTTCAAAGAAAACCTCCACACCTTTCTCCTTGAGCTGCCGGATGGTGACCAGGCTGTCGACTGTGTTTCGTGCGAAGCGGCTGACGGACTTGGTGAGAATGAGGTCTATTTTCCCGGCAAGGGCATCTTCTATCATTCTGTTGAAGCCGTCACGCTTTTTGGTGTTCGTACCGGTGATACCCTCATCGGAATACACCTCGACAAAGACCCATTCCGGGTTCGCCTGAATTTTCTGCGTGTAATAACTGACCTGCGCGTCAAAGGAGTTTTCCTGTTCTTCCTTTGCCGTTGAAACACGGGCATAGGCTGCGACCTTTCGTTTCCGAGTGAAGGTCGAATACTGTGCCGACAGCGTTGGCTTCGTTGCTTCTATCTTTTTGACTGTTTTATTTGCCATGATTTGCGTTCCTTTCCTTCGTCTTTCTTCCAGCGGCGGCTTTCATTTCATCTGTCCAACTTTCGGAGCGTGAGCGGTCTTTCCAGACATAATCCGTAGTCGAATCGTCCGTAAAAATGAAACGGAGCAGATTGCACGGATGAGCCTCTATCGTGCAAATCTGCGTTTCAAATGCCTCGTCCGAAAATCCGTCCGTTTTCAAAATTTCTGCCGCCGCCCGTTTCAGCGTTTCCTCCGGGATGACCTTTGAGTCCGGGCAGTATTTCTTTCCTTTGGAGTTGTAGGTCGAACAGCACCAGACGATGTTATAAGGTGTTGTCTTTCGGCGATAATTCTTTCCGCAGCATGAGCATCGGATTTTCCCGGTAAAACTGCTTTTCGAACCAACCGGCTGTGTTTTTTCTTTTGCTCTGCGTTTCAATTCGTCTTGAACCGCCATAAAGATCTGTCTGGTAACCACCGCCGGATGATCATCCTCGACAAAATACTGTGGAAGTTCACCGGTGTTGTAGCATTTTCTTTTTGTAAGATGGTTTTCACGATATACTTTTTGAAGCAAAAGGTCTCCGCAATATTTCTCGTTTGTCAGGACTTTCCGCACGGTTGTCGGATGCCATTCGTTTCCGAAGATGCTGTATAGCCCTTCTTCATTCAAGGTGTTGGCGATTTTCTGAAGACCGTATCCGACAAGGTATAAATCAAATATGCGTTTTGCGGTTTCGGCTTCTTCTTCAACGAGTGTTATTTCACCGTCCACCAGACGGTATCCGAGCATGGTGCAGGTGGAAGCCCGTCCTTCCTCAAAGCCCTTGCGGATTCGCCATTTGCAGTTATCGCTGCACGAAAGGCTTTCTGCCTGGGCGAAAGAAGCGAGAAGCGTCAGCATTACTTCGCCCTCGGCGCTCATAGTGTAAATGTTCTGTTCTTCAAAGAAAACATCAATACCGAGGCTTTTGAGTTCACGCACGGTTTCAAGAAGCGTGACCGTGTTCCTCGCAAACCGAGATATGCTCTTGGTAATGACCATATCGATGTTTCCGCTCCTGCATTCGGTCAAGAGAAGCTGAAACTGCTCACGGTTGTCCTTGGTGCCTGTTTTCGATTCGTCAGCGTAGACTCCGGCAAACCGCCATTCCGGGTTCATCATAATGTAGTCACGGTAATAATCGATCTGCGCCGCCAAGGAATGCAGCATGGTGTCCTTGCCGCAGGAAACTCTGGCATAGGCCGCCACACGTTTTGTACGAGGGGTTTCCGCTACGGCAGGGGCAATGTTTACGATAGTTTTTTTCATTGTATCCCTCCTTTGGTATCGGACATATTAACTCTGATTTTGAAATATATCCAGTCAATTCGGAGGAATAAATTGAACGAAAACAGGAAGGTATTTTTCGGTGAGTATTGTGTCTATCACACGATAATCCTCTGTGGAAATCTGCCCGTTTTTCAGCATAAGCCGGAACGGTGCAATGCTTGCCTGATATTTGATTTCCGCTGTTATCTGCTCTTTAGTCACGGGCTTCACCGCCTTTGAACCTTGTCTCCACATAGCATTCGTGGGAACAGTATTTTCTGCGGCTGTTTCCATAGGCGGTAAAGGACTGACCGCATCCGGGACAAACATATTCATAAACCGCTTTCTGTCCGACACGCTCCGGGTGAGCGTTCCACCATTTCTGTCTACACTCCGGCGAACAGAAACGCTTCGGTTTTCTGCCGGAGGTTTGCGTTATCGGCTTGCCACATTCCGGGCAAAGGCCTTCAACATCTTTCTGTACGGCGGTATTCCGACTGCCACATTCGATATTCTTCCTGCGGCAGAAAGTCTTAATGGTATCTCTTGAAACAGACAGAGCTTTGGATATTTCGGAATAGCCGCATCCGGCTTTTCTCATTTCGATTACCGTTGTTTTCTGATGGTCTGTCATGTGCGAACCACCTCCTCACTATCCCATGAACATGAGAATGGCGTTTCGGAAAAAACGGGTGAAAAAATAAAGCCCACCGAAGAAAAATCCTCGATGGGCTTCATATCAGTTAGGGATTTTCAGCTTCATACCGCTGTAGATGACATTGCTTTTCAGCCCATTCAGGCTGACGATCTCCTTATAGCGGCTGCCGTTGCCGAGATACTTCTTGGCGATTGCCCAGAGGGTGTCGCCATGCACCACGGTGTGGATGCGGTAATTCTCGGAGGGTTTCGTGCCTGCCACGGCAAGTGCAGAGGTCTTGACCGGCGACATGATGGCGTACTTGCTGGATTCGTCCTTGTTGATTACCGCACGGTCGCCGCTGACCTCGACCACATACCAGCGGAGCTTCTTCACCCAGCCGGGAATGGCTTTGCCGTTATAGTAGGTGCTGCCCGTGATGGTCACAAGGTCGCCTGCTTTGATTGTGCCAGTGGGCTGGGTCGGTTCGATCGGCTTCACCTCGCTGCCGAGAGCCGCCGTGACCTTGGATGCCAGCTCACCCATACGGGCATACATCCAGTTGCCGGGGCAGCTTTTGTTCGCAAACCACCGATGGACGGTCAGAATCATCTCGTCGGATTTCGGGGTGTAGTTCAGCGTCTTGGCCTTATCGCCCAGCCAGAGCAGCTTGGTTTTGCCGTTGCGCCTGCAGATATCGGTGCAAAGCTCGATGAGTCTCTTGTACACCACATCTTTGAAAGCGTAAGGCTCGGTGTTGTCGCTGGCACACTCGATAGTGACGGCTCTCTGGTCATTAGCATTGGAGGAAGAGCACCAGGAGCGGTTTTTCTCCTCCACATACAATCCGACCCGACCGTCTGCACCGATGCCGTAGTTAGAACTTGCCTGTCTGGAAGTTGGCAGAAAGATATTGCCCAGCGTCTCCACGCTGCACTGACCCACCACGCAGTGAGGCGTGATGCGGTCAATGCTGTGAGTACGCTGCCCGGAGTGGTTGGGACTGAGTTTGGTGTAGGACACCAGGGAACTGTTCGTGTAAGCCATATTAATTATTCGTCCTCCTTTTCACTGCGGTCATGAAGCTGCTCCAGCACGGATTTCAGCTTCTGCGGAATGGGCAGTCCCAGGTATGCGGCGTTTTCCAACAGGGACACGCCCTCGTTCGATAGGTAGAAGAAAATGACGGCAGTACGCATCACCGAGCCGCTGCCGATGACGCGGGTGTCGAGAATATGCCCGATGCCGACCAGGGCGAAGATGAGCACCTTTTTGAAAATGCCCTTGAATCCGACTTCGCTGGACAGCTTCTTATCCACCACGGCGCACATGATGCCGGTGATGTAGTCGATGACTACGAAAGCCAGAAGCGCATAAAGCAAGCCGTCACATCCTCCCAAGAACCATCCCAGCCAGCCGCCGATTCCGGCGAACACCACCTGAATGGTCGTCCAGAATTCTTTCATGTTGTTTGTCCTCCTTTGAAAGTTGAATTTGTGTATGAAAAAAGGCACTCTGCCGAGCGCCTTGATTCCGAAAAAATATTCTTTATCTTACTGCGGTCAGCGACACCGTGTGCCACAAGGACCATGTGCCGCCATAGTTTCCTCGGATATACATCCTTGAGCCGTCATAGACGGTGTACCGCTGCTGAATGAAGTAGCTCTCCGGCAGAAAGACCTCCAGCATACCGATTGTGGTGGTCGGAAAGTGCTTTTCCGTGGAAGCGGAATACGCAAAATAGTAGCCGGGAGTCTTTACATTGTTGAGGTCGGTGGTCGAGCCGTCCACTCTGCCCATTTTGCCGTGGACATTGACGCCGTTCATGTGAATATTGCCGTCCACATCCAGCGTGGCCTGCGGGTCCGGCGTGTTGATGCCGACTTTCTTTTTACGAAGCGCAATGAGCGGAGTCCCTTGCGGTACAGTAAAATACAGATCCAGACTGCTCAAAGAATAGAGCTTGTCTTGGATCTGCAAATGGAAGTCGTAGGAACTGTTGGCATCCAGATTGCACAGTTCAAAATTGGAGTAGCTGAAAGAGGTTCCGCTTTTTGTCGTGCCGGAATAGATGCTGGTGTAGCTGCCGTAACTGCTCTCACTGGTTTTCTTGTAACGATACCGCACATAAACCACGCTGTTTTTCTGCGTCCCGTCTACGGTCACAGCAGAAATAGAGCCACTGAATTTGAGCTGCATTTCCGCTTCGATATCGTTGGTTCGCCGGAGCGTTATCGAGGACATTTTCGGCTTGGTGTACGGAATGACCGTCACCGTCTGTGAAGTTTCGGCGGTGTAGCCGCGGGAGTCCGTGACCGTGAGCGTGACCGTCACGCTGCCGGACTTGGCGATTTTTCCGACCGTGATAGCAGACCCAGTTGAATTGGATGCGGATAAACCGTTGCAGGAAGCGGTATAGTTGGAAATGGACGCTCCGTTCTTCGCAGTCGCTGTTCCCGGTGTAACCTTGAGAGTCGAGTAGTCCTGCACGAACAGTTGGTCGTTTCCCGTGAGGTTCTTTGTGGTCGTGTAGCTGTCGGCATAAGTGAATCCGCTTATGGTCGGAGCAGAATTGGTCGCCGTGGTCAGTACAGTGGCGGTTTTGCTTGAAGTCCTGCCGATCTGCGTAGACCCGCTGTAAGACGAAACCGCAAAGGTACCGGTGAACGACTTGATGGATGCCATTGCATTCAGCAGTGTCGTCCTCTGCGCCGATGTCAGCGTGACTGTGCGGTTCGCAGTGCCCTTCGACCAGGAAAGCCCGGAAATAGTCAGGATGGTTGCGCTGCCGTTTTTGAGCACCAGCGTATTGGTGTAGGAGGCTTCGTACACGGTCACATTGATGGTAATGGAAACCGTGGCATTGTCCGCCGTCACCGTGTTGACACTATTCACCACAGCACCGCCCAGCGTCTTGACCGTGGAACTGCCGGAAGTGCCGTAGACATGGTTGTACTGCCGCCTTGCTCTGACCCTCACCGTGTAGCTTGTATTCGGTGAGAGCGAGGTGATCGTCACACTGGCACTGGTGGATGCCGTCGTTGAGAACTGCGTCCAGCTCGAACCGCCGTTTGTGCTGTACTGCCAGATGTCCGCCGTGGCCGAGGATGTCGCGGAGATTTTGAACCCGTTTGCCGTGACATTCGATGTACTGAATGTAACTGTGGGAGCAGAGCGGTCAATGGTAGTCAGCGTCATGCTGCCGCCGTATTCCTGTGAACCGTAGATATAAACACGGGTCGAGAATCCGACCGCAATCGTTTTGCTGCCGTTGCTGTCGTGAGCTACAGTAATCGTGCCACTGACAGAACCTTTCTTTGCCGGGAAAACACGGTCATCCCAATAGGTACGGTCCTTTGAGTATACGGTCGTACCATTGATCGTTACAGTGGTCGTGTCAATGGTGTAGTAAGTGGATGCGCCACCGGTAGAGGTCAGCGTCCAGGAAAGTGTCGAGCTGTTACCGACCACATTCACGCTTTCCGAAATGTCCAGTTGAAGATAGCGCCCATCGTATGCCGCGCTTTTCCAAGTTGCCATAGCTTTCCCTCCTTAATCCAGAATGACGATGTTCAGCCCTTCGGACGCCGTTGGCATCGGGACAAACTTCGTTTTGCCCACGGTCAGCTCGCCGTCCACCGTGGTTTTCTTAGTCTGCGTTTCGTCCTTGTTCAGGGTAAAGATCACCTCATCGTTGTAATAACCGGCGAACTCCGTGTTCGTGATGACCGTCCGCTGGGACGATGCGCTGTTGGATACCTCGATGCCCCGCTTGTCGATCTTGACCTCCTGAGTGTAGATCTCGTTGGGGGCGGGCGTCCACTTGCGGGGAATTGCTCCTTCGGAGATCATGATGTCGGCGAGATAAATGGACGCATCACGGCAATAGCAGTAAATACGCAGTGTGGGGTCGGTCACATCCGTGAGCGTTACGGAGTAATCCGTCCAGTCAAACGCCGTGGACTTATTGAACAGGTACTTGGTTTTGTTTCCGTTGTAGGTCACATAGAAATACCCGGACATGGTCGAGGTTTTCTTTGCCCGAACCGAGATCGTATAAGTGCCGGGAACCACCCCTCGGATGTACTGCGACAGTGAGGAGTATGCGCCCAGCACAAAGCAGGAGTCGGAAATGGTGTTGTTCTGCGTATCGGTGGAAGTGTCCGTTTTCACCGTACCGGAGTAGCTCCAATCATCCGTGATGCCGTTCAGCCCGGAAGAGTTCTGCACATAGTTGATGCCGCCGATGTACTGCTCCTGCATGGTGACGGACAGCCCGTCCACCGTGTGTTCCAGTTCCGAAACCCTGCTCTCGGAATTCAGTATCCGTTCCTCCAGGACACCCTGGTCATTGGACACTGTTTCCACCGTTTCGGTAAGGGTCGCCACATAGCTGTTCAGCCCGTCGATGGTCTGCTGAAACTGTGCGTCCTTCTCGGTCAGAATGGAAATGGTGGTGCGGATCGTTTCAATGTCGTTCTGCACCACCCATTCATTTCCGTCCCATATTTTCGTTTCCGGCGGGGTCACGGAGGTATCCACCCAGAGCTGCCCCTCATAGGGGTTCTCCGGCGGCGTGTCCGAGGTGACCACATCGCAGAGACTGATAATCGTGAACTGTGCCGATGCGATCATCTCACCACCTCCTTAAAGCGCCACAACGACCATGAAGGTTGCCTTGGTATCCACATCGGCGCTGGACACCGACAGAGTCTTACCGGTCTTGCTGCCGTTGGTTCCCCAAGAGGTGTCGATTGCGCCATCCTTGTTGTACTTTGTCCATGTGTAACTGCCGTTTCCGGCCGCATCCACCTCGGAGCCCGCCTGATAGCAGACGGCAGTCAGCACGGTCGTGCCCTGACCGTTCTTGAACACATCGCCGCCCGTGGAGGTGACGATGATCTGCAACGGGTCGGAGTTGTCGATGAAGGTCGCCACATCGAAAAACTTCGTGTTATAAGAAGCGGATGCGGAATCCGTGTCTTGGGCACAGCACTTGAATACGGCGTAGCTGTCCACCGCTGCGGCGTAGACCGTGAGCGTATTGGTGGCCGTGCCGGTGTATTTGTCGGCAGTATCCGAGAGCTTGCGCCAGCCGATGCCGAAGTCTGCATCGTAGCCGGTGGAAGAAGCGGCGGTGACGGAAGCGTCCATGACCGCCCACTTGTAGCTGACCTTGGTGGTGTCCACCGTAGAGCCGCGCCACAGCTCGGCCTTGGCGGTCAGACTGGCGACTTCCTCGTTCTTGAACACATTTCCGTTAGGCGTGGTGACCAGCAGGTCAACGATGCCGGAGCCATTGACCACACGGGAGAAGGAAATGGTCAGCGGATGAGTCAGCGACAGACCGGTGCTTTCGTCCTTGTAAGTGATGACACAGCGATAGTCGATGCCGGGCAGTTCTGCCATGACATTGGCCTTGACCGTGAGGATGTGGCTCTTGGCACCGCTGAGAGCGTAGTTCGTGCCTGCGGTGATGGCGGTGTTGCTGTCGCCCACATACCACTTGACCGAGGTGACATTGGCGGTGGCGATCTGGTCGGCGGTGGTGCCGATGACATACAGACTGGGTGTCAGAACGAGGTTCTTCGTTTTCCAGTCGGGGGTGTAACTGCCGTTGTCGGGGTTATACATCTGAGTCTTGGCGAGGTTCGAGCCGATGTACCCCGTCAGCGTCAGTGCGTCATTGTAGTCGATGATGGTAAACTGACCTTGTGCTTTGCTCATGTGAGAAGCCTCCTTTAAAGTTGTTGTATCAGGAACGGGCACTCTGCCGGTTCCTGTTGTGGGTTCTGCGGTTGCCATAATGAATTCCTCCGTTATAACAGGCTTTGCCTGGTCGTGGTGTCGATGAGGTCACAATAAAAAGTGGCGCGGACTTTGACATCCGCACCGGTGATGACCACGGACTTTGCGCCGCCGAAATGCTGCTCGTTCCAGACTTTGTCCGCTTCCGTATCCTCAGACACCCTTGTCCAGACAAACTGGTTGGCATCCAGCGTGTCGGTGATGTCCTCGTCCCAGGAGTACACCTTGGCGGAAAGCAGCGTTTTTACATTGCCGTTCTTGAAGATGTTCCCGTTGGACGAGATGATGACGAGCCGGAGCATTTTCTGCTCCTCGATGGTGGTAATGCGGTCGCTGACCTCGGTGACCTCCTTGCTGGTGGCGTAGGCACGAAGCACGACTTCGCCGCTCTCCAAATCCCAATAAGACGAGCCGTCCTGCGACTGGATAACACCTGCCTTGATAATGTTCGCCACCAAAGAGCCGGAAGTGATGAAGTCCGCAACGATCTGCCCGTCTGCCGTGATGGCGGTTTCATAGGGACCGTTGTAGCCGTTATGGGAAAATCCCAAGCCGCCCACATTCCACCGCCAGACATTCACAGCATCGTCAATGGATGGTGCGTCCAGAATGAGCAGCTCATAGGGCTGTCCGTTTTCCTCACTGGTGTGGATGACCACATAGCCGCCGCTCTGACCGGTGATAAGCCCGGTGGCTTTTCCTATGGCGGTTTGGAGCAGCTTTGGAAAGCGTCCCACCGTGGATTCCACCTTATCAACCGTTGATTGCACCTCGGAAATGGTGGTGATCATACTGGACTTGCTCTGACCGAGGGAAATGCTCACATACCGTTCGGCAAGAGTGTCGTACACGGTTTCAATGACCATAGCCGACACGCTGACACCCAGAAGCGAGTGCCGGATGGTGACGGTATCGCAGAGGTTGACCCGCTCCAAGAGTGCCGAATACTCCGGCTGTTTCCATAGCGGTTCAAAGGACACCTTGACCGTGGGCATGGTCGCTCCCAGCGGATTTGCCTTGATATAGCTGTTGGCTTTGGCTCTGAGGGCTTCCTCGGTCACAACTCCGTCAAACTGGTCGGAGAAGTCCATGATGAGCGTTTTTGCCCGGACGATCTCCGAGGTCACGATGGGGAGCGTTACCTCCGGCAGCGTGACTACCGTTTCGGTGTCCGCACCTTCCGGGGTGTACACGGCATACGGGAGCAATGCCGTATATACACCACTGTTGTCCTCGTCCTGCTCCAAGGAGGTGAGGTTCTTGCCGTATTCAATGACCACGCCTGTTTTTTGCCCACGGTGGGAATGGAACTTCACCGTGAAGTTGTCCCACTCAAATTCACCGTGCCATTGGGAAAGCATAGAGCCTTCTGTGCCGCCGAGGCAGGCGCGGACACTTTTCGGCTGCATGACGGAAAACACCTTTGCATCCGAGTAGTCCGTCCAGCCCGTGAAGCGTGTATCTCCAGCAAGGAGCTGCGAGAGAATGAGCTGCGGAGAGCGGCTCTCGGTGGAAAACGGAAGTACCGGCACATTGGCAAGGTCATAGGAGATGTGCTGACCGTAGATGGTGACGATGCCGTTTAAGGGCTTTGTAATGCGGTAAATACGGAATGCCTGGTCGGCGGCGGTGTCATTGGGTTTTGCCTTGATGATGCACTCCTTGGTGATAAGCCCATAGTGCTGACCGCTGACCGGGTATTTGAGCAGACACTCAAACACACCGTTTCGCTCCTCGGTGACCTCACAGGAGATGGTGTCCGTCAACACACCCAGACCGAAGGTGAAAAAATCCGTGGCGTTGGGCGGGTATAGGACTGGAATCATAGGCTGTCACCTCCTTCCGGGCATAAAAATACCACCGGGGATCGCTCCCTGGTGGCGAATGAGTTGTATTTAATAACGAAAACTTTATTTGCTTTGGAGTTCAACAACAATAATTTCCGGCCTGTTATTGAACCGAATGGGGATAATACTGTTGCCGATACCCCGGCTCACTATCATGGTCGTATTGTTTTCGGAGTACTTCCCGGCATCATATTTCGGGAAAAAGCCTTGATTCGGCGCAACAATTCCTCCAATTAAGGGCAATCGGAACTGCCCGCCATGCGCGTGTCCGCTTAATACTAAGTCAATATTCTCAGATACATAGGCGCTAAATGTTTCCGGTCTGTGTGACAGCAGTACGCAATACTCGCCTGTCAGATTCATTTCTCCGAGCTTGGCTTTCAGGATACTTTCTTGTATGGATGAATCCCGGTCGGTAAAATCGGGGTCATCCAGACCGGCAAGCAGTATCGTTTCATTGTTTTTCGTAAGTTCCATCGACTCATCATGGAGAACGATAACTCCTGCGTCAATTAGTTTCTTCTCAAGCTCCTGATATTTTTCGCCGATCCAAGCCTCATGGTTTCCGGTCACATAATAGCATGGTGCAATTTTAACAAGTCGTTGTATGAGGCTTTCCGCAATTTCAATGTTGGTCTTGCTCGAATCCACCAAATCGCCGGTTATAGCGATCATATCTGGCTTTTGTTCTTCAATAAGAGAGACAACATTACCGTTGTTTTTCCCAAAATGTGCGTTGTGTAAGTCGGATACAACGGAAATCCTGTAATGATTGAAAGCCGCAGGGATTTTCTCGCTCAAAACAGTATAATGCGTAATACCTACGGTCACATTTCCCCAAATTGTCCATGTTGTAAGCAAAACTACCAATATTGCTATACCAATAAGGATAAGCTTCTTTTTCAATTGCTCACCTCTTCTGTACACAAATATACTTATAAAAGTATATCATGAATCTGTGAACTTTTCAATCACCCACACCCGGAAGGAGTTTTATAGGCAGCACCACCTTGGGACGACTTCAATTCTGGTCACATCGCCAGTGCAGGCAATCGTGCAGTTCCCAGGCTTGAGAACCGGAAACGCTGCACCTTTGACCGTATCGTTTTTGAGGACCGTGTCTTTGTAGCAGTTCATAAGTTCGCTGTCGATTTCGATATATTCATCAATGCCGGAGATCGTCCAAGCAGTCATGCCCTGACTCTCCGGCTGAACGGATAGTGCTACCGCACCGCTGCCATATAACTTGATATACGGCTTACTTACAAAAGCATATGGATTTGTGACAGACAAGTTTGCACCATCTGCCGCTATGGTCTGCTGACCCTCATAGCTGTATTTGAACGGCTTGCAGTTGAAGGTCACGGTGAAGCAGCCGATTTTATTCAGCTGCTCCTCAATGTCCAGAGTACCGGAAATAACGCCATATCGGAAATATTCTGCATCGTAGGAATCGGTGATCTCATGGTATTTGTCCGGCTCGGAATAAAGCCAGCCCTTAATGTCCCGCAGGACAGCGGCAAGTGCGGCTATATTGTTCCGAGCGAGGAACACTGTGTAGGTCACCTTGATGTTGGCAAAGCGGCGGTTCGGATTGATGATGTCACCGCTCCTGCCGGGAATGGAAATAAACTCCGCATCGTATTCCGGTGCGGAGAACACGTCCTTCTTCTCGATATGCAGACCGAACTCAGCGGAACTGCGGCCGTTGTAGGTAAAATAGGTCATGCGAACACCACTCCTTTCCGCTGGGCGAACTGATTCGCCGTTTCCATGACTTCGTTGGTGAGTTGACGGATATCCTCGCTGCTGTAATTGTTGAAGTTCGTGATGTTCAGGGCGATGGTGAAAGCAGATGCCGCCTTACCGATGACACCGTCCACGGTGGAGCGAATCGAGCCGTTCACGCCAAAGTCGGTTGGCAAAGCCGTCTGCATATCGTGGGCAAGGTCGCCCATGACACCGTTGATGTCCTCGGCCATACCTTCTGCGGCTTTGACCGCTTCATCGCCGTTGTCGTCAATGGAGCCAGCCAGACCCTTGACCAGCATTTCACCGACCCATGCCATTTCCTTTGAGGGCGAATGGATACCGAAGAAATCGCAGATACCGTCCCAGATGGAGGAAATCCACCCGGACACCTTGTCCCACAGCCACGAGGCAAGCTGGGTAATACCGCTCCACAGACCTTTTACGATGTTGCCGCCGATTTCTACGATCTTATACATCAGAGAACCGAAGGCTTTCACGATACCCGCAATGATCTGCGGCACCGCTTTGACGATCTCCACGATAATAGTAGGTAGGTTTTCAATCAGCGCAACGAACAACTGCACACCTGCCATGATGATCTTGTCGATGTTCCCGACCAGAGCGTTGACAATACCGGAGATGATTTGCGGAATCGCCTGTACGATGGTCGTAATGATTTGCGGCAAAGCCTGTATTAGCGAGATCAGCAGGTCGATGCCCGCTTGAATAATGAGCGGTATCGCATTCAGCACCGCGTTGATAATGCCGTCAATGATTTTTGGAATGGCTTCCACGATTGCCATAATGATCTCTGGCAAGGCAGTCACCAGCGAGGTCAGAAGCTGAATGCCCGTTTCAATGATCTGCGGGATGGAGTCCAGCAGAAAGGTAATGATGCCGTTGATGATCTCCGGCAGAGCGGCAATCAACACGGGTATTGCGTCCAAGAGTCCCTGCGCCAGTCCCGTGATAAGCTGCAGCGCAGCATCCAGGAGCATCGGCAGACTGTCCACCAGCCCTTGCACGATGGTAACGATAGCCTGCACCGCTGCCGGAATGAGCGTGGGCAGCGCATCAGCAATGCCGGTCACAAGTGTAGACACCAGCTGAACCGCAGCCTCAATAAGCAGGGGCAGATTCTCGATCAGCGTGTTCACGATGGTCATAAGTGCGGACACCGCCGCCGGAATAAGCTGCGGAAGCAGGGACAGCAGCGTTTCCAGCACCTGCGAGAACAGTTCGGTGACCGCCTCCAGCAGTGTGGGCAGCAGTTCACCCACAGCCGTCAGCAGAGCATCCAGCGCCGTGGGCAGAGCCGCCACGATGTTCTCAATAACCGGGGTGATGTTCGCCACCACGGTCTTGAAGGCATCCACCATGTTGTTGCACAGCAGCTCCATGTCAGCGTCCGCATCACCAAAGCCTACGATGAGGTTCGACACGGCGGATTTCAGCGCATTGACAGAGCCGGAAATGGTGGCTTCCGCTTCCTTGGCGGTCGTACCCGCAATGTCCATGCTTTCCTGCATGACATGGATGGCTTCCACCACATCTGCGTAGGAAGAGATATCGTACTTGACGCCGGATATCTTCTCCGCATCGGCAAGCAGGCGTTCCATTTCCTGCTTTGTACCGCCGTAGCCCAGCTTGAGGTTGTCGAGCATCGTGTAGTTCTGCTTGGCAAAACCCTGGTAGGCATTCTGAATGGAGGACATATCCGTGCCCATCTTGTTGGCGTTATCGGACATATCCGTGATTGCCATATCCGCATACTTTGCGGCCTTTTCGGTATCGCCGCCGAGAGACTGGATGAGGCTTGCGGAAAAGCCCGTGACCGTCTCCATGTACTCGTTGGCGGAAAGACCGGCCGTTTTGTATGCGTTGGCGGCGTACCGCTGGATCTCCTGCGAGGAGTCCTTGAACAGGGTGTCAACGCCGCCGACCAGCTGCTCATAGTCCGCATAGGCATTGATGCAGGCAGTCCCCAGAGCCGCAACGCCTGCGGATGCAGCAACAGCCACAGCACCGAGTGCCACACCTACGGTTTTGAGAACCTTGCCGAAGCCTTCAAACTTACTGCCGGATTCCTCCGCAGCCTTGCCGCCCTCCTTGATGGCTTTCTCGTTCTCGTCCAGCTCACGGTTCATGTCGTTGAGGGCGGCTTCGGCATTGTTGAGCTGGATCTGCCAGTTCTGGGTGCGGCGGTCGTTCTCTCCAAAGGAGGTGGCGGCATTCTGCAGAGCCTTGCGGGTGTCGATTTTTGTTGTCTGCTCGTCGATCTCTTTTCGCAGCACCTTGTTCCGTGCGGCGAGAGCCTCCACGGATTTATCGTTTTTATCGAACTGAGAGGTGGCGAGCTTCATCTCGGAGCCGAGCACCTTGAAGGACTGGTTGATGTCCGCCAGTGCTTTTTTGAACTCTTTTTCACCCTCAAGACCGATCTTCAGTCCGAAACTGTCTGCCATGTACCGTCACCTCCTTAAATGCCATCCGGGATAATATCGTCAATGTAGTGTTCGTGAGCAGGAACAGCCTGCCCGTTATACTGTTTGTGGCACTCCCACAGATCCAGCAGCAGACCGAACGGCATCAGCCACACCTCATCCTGGCTGAGATGCAGGTGGGCAAGGCCGTAATAGAGAAGCCGGGTAAACAGCTCCGCATCGGAGACCGTTACCCGACTTGCGCGTTTTTTGCGTCTTTCTCGCTTTCCACATTCCGCTTGGTGCCCTTGTAGAGCGCCTCCGTAATGGCGGTTTTGTATCCGGCGAGGTCGAGGGGCGTGGTCAGAAGCTCCACCACATCCTCCGTGAGCAGCTCCTTGGGATGCTCTTTATCCTTGAGGTTGTGAATGAGGATGCTCTGATTTGCCAGAAGCGTGATGAGCCACACGATCTCTCCGATGGCCATTTCAAAGTTCTCGGACTTCATCAGCTTCTC
>ENA-OPCB01000947-OPCB01000947.1-human-gut-metagenome-genome-assembly--contig:-NODE-947-length-18101-cov-4.205309_pt1 | contig 18101 bp, 16 predicted proteins | sample MGYA00241561_ERZ501473 | MGnify/ENA primary metagenome ERZ501473 (study PRJEB25962, sample SAMEA2042519) | human gut metagenome | biome: human gut; feature: human-associated habitat; material: faeces... | reverse complement strand
GGGGTCAGCGGCGGCTCTGCCCCGATTTTTCTGATGCGGCTCCAAGCGTTGCAGCCGCTCAGGGCCGTTGCCATCAGCAAAACTGCCGTCATCTTCGCAAAATTTTGGTTGTTGTTCATGTCAATAGTCCCCTTCTATTGGATTTCCGCTTCTACGGTATCTTTGTCAATAACGCGGCCGAACAGCGTTTTCTTGCTTTTCGGATTAAGCATCTCGATTTTGTCACCCTTGCCGCCGTCGCCCAAAGCCTCAACCTTGGCCGTAATCTGCATCTTGTCGGTTCGGTAAACCACGGTTACGACGTCGCCTTTTTTAATCAGCACCTGATTGCCTATATCCCTGTCCATGACAATTTTGCCTTCCTTCAGCAGCTTTTTGGCTTCCTTGCCGGCCAGCCTCTCCTTATCGGTAACAAAACTCGGCTTGATCCGGTTCTGCCGGACGGTAATCTGCTTCAGCATTTCGGGAGCAATGACTTCGCCTTTCTGAATATTCTGCGACGGAACCCAAATCTCGCTCAGCAGAAAATAGCGGCCGGTAATGTTCGTCCGGGCATAGGACTTGCCATCGGCAAAAATTTCCGCATTGCACGAAAAACGGTTCTGCAATTCGTCCGTTTTCAGACCAGAGACCAGAATTTTAGCTTTTTGAGCATTTTCGATATGAAAGACGGTTTGCCCACCAAAAAATTCCACATCCAGCGCCTGATTTTGTCCCTGCTCGACAAATTCCTTTTCAATTGCCTGCCTGATTTCATCTTCCCCCACAATCAGCAGATTCTCTGCACTTGCCATACTAATTCGGCATAACATCAAAACTGCGGCTAAAAAGAATTTCATCATAACTCCCCCTGACATCCGTCCGTTATCTCAGCGACGTAATCGTGCTGAGCATCTGGTCGGAAGTCTGAATGATTTTCGAGTTCATCTCATAAGCGCGCTGCGCCGAGACCAGCTCGGTAATTTCGGCCACCGGATTGACGTTCGAAGTTTCCAGATAGCCCTGCAGAACCGAACCGAAAGATTCGGTGTCCGGATTGTCAATAATCGGCGCGCCGGAAGCTTCGGTCTCCAGAAACAGGTTCTGTCCCATGGCTTCCAGTCCGGCCTCGTTCGGAAACGTCGCCAGTTCCAGCTGTCCGACGTTGGTTTCATCGGTTTCGCCGTCCTGCTTAATCCAAACCTCGCCCGAATTGTTGACATAAATCTCAACCGCATCGTCGGGAATGGTAATTTCCGGCTGAACCACATAACCGTCATGCGTCACGATAACACCGTCGCCGTTGCGCTGAAAGGCGCCGTCGCGGGTATAAGCCGTCCCCTTGCCTTCCGGCAGCTCAATCTGAAAGTAGCCGCGGCCGCGAATAGCCAGGTCCAGCGTGTTGTTGGTATTGGTCAGGCTGGTACCGTCGGTAATACGGTAAACGGCGGCGGTTCTGACACCGAGACCCAGCTGAATGCCGGACGGCACAATCGTGTCGGAAGACGTCGACGCCGAACCCGGACGGATAATGTTCTGATACAGAAGATCGTTAAATTCGGCTCTTCTTTTCGTATAGGCAGTAGTGTTCATGTTGGCGATGTTGTTGGAAATAACGTCCACGTTGGTCTGCTGTGCCAGCATTCCCGTTGCGCCGATTGCTAATGATCTCATTTTCTTTTCCCCTTGCTTAAGCTAATTGCGAATAAGTGCTGATAGTGTTCGAAATCCGGTCATGCTCCTCGTCAATCATCGACTGAACCATCTCATAGGAGCGTTGCAGTTTAATCATCTTGGTCATTTCCGTAATCGGATCGACGTTCGACTTTTCGACGGCACCTTGAACCACTTTGGCATTTGCCGCCGGCTGCATCATATTCCCGGCCGTATTCTCAAACATCGTGTCGGCAACTTTTAAAAGTTTCTGATTGTTGGCAAACGAAACAGTCTTAATCCGCCCGATAACGCCGTTTTCGGTAAAGACCTCGCCGTTTTCCGCAACCGAAATTTCGGTCTCGCCGGGTGCAATAAAGAAAGGCTCGTTGTTCTCAGACATAACGGCATACCCCTCGCTGGTTACCAGCTGTCCGTCGGCGTCAAGCTGAAACTGACCCTTGCGCGTATATCTCTCGCCTTCCGGCGTTTCAATCGCAAAGAAAGCGTCCCCCTGCAAAGCCAGATCGAAAGTGTTTCCGGTATGGACAATGGCGCCTTCCTTGAAATCCTTATACATTCCGAAATCCTGCGTAAAATAGACGGGAACCCTGCCGAACCCCTCGGCATTTTTGGTCTGCGTCAGATACGAAGCAAATATCGCGTCGTCCTGCTTGTAGCCGGAAGTGTTCATGTTGGCCATGTTGTTGGAAACAATGTCCATCTGCTTCCACAAAGCCATCTGACGCGACAAGGCTATGTATTTCGTATTATCCATTATATTCTCCCCAATCGTTTGGATAATTTCTTTCGTTGAATACACCTATGCAAATGTCGTGCCAAATTTTAAAACGCTGGTTATAAAAAAATCCGTCCTTGAAAAAGGACGGATTTTATAATCACGCAGCCGACGGCTAAGGAACTATCGTAACACCCTCAACCGGCGTAACACCCTCAACAACGCCGTCAATGCTGCTTGACACCTGACCGGCCATAGAACATACATAAGTTGTCGTTCCGTTCGGACCGTCATGCGGCGTCGTATAATAACAGCTGGCAAAACGCGGCTCGCAACAGTAATAAGTTCCGTTGCACGATATCAGCGACTGTGAACCGCAATCCGGCTTCGTTACCGGCGCCTTGTTGCAGGAAACGCAAACCCTCGGACAACCGTAAATATCTATCATATTTTCAGGCATGTTATATTTGGCGCAGCCATTGACACATTTCAAGTTCGCCTGGCATTGCTTGCAATCGTCCGTATAGCAGAATGTTGACAGTTCGGGCTCCCATCTGGTCTTACACTTCTTTCCCAAAGGCTCCGTCGAAGAATATCCGTAATCCTCACAAGTGCCTTTCTTTTCGGCAACGCACTCATTACCGGACTTAACATACCCGTCGTTACAGTTCCAGGAACTGATTTTGGAAGAGCAGTCAGAGAAGTAAGAACAGGTCGCGTTTGCCGGGCAGGAGCCGATAACCGCCGTTTTGTTTCTGCAATTGTCCGGATAAGCCGTCTGGCATTTCGATGAACAGTCGCTCCAGTAAGTTTGGCAGCCATACGGCGCATCAACCGCCGTACGATTGCCGCAGTTGTCGTTTTCACAGGACTGGCATTTGGACAGACAATCCCCAAAATACGAGGCACAGCCGAACTGGCAGGAAACTTCGGTCCGGTTCCGACAATTGTCGTTATAAGCCGTTTTGCATTTGGACGGACAGTCTTCCCAATACTCTGCACAGCCGTACGGCGTGGAGACCGCTTCCCGGTTCTGACAGTTGTCGGCATTGGCGCTTTTGCAAACCGAAGAACAGGGCGATGGATAATATTCATCGCAGCCGTATTGCCCTTCAGCAACCCCGGACGGGCAGTCGCAGCCGGTATATTGTCCGCCGCAGGAAGCACCCGATACCGAACGCGGATAAGAACAGTTGGATGAAGTATATTTATATTCCGGCTTGCAGCCGCAGCTTTCATATCTGCCGCCGCAGGAAGCGCCTTGACCGACCTGATTTGAGGCACAACTGACCAGTGCCGGATTGCATTGACAGGAAACATACTTGCCGCCGCAGCTCTCTCCGACCCCGGTTTGCCCTGCCGGACAGCTTACCAGATTAGGAGCGCATTTGCATCCAAGCCCGTAGGCGGAATTATACGGACAAACACCATCAACCGTCTGCACCGAATTGCAGTTCTGTTTGGTATATCCCTCATTCAGACATTGCTGAACCGTATCCATGCCATAATCGTCCCCGGTTCCGAACCCGGCATTGGGATCACAGTCGCCGACGCCGAGAAAACAGATTGAGGCGAGTTTAAGGGAAGAGGAAAGGTCGGATATGGGCTCCAACCCGACAGGTGTGTCTGTGTGTGTATGTGAAAGAAAGTCGGGAGCGGCCATGGAAACGGCCGGTACCAGCAGTAGAGTTGCAGAAGATAGAAGCAGATTTCGCATGATCGTTCTCCCGAAAGTTCAGAATTGAAGTCCATATCTGAATATCAGGATACACTGATTTGTCGGAAGAGTCAACTATTAATGAAACTGCATTTTTTTCTGTCTACCAATAGTGGGGGTGGATTTATTTCCCGCAAACGGGATGATGCCGGCAGAATTTTAACCAGAGCCGCAAAGTCAACGGCTGCGGGACAGAAAACGTCTGTTGTCCTGCGTTTGGGCGGCGTTTCTCTGCGTAATAATGACGGTGTCTTCGCCCTGAATCTTGCTGGCTGCGGCCGCCTGAACATATTCTTCGCTTTTGCAGGCTTTTTTGTAAAGCGTATACCCGTCTTTAAACGTTGTTTTGGCATAGGCATGCAGCGTTTTTTTGAAATCTTCGCTGATGTCTGCGTCTTTTTCCAGAAAACGGGCAAAATTAATGGTTGCGGTTTTTTCGCTGCCGTCGGGTTCGACGAGCGTCAGGTCGAAGCTGTAACATTTTTTCAGCCTGCGCATATATTCGGCATTGTGTTTTTTAGCCGCGTCAAGCGTCAGGGCTTTTTCCCGGATTCGATACGGAAAAGATTTGTGAAACCATTTTTCTGCCATTCTGCGATGTGCCTTTTCATAGTAGTCTTGAAAAGTTTTTTGCCACCAGTCGCTCATGCCGTTGACAATCAGCGACAGTTCTTCTTTGGCGGGAACTTTGGAAATATTTGGTTTGATTCTGCCGTCTTTAAGTGCCTGAACATAAAAGCCGTAACGGTTTCCGAAAGAACGAAAATCTTTGGTCTGCAAATATTTTTGTCTCATTTCGAGCAATTCGGAAATCTGGGCGGATATTTCGTCGTGAACGCAGATTTTGGCAAACTGCAGCAGGCTGATGCCGAAGTCCTTGATGCCTTTGGCGTCGTTCATTTCGTGTGTGCCTTCGTGAATGGCGCAGGATTTGATTCTGCTTTTGCTGTTGTATACCGCGGCAGTTCGTTTTTCTTTCCGGTAGGTTTGCCTGTCCATGCCGGCAGAATCGACGACAAAATATTTCAATGCGATTGTTTTGGTTTCGGAAACGTAGCCGCCCAAGGTTCTGAAGTTTCTTTTCAGATAGGCGGTATCAACGATAACCGTATCGACCTTGTATTTTACCTCGCGGAAGTTTTCGGGAACATTGCTCAAAACAACCGCTTCGCCGTTGAAGGCGGCGTCAACGGCCAGCGAAGCCGTGTCCAGCGGAAATTTCGTCTTGTAGTCGGAAACGTCGGCGCCCTGCGGCGATTGAACCGCCGCTGCCGAAAACAGGGTCATAATCGAGCCGATGACAAAAGTGTCGGCAATCCTCAACCGGTTTTTTCTTTGCAAAAGCCAGTTCTTGATTCTTTGTTTTGCCGGTTTGCCGTTCTCCCGTTTCATCTCCAATCCCCGTTTGTTCAAATCATAACATAAGGGGCTGAAAATATCCACAAAATTCGCGAAAATGCTGCCCGAAGCAAAAAGATCGGCGGCTTTAATTTAATGTTAAGCTCGGTTTTGTTATAATCCGTCGTAGACGTTTATGAAAAGAGGAATATTTAAGAGTTGCGGACATGAAAGTTTTGGTACAGAGAGTCAAAAGGGCCGGCGTTGAAGTCGGGGGAGAAAAAGTCGCTGCAATTGCCGCCGGCCTGCTGGTTTTTGTCGGCATCGAAAAAGGCGATGCCCGGCCGCAGGCGGAATATCTGGCGGCCAAGGTTGCCAATCTGCGTATTTTTGAGGACGAAAACCAAAAAATGAATCTGTCGACGCTCTTCCGATCTCGGCGAGATCATCGTCGTTTCGCAGTTTACGCTGGCCGGCGACTGTACCCGCGGCAATCGCCCGGGATTTGACAATGCCGCGCGCCCCGAAGATGCCAAACCCTTATACGAATATTTTTCGGATTGTCTGCGTGCCAAAGGCTTGCATGTTGAAAACGGCATTTTTCAGGCCGATATGCAGGTTTCGCTGATAAACGACGGTCCGGTAACTTTTGTTTTGGAGAAAAAGTAAGATGGCTGATGCAAACAACAATCTGCCGCAGCCGCTGCATAATGCAGCCGGTTCGCTGGCGCCGCAGCGTCCGACCGAGTTTGCAGGCATACTGCGCCTGTTGTCGACACTTTCTTATCAGGACAGGGAACAGATAAGCGCCTATGAACGGCAGGTCTACGACATGCTTCGTTCCAGTCCGCAGAATCTTGACGGTCTGGTTGCGTTTCTGCGCATTCAGCTGATGCAGGGGAATCATCAGAAAGCCAAGGCTGTCGCCAACCGGATTTGGGAAATCGGCGGAACTCTGGATCATGAAGCTGAAAAAAGTTATGTCAACGATTTGCTTAATCTCGGTCTGGTCGAAATGGCCTCGATTCTTCTGCGGCCTTATTTTGAAAGAATGAGCGCATATGTCGGCGAATACGGCCATCTGTTTTTAAAGTATGCCATTGCCGCCGGACTGCTCAATGTCATTGAGAAAACGGCGGTATTGCTGCCGTCCGTCGGCGTCCGCAAAGCTCTGACCGATTTTGCCGCCGTATACCGGCACCTGAATTATGCCGACGCGTTTAAAGGAATTCAGCGCTCGGTGCTGGACAACGTCAGGGACACGCTCTGTGCCTATGAATTTAATCTCTATACTGACCGTGGTTTTACCGATTTGGAAATTTTGCTTTACGTCGGCAACGAAACTCTTGATTGCGAACGTCTGCGCGAGTTTGTCGACCTGCAAGCTTCGGCCGTCTGCTCGGCCAAAGGCGTCAAAAGGCTTAACAATCTGAGCTTTGTTATTCGTCCGGTCGGCGAATATACTAAGCCGGCCGTTTAGTCCCGCCCGGCGTAATGATGTCGGGCAGAGCCTTGTCCGGACGTCTCCGACGCTCGGCCTGATTTACCTTGTCTTTGATTTTTTCACCGGCGGCCGTGAACAGTTTTTTCATCAGCCGAAAAGCGACTTCCTGTTCGTTTTCGTCGCTGTTGAACAGTACAAAACGGTTCTGATGCTCTATGACTGAAGATTTTTCGTCCGGAAACTCCACCTCGACCGAAACGACCATATGCAAACGGTTGGTGCTGGAGTTAATCGGGTCAACCTTTGCTTTCAGAACTTTGGTTCTGATAATGTAGTCGGCAAGATCCTTTTTGTCGGTAATAAAATAATTTTCATCATCGGCAAACATGTCTCTGACCGTTTTGGCGTGAACCGCGGAAGTGCTCTTGTCAAAAAATTCGGTCGGCTCGACATATACCAGGCCGCGCTTGTCGTCCTGCGGTACCGGCTCCGAAGCCGAAAGTGCCGCAACAGTGGCGGAACCGGACGCTTGTGCCGCTGCCGCAGGCGGCAACGCATCGCTTTCCGGCGCCTTGTGCTTGGCAAGTTCTGTCTCGTCCGTAGGCGGAATAACCTCCGGTTTGCCGCCCTCAATTTCAGAGTAGCTGGTGTTGACTTCGTTAACGATGTCGGTCATGGTCTCCCTGCTGTCCGCATCCGGCTCGCTTTCCGTCTGTTCGGCCATGGCCTGCAGAATACTGTCCGGATGAATATAGCCTTCCGCTTCGACGCAGAGTTCTTCGGCGTCCTGTTTGGTTGTGCGCACCGCAAGATCCTCAACGGCGTTATCTACCAGATTGTAGACCAGAACATTGTAGTCGTGTTCGTTCATTTCGTCCCGCAGCGCACTTACTTCCGCCGCCGAGCTTACGGCCAGAAAACTGGCTTTGTCGGTAACACGGACACGGATGGTTGATTTGGCTTCGTTCGGCGTGAATTTTTCGCAGGCCCTGCCGCTGATGCGGATGGCGCCGTCATCGCTGCGAAAGGCGGCGTCTTCGGCCTTTGCGGCGTTTGCCGCCGCCAGAAGACAAAAAAGATATATGCCGGAACAAAGCAGTTTCATTTACCACCAGCTTTTGTCGTCATTCTGGAGCTGACGGATGGTTTCCGTCCACTCGTTGATCTTGTTGTTGTCCTTGTCGTTCAGGATGATTTTATATTCGATAATCGGCGTTTCCGCACCCTGAACCGGAATTTCCTTAATCTGCGTTTCCAGATAATAGTCGGCGTCGTTCAGATTGTTGACGACTGTATAGGTGCGTGATCCTTCGATAATCTGCCGGGTAGCGTCTTTGGCGTAATAAAGGCCGTCGGGCAGGGTCTTGCTCATTTTCTTGAATTCGGTAATGTAAATTTTCGGTGCCGGCGTTTTTTCGTAGACTTCGGCGCTTTGGTCCAGCATCCGGTTAACGGAACGGGTAGCGGCCAGGGCGTAGACGTCGGGCGTCATCATGTCATTAACCTGTTCGTCGGCATAAGGGCTTTCAATCACGAAAGTCGGCGCTTTCTTGCTGCCGAAAATCGGTCCTTCGCAGGCGGCAAGCCAGCAGGCTGCGGACAAAAAAAGCAGTTTTTTCATAAGCTTTATTCCTGAGTTAAATTTATTTTTTTCTACTATAACGTCTTTTTCTCATTTTCACATTATGTTTTTTTAAGTTATTCACTAATTGCATTTTATAAAAATATCGGCTAGATTATCGGCCAATGGCTTAGAACCGTTTTGAGACTGCTATGATACGTTTTTTCTTTCTCCTGCTGCCGCTGTTGTTTTTGTGTTCCTGTGCGGCGCCGACGACCCGCCGGCCGGGCATCCCCGCCGTCGACAGTTACGATATGCGCGAGATTCGCAGGGAACTGCGCAAATTTTCCTATGACGAGGCAACCCGCCGCCGTCAGCGCCTGGGTCAGATTGCTTACAATATCCGCCGGTCGACCGGTCAGGAACTCTGCGACCGCCGGCTGCTTCCCGACATCGGCGTCGATTTCATGCGCATTAACCGGCTGACGGTTCCGAAATGGAGATCGTCCTATGACATTTACCGTGAGGAGCACGAAGATGCTCAGACCGTTTACCGGCGCAGAACCGGCGAAATCTGGATTGAAGGCGTATACAGAAATTCGGCGGCCGAAAAGGCGGGGCTGAAAAAAGGCGACCGCCTGGTCAGCGTCAACGGTTTTGCCGTTCCGGACGAAGACAATGCTTTTGAACAGATTTACAAACATTTGCAGCAGGGAGGGGAAACGCTTCCTGTGGAAATTGTCGTCGAACGCGGCGGTAAAATAATGAAATTCTCTTTTCTGCCGGACATGCTATGCCCGTATAATGTCAGCGTCGATGAAAATGCGCCGGAAATCAACGCCTATGCCAACGGCTATGGTATTGTCATGACGGCGCGGATGATGGATTACATCAAAGACGATACCGCGCTGGCCGCCATTATTGCGCATGAGATGGCGCATAATGTGCTCGGACATAACGCTTCGTCGAACGACAACGCATTAATCGGCCTGCTGCTGGGAGCTGCGGTTGATTTCTCTGCCGGCGGCGACGGCAGCGCGATGGCGACGGGAATGTATATCGGGAACAATGCCTATTCGAAAGAATTTGAAATGGAAGCCGATTATGTCGGCTACTATCTGTTGGCCCGCGCCGGTTACGATTATAAGCACGCCGCCCTGATGCAGAAAATGCTGGCGGCTCTGGCTCCGATGGACATTTATATATACAGCGACCCCGAAAGCACGCATCCGTCTTCGTCCGTCCGCCTGGCCCTGGCACGCGAAACGGCTAAGGAAATCGATCTGAAGCTGGCGCTCGGCGATAAGCTTTCCGAGCTGTATCCCGATTTTGACAGAGTTAACGAATATCTCCGCGACAAAACGGACATCACAAAGGAAAACGGTCTATGGTAATTACCTATTCGGTCATCTTGATTGGATTGTTGTTTTTAATCCGTCCGCTGCAAAAGAACAGTTTTTACATTCTGCATGCGGCGCTGGTCATTCTGGCCGCCTATTACATCGAAACGCATTATTTCCGCGCCTCGGTTTTTGGCGCTAAGACGCTGCTGCTGTTTGTGGTGTTCCAGTTTGTGTCGATAAACGTCGTTACCGTTCTGGCCTACTGGGTTGATAAGCGTGCGGCCGTCCGCGGCGCCTGGCGCGTGCCTGAAATCAACCTTCATACGCTGGAATTTCTCGGCGGCTGGAGCGGGGCATTGCTGGCTCAGCGTTTGTTTCGCCACAAAACGAAAAAACGCAGCTATCAGTCGATGTTCTGGTTTATCCTGCTGATGCAGGCCGCGGCCGTGTACGTCATACTCAGGTATTTGGGATTGCTTTAGTTTAAACTTGCATAACCCGGGCTTTGTCTTTATGATACCCCTGTTTTTGCAAACGAATTGGAAAAAAATATGGCAGAAAATGAATTAAAAGCGGTGTCGGAAATCAAATTTACCGAGCACTATAACCGGATGTGGCCCTTTGTTAAGCCCTATTGGATTCGCGCTTTGGTGGGCATTTTGCTCTGTATTCCCATCGGCGCGCTGGATTCCGTGGTGGCTCTGGCGCTCAAGCCCTATATGGATTTGGTGCTGGTTGACAAGACGGACCGTTCGCCGGCTTATATTCCGCTTTTGATTGTCGCCTTTACGACCGTACAGGGGTTTCTGAACTACGCCGCAACCTATCTCAACACATGGGTTGGCACCAAAATCAATCAGGATTTGAAACGCGCCCTGTTTAAAAAACTGCTGAGCCTTGAAATCGCCTTTTACGATAAAAACAATTCAGGCTATATCATGCAGCGCTTTTCCAGCGATGCCGACATGGCCTGCACCGGCCTGCTGGACAATCTGAAAGTCTTTATTTCGCGGCTGTTTTCGTCCCTTTCGCTGATTTGCGTCCTCATTTACAACTCGTGGCAGCTGTCGATCATCGCCATTGTCGTTCTGGGCTGTGCCCTGCTGCCGCTGGCTTCCGTCAAACGACGCATTAAGTTTATCGTGCTTAAGAACGTTACCGAAGCCTCAAAGGTTTTTACCAATTACAACGAAACCTATTCCGGTGCCAAGACCATATATTCGTACAATTTGCAGCAGAAAATTTATAACAAATTTGACAACACCCTGCGCACCATTTTCAAACTGACCATGAAAATGGTACAGAAAACCGCCTGGATGACACCCCTGATGCACATTATCATTTCCGTCGGCATCGGCGGCGTCATTGGTTACGGCAGCTACCTGATTGTCAACGGCACTATTACCAGCGGCAACTTTGTGTCTTTCATAACCGCGCTGGTCATGCTCTATACGCCGATAAAAGGCATCGGCAAAAACTTCAATAATGTCCAGATTTCATTCCTGGCCATTGAACGCGTCATGGATATTCTGGACATGGATCCGGCGGTTAAGGACAGGGCGGATGCCAGGGTTCTGAAACAAATTGAAAAAGGCATTACTTTTGATGACGTGACTTTTGAGTATGTTCCCGGCACGCCGGTTTTGAAAAATGTAAACTTGAATGTCAGAGCCGGCAGCACGGTTGCGGTCGTCGGCAATTCCGGCGGCGGCAAAACCACGCTGGTTAACCTGTTGCCCCGTTTCTACGACGTAAAGTCCGGCGCGGTCAAAATCGACGGGCAGGATATCCGCAGCCTGACGATGGAATCCCTGCGTGACAAAATTGCCGTCGTCTTTCAGGACAATTTCCTGTTTGAGGGCACCATTCGCGACAATATTACGTTGGGCAAGGAAAATGCGTCTGACGAAGAAATCTCCGCAGCGCTCAAAATGGCGTATCTGGATGATTTTGTCGCCGGTCTTGAAAACGGTGTCGATACCGAAATCGGCGAAAGGGGCGCGCTGTTGTCCGGCGGCCAGCGCCAGCGTCTGGCCATCGCCCGCGCTTTTATCAAAAATGCGCCGATTGTCATTCTGGACGAGGCGACTTCCGCACTGGACAACAAGTCTGAAGCCGTGGTTCAGAAAGCCATTGACAACCTGATGCAGGACCGTACGGTCTTTGTTATCGCCCATCGCTTGTCTACCGTTCAGAACGCTGACAAAATCGTCGTCGTTAACGATGGCCGGATTGTTGAGGAAGGCACGCATGAGGAACTGCTGGCCATCGACAATGGCGCCTATAAGGCGCTGTATAACGCCCAGTTCAAGAAAAAAGCGGCTTAGAAACGGAAATGAAACCATTTGGCATGATGGTTTTGTTTATTTCAGATATTCTTTGTTTTGATAAAATTTGAGAATGGAGCTTTTGACCTGGTCGAGCGTTTCCTGCAAATCGGCCTTGTCGTAACGGAAATAGGCGGCCACGGCTGCTTCGTCGCGCCGGGCAAACAGGTTGCGGTTTAGCTGTTTGAGCGTTTCAATGGTGCTTTGCGAAATATGGTCTTCTTTGCTCTGCTTAAACAGAAAATTAACTGTTTTTCCGCCGATGTCGTGCTCGGAACAAATCCGCATGAAAGCGTCAAAAACGCCGGCCGGGCTTTTTTCGGCGCCAAAACCGGGACGGCGGCAGAACATGACGGTTTTTATCCGTCCGGACATATAGTCGCTGTCAGCGCGGGCGTTGAACAAATCCTGCACACAGTCGGCCATCAGCGCCAGTTCGCTGCCGGAAACCTCGTCTTTTTCCGGTTTGACAATCCGGTCGCGTACGGCCCTTTTATAAAGCAGAAATTTGTCGTCTATCTGGTTGAGGTCATTCTTTTGCAGATAGGCTTCGCGTTCTTCAATCAGTTCCTCCAACAGGCCCGATTTGACAAAGGCATCGTGAACCTGAATAATCTGAATGATGTCCAATCCGGCAAGATCGGCGGTAATCAGCCCTTTCTGCCGGCAGCGTTCCAGCAAAACGTGCCGCCACAGTTCGCGACGGAGAGCTTTTTCGATTTTCGGAGTGTTGTTGAATTCTTTGTTGAGCTCTTCCTGATAAGCAGCCGCGTTGTCTTTCATCTTTTCGGCGTCGGCTTCAAAGACGAAAACCTTAATCAGACCCGGAACATTTTCCGCCCCCATGTAGAACTTTGTCTGCTGAAGTTTTCCGTCCGTCAGGGCATCTTCGGCATAAACCGGGACAAAGCCGTGTCCGCCGTCCTTGGCGCCGGTTACCCTTACACGCACGACTTTGACCGCAATCGGCGCGGCGTTTTTTTCGTTGCAATATTTAAGTGCGACGTCGTTGAGGCGGATTTCCAGTAGTTTCTGGCGAAAATCGGCTTTCCCGCCCGGCGTGCCGTGAACCGCGGCCATGGCATAAATGCCGGCTTTGGGAGCTTTCTCTGTCGAGGTCCTGCCGGCGGCGGATTTTCCCCAGCCCAAAGCGGAGCCAAGCTGAGATACAAGCTTTAGCTTGTTCGAATTCTGAGTGAGTTTCTGCGTTTGCGGCAATATTATTCTCCTTTTCGAATAATCCTCCGGCAAAACATTCGTTATTATAACATATTTTTAACCGCAATACAAGCCGTTGCCTTATAATATAACCCAGTTTGACCGGATTTCCACGCCGTCTGTGAGCAGATGAGAAAAATCTTGCAAAAAGCGGGCAAAAGTCTATATTACCTCATAGCAAAAATATTAACCTGATAAGGAGAAAACTATGCCTTTAGTAACAATGCGTCAGATTCTTGACCATGCCGCCGAGAACGGATACGGTGTTCCGGCTTTTAACATTAATGATATGGAGCAGGTTCTGGCTGTTCTGCAGGCCGCTAAAAAAGTCAATGCCCCGGTTATCCTGCAGACTTCTACCGGTGCCCGCAAGTTTGCCGGCGATCCGATGATACGCCATATGGTCGCGGCCGGTATCGAAATGTTCCCCGAACTGCCGATTTGTATCCATCAGGACCACGGTTCTTCGGTCAATGTCTGCCAGTCTGCCATTGTTAACGGCTATTCTTCGGTTATGATGGACGGTTCTCTGGAAGCTGACGGCAAAACGCCCTCTTCCTATGAATACAACGTCAAAGTTACCAGCGAAGTCGTCGCCCGCGCTCATGCCGTCGGCGCTTCCGTCGAAGGCGAACTCGGCGTCATCGGTTCTTTGGAAACCGGCAAAGGCGACAAGGAAGACGGTCACGGTGCCGAAGGCGTTATTGACAAGAAACGTTTGGTTACCGACCCGGACGAAGCCAAAAGATTTGTTGAGGAAACTCATGTCGACGCTCTGGCTGTTGCCGTCGGAACTTCTCACGGCGCTTACAAATTTACCCGCAAACCGGACGGTGAAATTCTGGCCATTGACGTTATTGAAAAAATTCACAAGGTTCTGCCCAATACCCATATGGTAATGCACGGTTCCTCTTCGGTTCCGCAGGAGTTGCAGGACTTGATCAACGCTTACGGCGGCGCCATTCCGCAGACCTACGGCGTTCCGGTTGAAGAAATCGTCCGCGGCATTAAGTCCGGCGTTCGCAAAGTCAATGTTGATACCGACTGCCGTATGGCCATTACCGGTGCGATTCGCAAGATTTTTGCCGAAAATCCGAAAGAATTTGACCCGCGCAAATATCTCAAGCCGGCAATTGAAGAAATGCAGAAAGTCTGCGAAGCCCGCTATATTGCTTTCGGCGCAGCCGGACATGCGGACAAAATCAAGGTTATTCCGATGTCGGTTATGGCTAAACGCTATGCTGACGGTGAAATTTAGTTTTTCCGAAAACGAAAGAAAAAGACTGCCCTTGCGGCAGTCTTTTTTATTGCCGTAACGCCCAATGGCTTTCCCGGTCAAGTACTTTCTCTCTGTCATTGCCGGACTTGATCCGGCAATCGAGGAGAGAGATGTCCGGCACAAGGCCGAACATGACGATTATTTACTCGTCATTCCCCGGCTTGACCGGGGAATCCAAGAGATCCCCGGAACGCGCTGCGCTTGCCTGAGGATGACAAAGAAAACATAAGGCACTTGCACGATATGCACGTAGAAAGCAACGCGCTTCAATAAAGATTCACGCCGCAGCCAGTATTGCGGTCAAGCTGGCTACAGCTTGTCATCTTCACTCGCGGCTTGTTAAAAAAATAGACAAAAAATTAATTATGGACACCCCTGTTAAAATATGTTATTCTAACACTCTGATTTGATGATTATTGTGGGCTGATTTCTTATTGTGAAATTTAAAAATTTAAGTATATGAAAGCAAAAAAATTTTGGATGTTGATGATGCTTTGCGCGTTGGCATCCTGTGCTCTGGCACAAACGAAAATGGACAAGTTTCTGGGAAATCTGAACGGTGCGGTTCAGATTTATGAGCGCTATGAGAGCCTGTATAATCGAGTGCGCCGTATGCGTCCGACCAGGGTCAGCGATTACGGTACTGTCATACACCAGCCTTATGCGCGCCCGCTCAAAAGTTTGACTTGGTCAAATATGCAGATTGAGCGTCAGGGACCGTATCTGTATGTTTGGGAAGTAAGAGACGGCAGATTTGCCGCTTTGGGCAAACATGCCCTTACCGTAAACAGCCGGGGCAGGGTATATGATTGCTATATCCTTCGTGGCAGCCGGTTATGCCATTATACGGTTACCGTGGTTGTTCTGGCAAAAAAAGGATATGTTTATCTTAAGGACGACAACAATCGCACCCTTGAGAGTTATACTTTTGCAGACAGATAGGGAAGGGAGCTTCGGCTCCCTTTTTTTATGTCTGCGTTTGCCATATTTTAAGAATTGCCGCTTATATTAAAACTATTGTCAACAGGAACAATGCCGATGAAATGTCAGGAATTTGATTTGAACCATGCCCTCGGGGTCAAGATTTTTGAGGAAATCCGCCTGGACGGAATGGTACTGGAAAAAGGGCACACTCTGAACGAAGAAGATATAATCCGGCTCAAAATCAGCGGTGTTTCGTCTGTCTACGGCGCCCTTATGGATGAAAACGATCTGACGCTGGAAGCGGCGCTCGGTATTGTTGCGGCCAAGCTCTGCGGCAAAAACACCGCTTATGCCGTCGGTCATGACGGCATATGCAAGATAACCGCTTCGGTTGACGGTGTTTTTCTTTGCGCCGATGACCGGGTCGCCAAATTTAACCGCCAGTCACATAACTTGATTTTAAACACCGTGCCGCCCTACGTCTATGTTGCGGCCGGCGAAGTTATTGCTCTTCTGGAACTTACGACGCCGCTGGCCGAGCAGGCTGCGGTGGACAATATTTTGTTCAGCCTGTCCGGAAACGTCGATTTGTTGCAGGTGGCCGAACAAAAACCGCGCAAAACCGCTCTGATTTATACCAATTTTTATAATGACGCGGCCGAAACCGCTCATTTTACCGGGGTTGTGCGTAAGTTAGTTGAAAATTTTCCCGACCTTCAGCTTGATTATCATGCTGAATATTATGCGCCGCATACGGTCGAAGCCGTGGCTGATGCCGTCGAAAAAGCCGTTGCCGACAAAAACGACGTGATTTTCATCCTGCCCGGACTGAAAAGCAATTATAAAGATGACGTTATTCCCTCTGCCGTCCGCAGTTTTGCAGACGAAATCGTTAATCTGACAATTCCTCAGGTGGGAGCTTCCGATTTGATTATCGCGCACAAACGCAGGCAGAAAATCATCAGCCTGCCGTTTCGTTTTGACGTGACGGAGTCGCCCTTGGCCGTTCATTATATTAAACTGGCTGTTGTCAATGACAAGATAAACGAATACGACTTTGCTCGTCCGCAGAATGTTCTGCTTCCTTCGGGAGGTACGTTGACGCCTGCCGAAAGGGAAAATCTGGTTGCTGCCGGTCAAAACCAGTCCAAGGGCAAAGCGGGCATTGCCGCCGTTATCCTTGCCGCCGGCGTTGGCAGCCGGGCCGGACGCAACAAGCTTATGGCTGAAACCAAAGAGGGCAAGCCTCTGTTTCTCAAGGCGGTGGAGGCCGCCATTAAATCGAAGGCCAACCCTGTTTTTGTCGTTACCGGCAATCAGGCCGCAGCAATGGAAGAATTTCTGGAAGACATTGACGTCAACGTCATTTACAACCCCGCTTACCGTGCCGGTGTTAAAACGTCGCTGAATTTGGGGCTTAAATCTGTCCCGGCTTTCTGTGACGGCGCTTTGCTGCTGCCTGCGGATATGCCGAATGTCGATGCCGGATTTATCGATAAAATGATTGCTTCTTATAACAAGGGACAGGAAAAACAGCTTTGCATCGCTTCCTGGAAAGGCGTTAAGCATAACCCGGTCATATGGAGCAAAGCCTTGTACGGCGTTGCCGACCTTGTGCCGGAAAACGCCGATCTCCGTCCGGTTTTTATGGAACATGAGGATTATACCACGCTGGTCGAAGCGCCTTCCGCCGAAACCCTCTGGGACGTTACCTATGTCAGCGACATTGAAAAGCTGGTTGGAGATTAAAATTTTTTCTAACAGCTGCACCAGTAGCTGCCGTCATACATACATCGGCCGCCGGTTACGTTAACGCAATAACCGCCCATTGACCTGAAAATATAGTGGGTTGTACTGGTAGCTTCCCAATTGCTCATGGTACAGGTTTTGTATTTTAGTCTGAGCGTGGCGCCTCTTGAATCTTCCTCGCAGTCGGAAACGCAATAAGACAAGTCGCAGCTGCAATTGTAGCAGGTATTGCCGCAGCCGTCGGTAGACGTCCATTCTCTGTAACCGCTGGGGCATTGTCCGCTCTTGTCGCCTTCGCAGGAATTGTCGCAACAAGCTTGAAAAGGATAGTAACAGGTTTTGGTGTTGCATTCGTCACTTGTGGAGCCGCCGCATCCTCCGGGATTTGAGGTTGAAGTTCCCGAAGGACATGAGGTGTTACAGCTTCGACAGGCTTGTCCGCACTCGTTATAGGATACTATATCCCCCGAATAAGCTAGACTGCCGCTTGGGCAGGCTGTGTTGCAGTTGTAGCAGTTGTTTCCGCATTCCGTTTTTGAAGCAAAGGAACCGGTATAATTTTTGGAACCGACCGGACAGGAATCGTCACAGCATTTTTTGCAGTTTTCGCCGCAGGCATTCTGGCCGGCTATGGCGCCGGTACAGATTGTTGACGAGTTGCCGGGACAGTTTTCTTTTAAGCAGTTTCCGTAATTAGGATTATATGGGCATGATTTGTCCATGCAGTATCCTGTTGAACAGGAACTGACAAAACCTTCATTCTTACACTGAGCTTCGGTATCGACTTTATAGCCGTCGTCTCCGCCCATGGATCCGAAGCCGGCGTCGCC
>ENA-OPCB01000941-OPCB01000941.1-human-gut-metagenome-genome-assembly--contig:-NODE-941-length-18172-cov-2.657062_pt1 | contig 18172 bp, 17 predicted proteins | sample MGYA00241561_ERZ501473 | MGnify/ENA primary metagenome ERZ501473 (study PRJEB25962, sample SAMEA2042519) | human gut metagenome | biome: human gut; feature: human-associated habitat; material: faeces... | reverse complement strand
TTTTCGCACATGCGGCAGCCGATGCACTTGGCGTGGTCGACCAGGACTTCTCCCGCGGGCCCCTTGTGAATCGCCTTGGCGGGACAGACCTTCATGCAGGCGGGATCTTCGCAGTGCATGCAGGAGAGTCGGAAGTACTCGATCACCCGGGCCTTTTCGTGCTCGATTCGGTCGATGCGGTTCCACTTGACGCCCGGAAGAACCTGATTTTCTTCCTTGCAGGCGGTGAAGCACGCGTGGCAGCCGACGCATTCGTTGGTGTTGACGATGATGCCGTATTTCATGGTTTTGCTCCTTACGCCTTCTTCTTGACGCTCACGGGCACTTCAAAGTAGCAGCAGTAGCCCGACATCGGGTCGCGGTGTTCGCGCGTCATGAGGGTCTGAGTGTTTTGCTTGCCGAGCCACCCGTACTGGGCGTCGATCATGCCTTCGGGAACGATGATCGAAACGCAGGCGCGCGCCTCGACGGGACCGCCGTAGGGACTGCGGATCTCGACCCAGTCGCCTTCGCGGATGCCGCGCTTTTGGGCTTCCTTCGGGTTGATGTTGATCGTGAGCGCGTCCTCGATTTCCATGAGGTAGGGCTGATCCGTACGGGTCTTCGAGTGCGTGATGTAGGGCTTGCGCGATCCGTTCAGGAGACGCAGGTCAAATTCCTTCGAGAGCGGCATCATCGGACGGAATTCCGGAATCGCGGGATAGCCGAACTTGCGGGCGCGTTCGCTCGCGAAATCAAGCTTGCCGCTCTGCGTGTTGAAGCCCGGCTTCCCGTCGGGACGGAGACGCCCGAGTTCGTACTTCTTCGAGGCGGGCTTCGGAGCGGGGAGCACCGAAATCTTCGGGAGCGCGGCGGCGAAATCGTCCCAGTTGCATCCTTCGTACTGGCGCAGCACGAAGTCGCAGGCCTTGACGGGGTCGCCGTCGAAGAAGTGTTCGGGCTTGTCGACGATGCAGCCGATTTCGAACGCGATGCGCCAGTCTTCCTTCGCTTCGCCCAGGGGCTTCACCGGACGGCGCACGGCGACGCGCGGACCGTAGAAGCCAAAGGGCGCGTAGCGTTCGTAGTTCATGGCCGCGGGCAGAATGATGTCGAGGTCGCGGTGGCTGTCGGGACGGTAGAAGTAGTCCGCGCTGAAGGCGAAGTCGAGTTTCGCGATCGCCTTTGAGTAGACCTCGGGCTGCGGCCAGATGTTGACGTTGAAGCCCCATCCGCAGAACATGCGGACCTTGCCGGCATCGATCCATTCGGGAAGGTTGTTCGGGCTCGCCTGATCCTTCATGTCGTGCCAGAGGGGCACCTCGTTCTTGTCGAGGCGGCGGGCCTTCTGTTCGGGGGCGTTGAACCACGGGTGATCGGCCAGCGCCGGGTGCAGACCGTAGGCCGCCATCGTGAGGCCCTTGGCGCCCTGCGGGAACTGCACGCCGCCCGGGATGTCGATGTAGCCCATGACGATCGGAAGGAGCAGCACGGCGCGGGCGTTGTTGACGCCGTTCGAATTGTGCGAGAGCGACTGCGTCGTGAGCGTGAAGGTGCCCGGTCCCTGCGCCCAGAGGCGGGCGCCTTCGACGACGAGCTTCGCGGGAACGCCCGTGAGTTCTTCGGTCTTTTCCGGCGTGAAGCTTTCGCAGTAGGCGGCGTACTCTTCAAAGCCGTGCGTCCACTTCGCGACGAATTCCTTGTTGTAGAGGTTTTCCTTGATGAGAACGCGGATCATGCCCGCGACGAGTGCGGCGTCGGTGCCGATGCGGGGCTGCAGGTGGACGTCGGCGATTTCGGCGGCCTTCGTGCGGCGCGAGTCGATCGTGATGATCTTGCAGCCGCGCTTTTTCGCGGCCTGGATGGCCTGCCACCAACCCATAGGCTGCGCCCAGACGTTCGTGGCGAGAATGAGGTAGACCTTGGTGTCGGGCGTGGGCGAGCCCCCGTTGTTGGGCATGCCGAAGTTGAGTTCTTCGGCCATCATGCAGCCCGAGCGGCAGCCGACCGACGATTCCGTACCCCAGGTGACGGAGCCGAAGTAGCGCGCGAGGCGATAGATGGCGGGACGCGGTTCCTTCGGGTCGCCCGCGTAGAACATCACGCTGTCGGCACCGTACTTCTCGCGCGTGGCGAGCATGTGGGAGGTGATCTCCTTGTAGGCTTCGTCCCAGGAGATGCGCACCCAGCCAGGATCGGCGGAGCCCTTGGGGTTCGTGCGCTTCATCGGGTAGAGGAGACGGTTTGGATTGTAGAGGCGCTGCAGGGTCGCCCAGCCCTTGGAGCAGAGCCAGTGGTTGGGATTTTCCTTCCAGTTGTCGATGCGGTGGATGACGTTCCCTTTCGCTTCGAAGCGAATGCCGCAGGATGGCACGTGGTTGCAGGAGTCGCAAATCGTAAAGCCCGTCCAGGATTCTTCGGGGGCGGCGCCGTCGGTCTTCGCAAAGATCGACGGGGCGGCGGGAAGCGCCGCGGCAAGCGCGCCGGCACGCAGAAGCGAGCGTCGTGAGAATTTCGCGGTCATGGCAAAGAGTCTCCGTTCGTCGTTGTGGGAGTGTTTGGGATCCTCTCAACGATAGGCTGTCTGCACGACGGCGCAAATTCTGAACGAACCCGACCGAACTCTCAAAAAGTGAAGGATGTTTTTCGCCAGAATGACGTTATGGTCTGACGGAATAACGAACGGATCCCTCCGGCATGGGAGAAGCTCTTCTTGCGCGCGGGGAACGGTCGAAAAGAACGGCCGCCGACAGCTCGCTGCATTGCTTCGGGTTGGCGGCGGTCAAGCATCTTTTTTCGGAACGTCAGGGCTTGAGGGAGGTAATCGGCGCGACGAAGACGCCGTCCGGACGGCGGTAGGCGGCGTTGCTCATGCCGCAGAGGACGCAGAGCTGAGCCGGAGGGCGCTGGCCGTCCTTCTCGAAGGCGGCTTTGAGGGAAAGAAGATTTTGTGCGGCGGCGTCGATTTGATTGGCTCCGAGCTTGATGTCCACGGCGATCCAGGAACCGTTCGGCATTTCGATCACCGCATCGATTTCCTTTTGCTTGTAGTCATTGATAATGAAAGAGCTTGCCCCCGAGAGATTCGGCGTAAACACGCAGGTCCCTTTCGCAAAGGGCTTCGAAGAGAAAACCGAAGGTTTTCAGGTCGCCCAGGAGACTTTCCGCGGTGAAGCCCAGAAGTGCCGCCGCAAGGGAGGGATCGCAAAAATGCCGTTTCGGGTTCTGCTTCACGCGAACCGACGAGCGCACATTGGGGGCAAAGGGCGGTTGATCGTCGATCACGAAAAGCCGTTCAAGGATGTCGAGGTAGGTTTCGACGGTTCGCCAACTCAGGTCCTGGCCGTCTGCAGCCTTTATGTCTTTCTGCAGCGTTGACAGCGTTGCCGTGGTGCTTTCATGTCTCGCCAGCGAACGCAGGAGCAACCGCAACTTGCGCGTATCGCGTTGTTTGCCGCCGATTCGATGAGCGTCGTCGTTCACGACGGCGTCCAAATATTGATTGGGAATCAGGGCGGCGGCAGCGTCGTCGAGAGTAAGAGAACCGGGCCATTCGCCGCGCGTGATGAGACTCGCCAACCTTTTCAGTTGTACTTCGCCGCAGAGAACCGTTTCGCATTCGCCGCGACAAATCGCCGCAAGAGATACTTTCCCGTTGGAAGCGCCGGTCTCCCACAGGGTCATAGGCCGCATCTGCAATCTGGCGATGCGGCCGGCCCCGCTGTGCATGACGCCTTCGTAGTTGGGGGTCGACGACCCTATTCAGCCGTTTCGCTCAGGTCCCAGACCGGATCGTAGAGATCGAAGGATTCGGACAGTTTTTTCGCGACTTCGTCCGGGTTGAGCCCGCGCAGCTTCTCCGCGATGACGGAGCGGAACCACTGCAACGCCGGATCCCTTTCGGTCCGTTCATGCCAGATCATGCGGGCCTTCCAGACAACGGCGTTGGCCGTCGGGACGGCGGGAAGGATGGCGAGCGGCAGTTCCTTGACGAGACATTTCGCCGTGAAGGTGGGAAGCATGACGTAGAAGTCGGTTTCCAGAAGGAAGAAGGCGCTCGCGAGATAGTAGCCGCAGTCCATGGCGACGCGGTCGTCCGCCCGGCGCACGGCGGCCTTCCCTTCGAGCGATCCGTAGGTGAGCCCGATTTCCCGGTAGGGCGCGAGATCTTCCGCGCGAAGCTCTCCGCCTTCGCGCAGACGGTCCTCCATCAGATACACCAAAGGATGATCCTTGCGCACGACGGGAACGTGATCGGTGGCGAACAGCTCGAGCTCCCGATAGTCGGAGTCGAGCGGCAGGGGCGGCGCGTAAAAGGCGACGTCGATGTTGCCCGAGGCGAGGAGCCTCGGAAAGTTGTCGGTGAGCGGCACGCAGGAGAGATGGAGCCCCGGCGCGGTCCCGTAGAGCTCCCACAGGCACGGCATCAAAAACCCGAAGATCGCGTTGTCGACGCCCGCCACGCGGATCGTGCTTCGCAGGTCGGCGGGCGAGAACTGCGCCGGACGGCGCACGATGTCGATGAGTTCGTCCTGCACGGCCCGCAGTTTCGGCAGAAGTTCGTTCATGCGGACGGTCGGAACGAGTCCGTCGCGTCCGCGAAGGAAAAGCGGATCATGGAGGAGTCCCCGAAGCGTCGTCATCTGCCGCGAAGCCGTCGCGACGCTCACGTTCAGCTGTTGCGCGGTGAGCGTGATGGAACGCGTTTCCCAGACGGTGAGAAGAAACCAAATTTGCTCGGAAGTGATGTGTTCGCGGTTCATGACAGGATCGTTCTCGATAACGGCGCGTCGGAAAACGCCGTGCATTCCCGACAGACTATCAGCCGCTCTTCTGGGAGGGAAGAGGCCGTTCGGTCACGTAATCCCGAAAATGCCCGGCAACTCAGTGCCCGTGTCTTTCCGATGCGAAGCGGTCCTTGATGGGGGGCATGGAAAAATTCGAGGTTTCGGAGATAGATATGGGTGAAAAACAGACAGCTATTTCCGTAACTGTAGGGTACTTCCGTAAATTCAACCCTTTGATTTCATAGCAGATTTCGAGATTTATCAGGGTGTAGGATAATTGCCAAATGCGAACTGAGTTCGGAAGGGGTGCATTTTGCAGCCCCTGTCAAGGGCCCGTCGAAAAATACAAAAATCTGGCTCTTCGTGGGTATGTGTGGGTTGAAGCCCTTCAGATACCCGCGGGGCGGTTGGTCTTCGGACTCAGTCGTCCGTCGGGTTTACCGCCCCGTGGAAGGGGAAGGGGCCAGCGAAGTCGGTTCGGACGGGAATCTGGCCGAAATAGGTGACCCAACCTTCGGGCATGAGGTGGTGGAGCGCAAAGCCCGGTGTCTCAAAGAGGAAGTCGTCGCCTCCTTCGGGGCCGATGTGGATTTCGATCGGAAGCGAAACCGAGGGCGCGGTCGTCACGATCGTCTCGCCGAAGCGCGTCACGAGGCCCCGGTGCATGTGGCCCGTCGCGAGACGAACGTCGGGACGGCGCGAGAGGATTTCCTTCAGACGATCGCGGTTGCCGAAGGGTTCGTCCATCTTCCCCATCCCCGAGTGCACGGGCGTGTGGTGCATGAGCGTGAGAACGGGGCGGCCGTCCGCGAGCGCGGTTTCCAGACGGGAAAGGGAGGCGTCCGAGAGGGCGCCCCAGTGGCAGCCCGGCTGAAGCGTGTCGAGCCCCACGATCAGGGCGTCTTCGCGTTCGATCGTGAATTCGACGGCTTCCTTTCCGGCGTCGGGTTCGACGAAGTCGGGGAAGAGGCGCACGAGGTTCGAGCGCCGGTCGTGGTTCCCCGGGAGCATGCGCACGGGAACGGAGAGGTCTGCGAAGGTTTCCGCGACGACTTCGTAAGCTTCAGGCTTGCCGTCGCAGGCGATGTCGCCCGTCACGACGACGAGGTCCACTCTGGGGGCGAAGCGCAGAAGCCAGGGACGAATGCTCTTTACGAGCGAGGCCGTGTCGGCCTTGCCGTAGGCGAGGGTGCCTGCGGGTTCCACGTGCAGGTCGGTGAGTTGCAAAACGGTGGTCATAATGGAGTTCCGTCGAAAAACGCAAAACGGGCGTGAAGGCGCCCGTTTCGCTCAGGTGAAGAGTCGGTTCCCCGGACTCAGACGGGGAAGGACATGAGGCGGTGCGGATCCACCGTGAGCTGAGCACGGTCGCCCGGGGCGAGGCCTTCGGGGAGTTCCGTCATGTTCACCTTGAAGAGTTCGCCGGAAGCGGGCTCGACGGTGATTCGGACGAAGTTCCCCATGAAGTGTACGTCCTTGATCGACACTTCGATGGAGTGTTCCGTGGGTTCGACCGAAAGATAGGCGGCTTCGGGGCGGAAGAAGACGTTCATGTCGCCGACCTTCCCGGTGATCGCCTTCTGAACGCCCGGACGAAGCGACGCGAGCGGCGTGCGGAAGTCGAGCCACGAGAGCGTTTCGCCGTCGAACTTGCCCGCGACGCGGTTGCTGCCGCCCACGAAGCCGGCGACGAAGCTCGTAGCCGGACGGCGCCAGACTTCTTCGGGGGAGGCGGCCTGATGAATGATGCCGCCTTCCATGACGACGATGCGGTCGCCGAGCACCATGGCTTCGTCCTGGTCGTGCGTGACGATCACGGCGGTGATGCCGAGTTCGCGCAGGATCACGGCGAGTTCTTCGCGGACCTTGTGGCGGATCTGGGCGTCCAGGGCCGAGAGCGGTTCGTCGAGAAGAAGGATCTTCGGGCGGATCGCAAGGGCGCGGGCGAGCGCGACGCGCTGGCGCTGACCGCCCGAGAGGGCGAGGACGTTGCGCGTCTTGTACTTCTCAAGATTGACGAGACGGAGCATTTCGTCGACGGTCTTTTCAATTTCCTCCTTGGGTTCGCCCCGCACCGTGAGACCGTAGGCGACGTTCTGCGCAACCGTCATGTGCGGAAAGAGCGCGTACTGCTGAAACATGAAGCCGATGCGGCGCTTCTCGGCGGGGAGATTCGTGATGTCTTCGCCGCCCACGAGGACCTTGGAGCCTTCGTCGGGCGTTTCAAGACCCGCGATGATACGAAGAAGCGTCGTCTTCCCGCAGCCCGAGGGCCCGAGGAGAACCGTGCGGCATCCCGCGTCGAGCGTGAGCGTGAAGGGTTGCAGCACGCAGGTCTTGCCGTAGTGTTTCGAGACGTTCTGAAGAGTGATGGAAACGGATTCGGACATGGGAGATTCTCACAAAATCGGTCAGTCGTTGGGCTCGAGGTCGGCCGCGCGGCGGCGGGCTTCGGCGCGGCGGGCAAGCCACGTCGGGAGCGCCTGCATGAGCGACAGAATCGGCACGAGGATCACGAGGAAGAGGAAGGTGTAGGCGCTTCCCACTTCGAGGCGCATGGAGGCGTAGCTGTCGGCCATCCCGACCGGAAGGGTCTTCGTGTCGGGGGTCTGCAGCATCCAGGAAATGTTGAATTCCCCGAGCGACACGGTCATGACCATGAGCGCGCCCGCGAGGATGCCGGGCATGGCGACCGGAACGACCACCTTGAGGAAGGTCGTCCAGGGGGAGGCCCCGAGCGTGGCGGACGCCTCTTCATAGGCGTCGATCGGCTCGACGCGCAGGACCGCCATGACGCTTCGCACCATGAAGGGAAGACAGAACATGACGTGACCGCAGAGAATGAAGAGATTGCTCTGACGAAGGCTTGTGATGCCGCCCCAAATGAGGAGGATGCCCAGACCGATGGCGAGGCCCGGAACGGAGAGCGGCAGGATGAGCGCTTCCTCGACCAGCGCGGCCCAGCGTTTGCGCTGTTCGCGAACGAGAATCCACGCGGCCGGCACGCCGATCACGACGCAGAGCACGAGCGCGGCGACGGCGATCCCGAGACTTCGCACGATCGTGTCGCCGTAGAGTTCGAGCACCTTTTCGATCCATTCGGTCGTAAAGCCCGCCTTGAAGCCGCGGAAGGCGTTCTTCATGAAGGCCGTGAAGCACATCTGCACGACCGGAATCATGAGAAAGAGAAGCGTGAGGCCGGTGAGAACCGCCTGGGCGATCTGCACGCCCGTCCAAGATTTCTTCTGTGCCATGGTTCGCTCCTTAACGTTCGTTCGGGACGCTCACGAGACGGGCCGCCAAGAGGATGCCCCAGGTGATGAGGCCGAGGACGACCGCGAGCATGGAGGCCGCGGCGATGTTGGCCGAGAGCGTGAATTCGGTGTAGATCGTGATCGGCAGCACGTTGATGTCGGTCGCAAGCGTGAAGGCCGTGCCGAAGGCGCCCATGGAGGTCGCGAAGCACAACGCCCCCGTCGAGAAGAGCGCGGGGGTCAAGGCCGGAATCGTGACGTCTTTAAGAATGCGCCAGGAGGAGGCGCCGAGCGTGCGGGCGGCTTCCTCGTAGACGGGATTCATTTTGCGCGTCGCCGCCATGACGGTCGTGACGACGCGGGGAATCGAAAAGTAGAGGTAGCCGAAGAAGAGCCCCGCCATTCCGTAGGCGAAGACGAGCTTGCCCGCGCCCAAAGAGGACGAAAGGATCGAGGCCATGCCGTTGCGGCCGCCCAACATGATGATCATGAAGCCCACGACGACGCCCGGGAAGGAGAGAGGAAGCGTGATGAGCCCCACCACGGCGCTGCGGCCGGGGAAGTCGTTGCGTTCCAAAAAGATCCCCGTGAAGGCGCCGAGCGCGACGGACGCGATCGTGACGAGAAGCGAGAGGACGACGGTGGAGAAAAGACTCGAGGCGTAGCGCGGATTGGTGAGGATTTCCGCGTAGAGGAGGATCCCCTGATCGGTCGAGACCGAGGCGGGCAGAAGCCGCAGCACGGGGAGCACGAAGAAGGCGATCAGGACCGTGAGGGCCGGTAAAAGAAAGAGGAGATGTGTTCGTTTCATGAGTAATATCCGGAAACGCCGAAGCCGCCGCTGGGGGCGCGCGGCGGCTTCTTCAAAGGAGCATCAGCCCTTCATCGCCTGGAGATAGGCTTCGCTGAAGGCGCGCTGAACTTCGGCCATGCGGGCGTAGTCGACACTGCCGGCACGTTCGTATTCGGAGGCGGGGAGGAACTTCTTCGCGGCTTCCGGGGCGAGCTTTTCAAGGTCGCCCACGACCGGACGCAGGAAGTTTTCGGCCCAGTGCTTCTGACCCTTTTCGGAGAGGACGAAGTCGATCACGCGGCGGCCGTTTTCGGCGTGCGGAGCGTTCTTGACGAGCGTCATCACGTAGGGAACCTGGATCGTGCCTTCGACCGGGATCACGAATTCGATCGGGGCGCCGTCGGCGTACTTGGCGCGGTAGGCGTCGAAGTCGTAGTCAAAGAGGATGGGAATTTCGCCCGAGAGGCAGCGCGCGTAGGCCGTCTGCTTCGGAACGATCGGGGAGAGTTCGTTCAACTTCTTGAAGTAGTCGAGGGCCGGCCCGAAGTCGTCGAGCGTGCCGCCCAAGGCGTGGTTCACGGCGACGGAGCAGGCGTAGCCCACGAAGGCGGACGAAGGATCGAGAAAGCCCACCATCCCTTCGTACTTCGGGTCGAGCAGGTCCTTCCATCCCTTCGGAACGGGCAGGCCGTCGAGCGCTTCGGTGTTGACCATCAGGCCCACCGTGCCGGCGTGGATCGAAACCCAGGCGCCGTCGGGGTCCTTGAGGCCCGCGGGCACCTTCTGCCAGCCTTCGCCCTTGTAGTTTTCGACGAGCCCCTGGTTTTTGGCGTTGATGGCAAAGGAAATGCCGAGGTAGGCGGCGTCGGCGACGGGATTGTTCGCTTCGGCGATGATCTGCGAGACGGACTGGCCGGAATTCTTGTTGTCCATCGGCACTTCAATGCCGGTTTCAGCCTTGATGATGGGAAGCATCGAACCCCAGCCCGCCCATTCGGCCGGGCAGTTGTAGACGATGGCGCGCTGCGGATCCGCGGCGAAGGCGCGGGAAAGACCGAAACCCTGCATGAGAAGGGCGGTGGCGAGGAGATTGCGTCCGAAGGCGCGGCGCGAGAGTGTCATGGCGGTGATCCTTGATGTGAGCCGAAGTTCGCGAACCTTCGCATGACTTCGGTCTTGACGTCCGAACCTGAAGGCGGTGCGGACCGGAGACGTGCGGAAAGGACGAACGTCCTTCCGACGGGAGTTGCCGTGATGCTACGAAGACCGCATGACAAAGCCGTGAAGCAAATATGACAATTCGATGACATTTTGCTTGGGGACGAAGAGGAATTCCGCGTGGAAAGCGGTTTTCAGGATGTCTCGCGCAAAAGAAAACCGCCCGAAAGGAAGCTTCGGGCGGTTTATGGCGTTGCGACGCGAATGGAAAAAGTCAATCGGGTGCGGACCATCGATAGACGGGGCTTGCCGGGCCCGTGCAGTGGCTGCAGGTGGCGCCGCACCCGCTCGGTAGGACGGGCATGAGCTTTGCCACGCCCTTGTCGGCGAGGCGCTCGAGCATCATTTCGGCGAGTCCCTCGGGGATGCGGAAGTGGTAGGAGACGTCCTTCACGGACATCTGACGGCGCTCTTTGAGAAGCGCCTTCACGTCGAATATGGAGGCCATGGGATGGTTTCCTAAAAAATCGTGAAATTCTCTCGGTACGCCCGAGACGGATCCGTTCTCATTTTCACTGCAGTGCCGAAGAGAAAGGCGGAAGGGTATGCAATGACAAATGAATCGGGATGTTCGGCGCTTTTTCTTTCGGTGGATGAGGAATCCTCCATGAAGGAAACCGCGCCGTTTTACGTCTATGAAGTGAGAATACATCATATTTCGAACCTGCGGCGGACGCTGGGCGGCGGCGCACGGCGGTACGCCCGAAAAGAGGAGGGGGCCTCCGGATCCCGCAGAAAAAGAGGAGGTCATGGTGGATGACTTTTCCAATCCGTTTGTTTTCAGTGGGTTGTGTTCTTATGAAATTATCAACATGAGGAAAGAAAGAGAGGAGATTTCTCATTGAATTCTTCTACTGAGCGGACGTCATTCATTGCAAATCACTCTCATTACGATTTTTATTTGCGCTTGAGAAGTGTTCTCGTTAGAATTTGCAACAATCCCGGATTGAGTGCAGTTTTTTGCGCCCGCATCCGGTCCTTCTTCAACCCACAACCATAGGTCGAAAAATGATGAACGGCACGAAGCGCATTCGAACCCTCACGGAGCTGGGACTCAATTCCCCGGCGACGGTGGCGCGCATGAAGCTCGACCCGAAGGAGGCCGATCGTCTCGCCGACCTCGGCATGCGCACGGGCGTTGAAGTCCGCGTCCTCCAGGCCGCGCCCGAGGCGCCGCTCCTGGTGGCCGTGCTCGACGCTCGCATCGCCGTGAACTACGACGTCGCCAAGCGAATTTACGTGTACTGACCGCGCCGAGACCGCCTCCAGCCTCAAGGGAGCGGCCGGCGCATTCCCTCAAAACACAACAAAGAGGTTTTCACTCCATGTTTCTCAAAGACCTTCCCGTCGGCAGCAAGGGCCGTATCGTGAGCTTCGGCAAGGAGCATCCCGAATACCGTCGCCGCCTCGTGATGCTCGGCGCCACGCCGGGCACCACCTTTGAAATCGTCCGCATTGCCCCCCTCGGGGATCCGATCGAAATCCGCGTGCGCGGCAGCTTCATCAGCGTGCGCCGCGACGAGGCGGAACTCATGCAGGTCGAACGCGCCGACTGACGCGTCCGCTTCTCTGAAACGAACCGATAAAGAGTAAAGATATGGCCAAACACATCGTCGGCGTCGTCGGCAATCCCAACTGCGGCAAGACGACGCTTTTCAACGCCCTCACGGGCTCCAAGCAGCGCGTCGGCAACTGGCCGGGCGTGACGGTCGACAAGAAGACCGGTTTCTTCTCGCACAAGAACGAAGACATCGAACTCGTCGACCTCCCGGGCATCTATTCGATCACGCCTTCCTCCTCCTCGGGTGAAGACGAACGCGTCGCCCGCGACTACATTCTGACGGGCGAAGCCGAAGCGATCATCAACATCGTCGACGCCTCGAATCTCGAGCGCAACCTCTACCTCACCGCGCAGCTCATCGAAATGCGCGTGCCGATGATCGTGGTCGTCAACATGCTCGACATCGCCAAGCAGCACAAGCTCTCGGTGAAGCTCGACGCGCTCTCCCGCAAACTCGGCTGCCCCGTGGTCGGCATCGTCGCCAACCGCGAAACGGGTGTAAACGACCTCAAGGACGCCCTCGTGAGCTTCCTCGAAGCCCCGAAGGTCTCGCCGATGCAGGTCGAATTCGACGAAAAGATCGCGGGCGTTCAGAAGGAGGTCGCCGACCTTCTCGCCAAGCAGGGCGTCGAACACGCCGCCTGGTTTGCCGGACAGCTGCTCGAAAAGGCCCCGGGCATCGAAGAAAAGCTCCCGGGGATCGACCTCGACGAGGCCCGTGCGGCGGTCGAGCGTCTCGACGCCGAATACGACGGCGACCTCGACATCATGGTCGCGAACGCGCGCTACGACTTCGTCGCGAAGGTGGCCGGCGAGGCCCTCGTGCGCGAAGGCGAAATGACGCAGACGATGACCGACAAGATCGACCGCATCGTCCTCAACCGCTGGCGGGGGCTGCCGATCTTCCTTCTCATCATGTACGTGATGTTCCTCTTCACGCAGAACCTCGGGGCGGCCTTCATCGACTTCTTCGACGTGCTCGTGGGCGGCGTCATGGTGGACGGCTTCGGTCAGCTCCTTGAATCGATGGGCGCGCCCGAATGGCTGAAGGTGTTCCTCGCCGACGGCATCGGCGGCGGTCTGCAGACGATCTCGACCTTCATCCCGGTCGTCTTCTTCCTCTTCCTTTTCCTCGCCTTCCTCGAAGACTCGGGCTACATGGCCCGCGCCGCCTTCGTGATGGACCGCCTCATGCGCGCCCTGGGTCTTCCGGGCAAGGCCTTCGTGCCGCTGCTCGTGGGCTTCGGCTGCGGCGTTCCCGCCATCATGGCGACCCGCACGATGGACCGCGCGAGCGACCGCATCATCACGGTGATGATGGCTCCGTTCATGAGCTGCGGCGCGCGTCTGCCGGTGTACGTCCTCTTTGCGACGGCCTTCTGGCCCACCAACGGTCAGAACCTCGTCTTCGGGCTCTACTTAATCGGCATTCTCGCCGCGATTCTCACGGGCTTCCTCCTGAAGCGCACGGCCCTTCCGGGCGCCGCCTCGGCCTTCGTGATGGAAATCCCGCCCTACCACATCCCGACCTTCAAGGGCGTGATGTTGCGCACCTGGGACCGCGTCAAGACCTTCATGTTCCGCGCCGGCCGCGTGATCGTGATGATCGTCGCCTGCATTGCGTTCTTCAATTCGCTCGGCACCGACGGCTCGTTCGGCAATGAAGACACGGACAAGGCCGTCCTCTCGCAGGTCGGCAAGACCATCGTTCCGCTCTTCGAACCGATGGGCGTTCAGGAAGAAAACTGGCCGGCCGCCGTCGGCATCTTCACGGGCGTTCTCGCGAAGGAAGCCGTGGTGGGCACGCTCAATTCGCTCTACGACACGATCGCCGTGAACGAAGAGAAGAAGGCCGCCGAAGCCGCTCCGGAAGAAGCCGCCGCCGCGGAAGAAGCCCCGGCCGAAGAAGAAGGCTGGTCCTTCGGCGCCATCTTCTCCGAAGCCGTCGGCACGATCGGCGACAACCTCGCCGGCCTCGCCTCCGCTCTGACGGACCCGCTCGGCATCACGGTGGGCGACCTCTCCGAAGAAGAAGCCGCCGCGGAAGAACAGGGCGTCTCGACGAGCACGATCGACACGATCAAGGTTCTCTTCGGTTCGAGCACGGCCGCCTTCGCCTACCTCCTGATGGTGCTGCTCTATCTCCCCTGCTGCGCCGCCATCGCCGCGATCTACCGCGAAGTGGGCACGGCCTGGACGATCTTCGCCGCCGCCTGGACGTCGGTCCTCGGCTACAGCGCCGCGACGATCTTCTACCGCGTCGCGACCTTCGCCGAAAATCCGATGTACTCGATCGTCGCTATCGCCTGCTGCGTGGCCGCTCTGGTCGGCATGTACTTCTGGATGCGCTCCTTTGCCAAGCGCGACGCCGGCAAGGGCCCGAAGGTGATCCCGATCTACGCAAAGTAACCGCGTGATCCCCGAGCGGCGAAGAAAACGAACTTCGCCGCGACGGACTTTCAAAGCAACAGCGCCCCGAGGACGAAAAGTCTTCGGGGCGCTTTTTGCCTGACGTACGACGCAGAGAATGATTGGGGAGTGGGGACGTTATACGAAGAATTTCAAATGCGTTCCCGGAATCGAAAGGGCTTTGTGTTCATGTACCCTGAGGACGGCGTAGTCGACTGTGATTCGCCCGTCGACAACGGTTTGGGTCGCCTGAAGATCAACCTCGAGAAGATCGTCTTTCCCGAAGCGATCGAGTCGGTAGTCGTTTCTTTTGAGAAAGGATTCGTCTTTTATGGCAACGTCGATGGCGTTGTTCTCTCCGAGGGACGCCTGCCACTTTTTGTCTTTCTGAACGGAAGCGGGCTCTACCGACAGAACGACCCGAATCGTGTTCCGGGTGATGAGCGGCTTGATCTGCGCCGTTTCCTTGGTCCCGATCTCTTTTTCGGTTGCGGATTCTTTCGTCTGCATGTGGGACATCCTCCTTCGCAGTGTTCGACACGGTGTTGCGGCACATCATCCGCGGCGCTCCCGTATGGCTCGAGTTTAGAGGAAGAATCGGACGGGGAAAGAGGGGCGGGAAACGTTGAAAGGGAGGAAGGAAAGAGAAGTGTCTAGGAGATCGGAAAGAAAAAGCGGGGGCTTCCCTTCGTTATGAAGCTCCGGTTCCGACATAAAAAGAACGGTCGGCATTCGTCGAAATGCCGACCGGTCTTTCCCCCTCGAAAGAGCGGAGAGTGCCTTACTACTCTCCGAACTTTCATGTACAGATGAGCCAAAAGGATAAGCTCAAGTAAGTGCGAAGCCGTCCGAAGAAGCGGCTTCGCACCTGCAGAGCGAACTATATCGCGTCAGCGGCCTTTTGTCAAACAAATCTCGCTAAAAGGTCGACAATTTGTTGTTTTATCGGGCCGAACCGCACTCGACCGTCTGCGCGTGGATGCGCGAGTGAATGACGCCGAGTTCGGCGAGCCGGGCCGTCGTCTTCTTTACGAATTCGGCGGGACCGGCCACGAAGTAGTCGGCGTCGTCGACGAAGGCGAGGTCCTTTTGCCGCAGGACGTCGATTTCCCCTTCGACGTCGTAGTGGACGCGTTCTTCGTCCGTGTCGCGGGGCTTCGAGAAGAAGACGCCGAGCTTGCCGTCGGGGAAGCGCGAGACGACGTGGCGAAGGGCCGCTTCAAGGGGGAAGTGCTCGCCGTCAGTCGTCGAATAGAGCACCGTCACGCTGCGGCCGGGGTTTTCGATCGCGAGCGCGTCCACCATCGTGAAGACGGGGGCGATGCCGAGACGGTCGGCGAGGAAGACGACGGGCATCGTTTCCTTCGTATCGATCGTGAATTCGCCCGTCGGGGCGGAGACTTCGATCACGGCGCCCGTGTGGACCTCTTCCGTCAGATAGCGGCACAGACGCCCTTCGGAGGTCGTGTCGCCCGGAATCTTTTCCACGGCGAAGGTGAGCGTGTTGTCTTCGGGGCTCGACGCGTGCGTGAGCGCGAATGGGTGCGAAGTGAGGAAGCCCGCTTCGGGGACGGTGGCGCGCACCGACACGCCCTGGCCGGGGAGATACGGGGTGACGGGACCGGCGTCGGTCGGAAAGAGCGTGAAGCCCGTGACGCCCTTCGAGAGCGTTTCGCGACGGACCACGCGGAAGCTGCGCCAAGAGGATTGAGTGGAAACGCCTGCCATGATTTGTTCCTCCTAAGAAGCTTTTGGGAAGCCACGCACGCAAAGCGCTTTCGGATCGAACGTTCGCTTTGCGGCGCGTTCTCCATACCTCTATGCTACACCCTCGAATGGCTGGAAATACAGCGTTTTCAGTAGGGGAAAAAACGAACACCCCGGGGTAAGCCGGGGCGTGGAAGACGCGGAAACGCCTGCGTCAGAACATCTTGATTTGCGGACGGCCGTTCTCAAGGAAGGTGATGCAGCCCGAGCGTCCGCCGCCCTTGGCGTCGTCGAGTTCCCAGTCGGGGATGACCCAGCGTTCGACCGCGCCCGCGACGTGCGCCATGGGCTTGTGCGTGTGGCCGTGGATCACGCAGTCGACGCCGAAGGCGCGCGCCGATTCGGCGACGGCGGTTTCGACCACGTCCATTTCGGCTTCGGTCTTGGCGGTCTTGTCGCCTTCGCTCTGCGAGCGGGCGTTCGTGGCCATCGCCATGCGTTCGGCGACGGACTTGGAGAGCGCCATGCGCTGCCACTGGGGATTGCGGACCATCGCGCGGAAGGCCTGGTATTCCTTGTCGCGCAGACACCATTCGTCGCCGTGCGAGAGGAGGACGTCGCGGCCCTTGATGTTCACCTTCACCTGCGGGGCGAGGAGTTCGGCGCCGCAGGCGCGGGCGAAGTCTTCACCCAACATCACGTCGCGGTTGCCGGGCATGATGAGGAGGCGGTGCCCGAGGCTCGAGTAGAGCTTGAGCTGCGCGATGATGGGTTCGGCCGCCGCCATGGCGTCGTCGCCGATCCAGAAGTCAAAGAGGTCGCCGAGGATGACGAGTTCGGAATAGTGCGGGGCGACGTCCTTCATGAAGCGGAAGAACCCCATGATCGTGGCGGGCTTCTTCGTCGTGAGGTGGAGGTCGGAAATGAGAACCGGATTTTCAAGCGGGGCGGGTTCGGTGATGCCCGCTTCGGCCGGGACCTTTTTGATCTGTTCGGTCATGAATTTTTGTCCGTATGACGGGTGGGGAGAAAAGGGCGCGGCACGCGCCCGAAAGTACGCAACGTATTGTAGCGGTTCGACGCAGACGAAAGGGGCCCGCGGGACGCTGAGCGGTCCCGCGCCGCGTGCGGGCTTCTGCAGGTAATCACCGATGCCAAGGCGGGGCGCATTCGTTAAGATTCCCTTCAGACTCAAACCCCGAAAAAGGAGACCCCAAATGAAACACACGCTCGCGATCGTCCTCCTGGGCGCGATTTTTGCCGCCGGCAGCGTTTCCGCCGCCGACTTCGGTGCGGACCGCCACGGCGCCAAGGGCGTGACCTGCGCCTCCTGCCACGGTGAAAAGAACGAAGTCGCCTATCCCTCGATCGAACAGTGCTCGAAGTGCCACAACCCGGCCGACATGGAAAAGAAGACGAAGGACATGAAGCCTTCGAATCCGCACACGTCGCCGCACTACGGCAATCAGCTCGACTGCGTCAACTGCCACGTGCAGCACGGCGAAACCGTGAACTTCTGCGACCAGTGCCACACCTTCGGCTTCAAGGTGCCGTAACCGTCGCCTCACGCGAATCCATGCAAGAAGGGCGCGACCGAAACCGTTCGGCGCGCCCTTCAATTTTTTGTCGGCGACGAAAACGCTTCCTCAGAGCACGGCGCTCCAGTCGATCGGCGCGTGAAAGACCGTTTCCGGGGCGTTCTTCGTGGCGGGAACGAGCAGGGTCTCCGCATGGAGGCACATGCGCTTGGGCGGAACCGCGCGCCAGGGCGCGTAGAGGGGATCGCCCAGAATCGGAGCGCCGAGCCCGAGCGCCGCATGAAGCCGCAGCTGATGCGTGCGGCCCGTCACCGGCTCCAAGACGACTTCGGAAAGGGTCCCGAAGACCGGGTGTTCGCGCACGCGCTCGATGCGGTAGTGCGTCTCCGCCGGACGACCCGAGGGAAGCGAGCACTGACGGGGCCGGTCGAGGGGATTGAGTGCGAGCGGAAGTTTGATGACGCCCGCTTCGGGGCGCTGCTGCCGCACGTCGCCCAAAAGGAGCGCGCGGTAGGTTTTCTTGGCGCGCCCCTGCGCGAAGTGCTGCGAGAGTTCGCGTTGGGCTTCCTCGTTCTTCGCGTAGAGAATGAGGCCCGACGTGTCCATGTCGAGGCGGTGCACGATGAAGGGCTCGATCCCGGTCACGCGCGTGAGGCGCGTGGGGAGGTCGTCGCCCGTCTTCCCCGGAACCGAAAGAAGGCCCGCGGGCTTGTCGAAGACCATGGCGTCGGCCGTCTCGCCTACGAAAACCGCGTCGGGGACGGGCTCGGCGGGCGTCTTTTCGCCCCACTCGGGGAAGGGCGCCGTGAGGCGGTTCCAGATGGGAAGCGTCACGGCTTCGGGCGCCACGGGCTGATTGTGCCGGCGAACGTCTCCTTCGGGGGAGGCGCCGATCCAGAGTTCGAGCGCCGTCACCGGGCGCATGC
>ENA-OPCB01000928-OPCB01000928.1-human-gut-metagenome-genome-assembly--contig:-NODE-928-length-18319-cov-3.009527_pt1 | contig 18319 bp, 15 predicted proteins | sample MGYA00241561_ERZ501473 | MGnify/ENA primary metagenome ERZ501473 (study PRJEB25962, sample SAMEA2042519) | human gut metagenome | biome: human gut; feature: human-associated habitat; material: faeces... | reverse complement strand
CCCAGTACGGCAGGCTGCTGCTCCTGCTGGTGGGCACCATGCTCTTTATGGCACTGGTCATCTCGCCCTTTATCATCTTTGTGTATCTGCACTGCAACCCGTATCCGCTGGTGTTCCGCTGCCTGCGTGAGAGCGGCCTGACCGCCTTTTTTACCCGCAGTTCCGCGGCCAACATCCCGGTCAATATGTCTCTGTGTGAGAAGCTCGGCCTGGATAAGGACATCTACTCCGTCTCTATTCCGCTTGGTGCGACTATCAACATGGACGGCGCGGCCATCACCATCACGATCATGACGCTGGCTGCGGCCAACACGCTGGGCATGGAGGTTTCTTTACCCGCCGCCATCCTGCTGTCCATCATGTCGGCACTGGGCGCGTGCGGTGCCTCCGGCGTTGCGGGCGGTTCGCTGCTGTTGATCCCTATGGCCTGCTCGTTGTTCGGCATCTCCAATGACATTGCGATGCAGGTCGTTGGTGTCGGCTTTATCATTGGTGTCATCCAGGATTCGGTCGAGACGGCGCTGAACTCCGCTGGCGACGTTGAGTTTGCCGCTACCGCCGAGTATCACCAATGGCTGAAGGAGGGCAAGCCCCTGCCGGATTTCATGGCGTAAAGTGGATGTAAAATCGTACAGCCCCGGTTCCAGTGCAGGACCGGGGCTGCTGCTGTATCTATAGCAGAAAAGCGCGAACCGCCAGCGCTGTGGAGGGCAATGCTTGTCATCCCAAACAAAGCACTAAAACAAAAAATCCCCGAACAAACGTTCGAGGATTTTGGTGCGGATGAAGGGATTTGAACCCACACTCTTTTAAGGGAACTAGAACCTGAATCTAGCGCGTCTGCCAGTTCCGCCACATCCGCATATTCTTTTTGCCGTGAGCCGTGGCCCTGACGACGTGTATTATTATAACGGCTGGCAGAAGAAATGTCAAGCGATTTTTTGAGAAAAATGCGGCTTTTTTCAACGAAAAATGCGGTCCTCCGCTTTTCGACGAAAGACCGCATTTTATGAAAAGATTACCAGAGGTTGACGACCTCGTTGTACAGGCCCTCGTAGCTCTTGGCGGAGTTGGACCAGCTGAAGTCACACTCCATGGCGCGCTTGACCAGCACGGGCCAGCCGTCCTTCTGCCAATAGCCTTCCTTGGCGCGCCAGCAGGCCTCATACAGCTCATGGGCGTTGTAGTTGGCAAAGGTAAAGCCGTTGCCGTAGCCGTCGCCGGAGTCGCGGATAGAGTCCTTCAGGCCGCCGGTCTCGCGGATGACGGGGATCGTGCCGTAGCGGCAGGAGACCATCTGGGCCAGGCCGCAGGGCTCGGAGCGGGACGGCATCAGGAAGATGTCGGCACCGGCGTAGATCTGCTGCGCCAGCTTGGCGTTGAAGCCGATGTAGACACCGACGCGGCCCGGGTTGCGTGCGCACAGCTCGTTGAAGAAGTTCTCATACTGGGCCTCGCCAGAGCCGAGGATGACCAGCTCGATGCCCTGCTGCAGCAGACCCTCGGCGATGGCCTGAACCAGGTCAACGCCCTTGTGGCCAACCAGACGGGTGACCATGGCCATGACCGGGCTGCCGTCCTTATGCAGGCCGAACTCGTCCTGCAGGGCCTCTTTGCAGACAGCCTTGCCCTCCTGGAAGGTCTCGGCGTCGTAGTTTTTGGCAATGTCAGGGTCGGTGGCAGGGTTAAAGACATCGACGTCAATACCGTTCAGAATGCCGCACAGCTTATACTGCTTCTGGCGCAGCAAGCCGTCCAGACCGTGGCTGAACCACGGGTCGAGGATTTCCTGCGCGTAGGTCGGGCTGACGGTGGTGACCTTGTCTGCACACTCGATGGCGCCCTTCATGAAGTTGGCACAGCCGTCATACTCCACAACATGGGCGTCACGTGCGCCGATGCCGCAGGTATCCTCGAGAATATCCAGACCATACTTGCCCTGGTAGGCAATGTTGTGGATCGTGAACACCGTCTTGATGCGGCTGAACTTATCCAGATGGCGGTAGTACAGGTTCAGGTAGACGGGCGTCAGTGCGGTCTGCCAGTCATTGCAGTTGATGATGTCCGGCTCAAAGTCGGTGTAGAACAGCATCTCCAGAATGGCGCGGGAGAAGAACGCGAAACGCTCGCCGTCGTCATAGAAGCCGTACAGGCCGCTGCGCTTGAAGTAATACTCGTTGTCGATGAAGTAAAAGACAACGCCGTCGCGTTCGGCCTTGAACAGGCCGCAGTACTGGCTGCGCCAGCCCACGGGCACGCTGAAGTTGGTGACATAGGTCAGCGTATCCTTGAATTTCAGGTCGCCGTACAGCGGCATAACGACGCGGGCGTCGATGCCGTCGCGGACCAGCGCCTTGGGCAGAGCGCCCGCAACATCGGCCAGGCCGCCGGACTTGGCAAAGGGTGCAGCCTCACTGGCTGCGTACAGGATTTTCATAAGCACCTCCGTGCGAGTTTCACAAAATGAGGGCGAGGGAAAGTCTGGCTCTCCCCCGCCCTCTCATCAAAGTCGTCTCCGGGGAGAGGGAGTTCGACCTCTATGAGCGTTATGTCTCCCCTGTGTCAGCGTTTTGCTGGCGGGGTATTTTATACGCTGTGGCCCTTGGCGACGAACACCGGGAAGGTGTCGGTGCCGGTCAGCTTCTTGTCCTCGGTGATGTGGACGTTCTTATCGGTGACGACGTACTCCACATTGCAGTTCGGCTCAACAACGGTATCCTGCATCAGGACGCAGTTCTTGACAACAGCGCCCTTCTTGATCTTGCAGCCGCGGAACAGCACGCTGTTCTCAACGGAGCCCTCGATGACGCAGCCGTCAGCCAGCAGGCTGTTCTTGACAGAGCTGCCCTCCAGGTAGCGGGTCGGGTTATCGTCACGAATCTTCGTGTAGATGGGCGCGGGTCCGAACAGGGCGTCCATGCTGCCTTCCTGGAGCAGACGCATATTCTCGTCGAAGTAGCTCTTCATGTCGGAGACGCGGGCGACATAGCCGTCGAACCGGTAGGCATGGACGTTCAGCAGCTTGAGGTTGCGGGCCAGGATGTCGCGCTCGAAATAGACGAGGCCGCGGACGGAGGCATCGTGGATCAGGTGGATCAGGCTCTCGCGCTCAATGACATAGATGTTCATGGCGAGGTTCTGCTCACCGATGCGGTAGTCGTTGGACAGAATCTCAACAACGCGGTCATTGTCATCCAGACGGATGGTGTAGTTATCACTGCGGGCACCCTCGGGGATGGCGGCGCGGTTGTAAACCATCGTGACGTCAGCGCCGGACTTGACATGGGCATCGATCAGCTTATTGAAGTCGAAGTTCATGGCAATGTAGGAGTCAGACAGGATGACGTAGCGCTCCTTCTGGGCCTCGAGCCAGTTCAGGATGCTGTCCAGTGCGTCCACACGGCCGGAGTACAGCTTGACGCTGCGCTCGGCAAAGGGCGGGACGATATTCAGGCCGCCGCGCTTACGGGTCAGGTCCCACTCACGGCCTGCGCCCAGGTGATCCATCAGAGAGTGGTAGTTTTTACGCACGATGACGGACACGTTGTCGATGCCGGCGTTGGCCATGCTGGACAGCGTGAAGTCGATCAGGCGGTAACGTCCGCCGAACGGGATGGAGGCCATGGAGCGCTCCGCCACCAGTTCGGGAACGAGGTTATCATACGTATTGGCGAAAATGACGCCGAGAGCATTCACATTGCTGTTTACCATTGTTCCTCACCATCCTTTACATCGCTGGAGACCATTGCCTTGGGGCCAACCACTGCGCCCTTGCCGATGACAACGCCGGAGCCGACGGTGGCGACATCGCCGGGCTCGGCAATGTTCAGGCCGCCCTCGGGCATAGCGCCGACGGTTGCGCCCTCCTCGATCGTGACGTTCTCGGCCACGATGCAGTGCTTGACGGACGCACCGGCCTTGATGACCGTGCCGCCCATAACGACGGCTGCTTCGACCGTAGCGCCCTTCTCAACGACTGCGCCGGGGAACAGGATGGAATTATTGACCGTACCGTTGACCTTGCAGCCCTCGGAGATCATCGAGTTGGAGATGGTGGCGTCGCTGCCGATCTGCTGGCAGGGACGGCCCGTGTTGCGGGAGTAGATCTTCCAGTTCTCATCGAACAGGTTGATGCCGGAATGCTTCGGGTCCAGGACCTCCATGTTGGCCTGCCACAGGCTGGAGATCGTGCCGACGTCCTTCCAGTAGCCGCTGAAGTGGTACGCATACATACGGCGGCCATCCTTCAGCAGGTTAGGAATAACGTTCTTGCCAAAGTCGTTCTCGGAGTTGGGGTCAGCCTCGTCCTCGCTCAGGTATTTCTTCAGGATGTCCCAGTTGAAGATGTAGATGCCCATGGAAGCCAGATTGGACTTGGGCTCCTTCGGCTTTTCCTGGAAGGCGTTGATGCGGTCATCCTCATCGGTGACCATCAGGCCGAAGCGGGATGCCTCGCTCCATGGCACCTCCATGACGGCGACGGAGAACTCTGCGTTCTTCTCCTTATGGAAGCGCAGGAAGTCAGAGTAATCCTGCTTGCAGATCTGGTCGCCGGACAGGATGATGACATACTTGGGGTCATAGCGGTCAATGAAAGACAGGTTCTGATAGATGGCGTTGGCCGTGCCCTTGTACCAGTCAGAGCCGGAGGCCTGCTGGTACGGCGGCAGAACGTGAACACCGCCGTGCAGGCGGTCAAGGTCCCACGGCTGGCCGTTGCCGATGTACTCGTTCAGGACGAGGGGCTGATACTGGGTCAGGATGCCCACCGTGTCAATGTCAGAATTGACACAGTTGGACAGCGGGAAGTCGATGATACGATACTTTCCGCCAAACGGACCTGCCGGCTTGGCGAGCTTCTGGGTCAGCGCGTACAGACGCGAGCCCTGGCCGCCTGCCAGGATCATTGCGATCATTTCTTTAGCCATAAGATTTCTCCCCTTAAAATTTCGGCAGAATGCCGTTTTTAACATATATCCAAAGACGGCTTACACCGTCGTTTTGGCCTTTGGCGGACGTCCGCGGCGCTTGGGAGCCGCCTCGGTCCCGGCGTCTGCGGCAGGGGCCGCAGTCTTGGCAGTGGTTTTTGCCGTCTTTTTGGCGGCGGGCTTGGCGGGCTTTTCCGCTGCCTTGTCCTCCGCCTTGGCGGCGCGAGGCTTGCGGGCTGCGGGCACGCTCAGGTAGAGGGTGGACAGCGGCGGCAGCGTCAGCGAAATATGCTGGTCGAAGCCGTGCATTGCGCGCAGCTGGGGAAGCAGGACGAACAGCACATCCGGATACGCGCGCAGGATGTCCGCCGCGCCCTGCCCGCACAGCAGCTTCGCCAATTCAACGCGGATACGCTCGGCAGCGACGTCCGTCAGCGTATGGCGCAGGTCGTGCGCCGCCTGACTGGTGGCGTCATCAATCCGGAAACCGTACACAGACGCGAACCGCAGCGCGCGCAGAATCCGCAGCGCATCCTCGGTGAAGCGCGTTTTGGGGTCGCCGACGGCGCGGATAATGCCCGCGCGCAAATCCTCCTGCCCGTGAAAGGCGTCCACCAGCCCGGTTTGCGGATTCCATGCCATGGCGTTGACGGTGAAATCGCGCCGGGCAAGGTCGTCCACCACATTAGAGACAAACGACACGCTGTCCGGGTGGCGATGGTCAGTGTAGCCGCCATCGACGCGGAAGGTTGTCACTTCATAGGGAATGCGGTCGCGCAGGACGGTCAGCGTGCCGTGCTTCAGGCCGGTTTCGATGACGCGGCAGTCGGCAAAAACAGCCTGCATCTGCTCCGGGCGCGCGCTGGTGCAAATATCCCAGTCATGCGGGAACAGCCCAAGCAGACTGTCGCGTACGCATCCGCCGACAACGTAGGCGTCAAAGCCGTTTTCCATCAGCCTGCGCAGGATAAAATCCGCTCCAGCAGGGATTGTCAGCAAAAAAATCCTCCTCCTTTTGGGAACAACTCTATTATAATCGAAGAAACAGCGGTATGCAATGGATTTATGTTTGATAATTGGTGCAATATGCACAAAAATCGGATAAAAATTTCTATACCGAGGAAGCGGAAAAAGAAGCTGGAAAGTTCGTGCAACCTCTTGATTTTCCGATGGGTTTCGTGGTACAATAACAGACGGTTAGCAACTGGTCGCACTGGTGGGCGGCTGCATGGGCTTCTTCTTCTAAACATAAGCCTGTGTTTCACCAGCGCACCGATACGTCTTCTGACATGATTACGCTTTCTCTTCGCAGCCTTCCAAATTGCGAAGGGACGGCGTTGCTTTGCGCTTGCATCACCAAGCGCAGGCACAGCAAGGGTGGCGGACGGCACTGACAGCTCCGGGGTGGGTTGCCTCTGAGAGGTTGGTGGACGAACCGCGTCTTTGATGGCGGACGGACAGTTCGTCATAAAATTACGGAGGTGCATTTAACACATGGCACGCATTGCAGGTGTGGACCTGCCCAGAGAAAAGCGCGTTGAGATCGGCCTGACCTACATCTACGGTATTGGCCTGACGACCTCTCAGAAGATGCTTGCGGAAGTCGGCATTAACCCCGACACCCGCGTCAAGGATCTCTCCGAAAACGACATCAGCAAGCTGCGCGACTACATCGAGCACCACCTGAAGGTGGAAGGCGATCTGCGCCGCGAAGTCTCCCTGAACATCAAGCGTCTGGTGGAAATCGGCTGCTATCGCGGTGTGCGTCATCGCCGTGGTCTGCCCGTTCGCGGTCAGAACACCAAGCAGAACGCGCGTACCCGCAAGGGCCCGAAGAAGACCATTGCGAACAAGAAGAAGTAAGGAGGGAGAATAGAATATGGCAGCAAACAATGCTAAAACCGGTAAGAAGGTTATCCGCCGTCGCCGCGAAAAGAAGAACGTCGAACGTGGTCAGGTTCATATTCGTTCCTCCTTCAACAACACCATGGTCACGGTGACCGATACGCAGGGCAACGCCCTTTCCTGGGCTTCCTCCGGCGGCCTCGGCTTCCGCGGCAGCAAGAAGTCCACTCCGTTCGCCGCTCAGAGCGCCGCTGAAACGGCTGCTACCGCTGCGATGGAGCATGGTCTCAAGACGGTCGAGGTCTTTGTTAAGGGCCCCGGCCAGGGTCGTGAAGCTGCGATCCGCGCCCTGCAGGCTGTCGGCCTGGAGGTCACGATGATCAAGGACGTCACGCCCATCCCGCACAACGGCTGCCGTCCCCCGAAGCGCCGTCGCGTCTAATCGAAAGAGGAGGTAAAAAGCACTATGGCAAAGAATATGCAGCCGATCGCCAAGCGCTGCAAGGCTTTGGGCATTTCTCCTGCTGTGATGGGCTATGCGAAGAAGACCACTAATCGCAACCCCGGCAGCCAGATGAGAAAGAAGAAGAGCGAATACAGCCTTCAGCTTGCTGAAAAGCAGAAGGTCAAGTTCATCTATGGTATCCTCGAAAAGCAGTTCCGCGGCTACTACGAGTCTGCCGCTGCCGCCCCCGGCAAGACCGGTGACAACCTGCTCATCACGGTCGAGCGCCGTCTGGATAACGTTGTTTACCGCATGGGCTTTGCGATGACCCGCCGTCAGGCCCGTCAGCTCGTCAGCCATGCTCACTTCACCGTCAACGGCAAGAAGGTCAACATTCCTTCCTACCTCGTCAAGGCCGGCGATGTGATCGAGGTCGCGGAGAGCAGCCGCTCTTCCGAGGTCTTCAAGCGCCTGATGGGTCAGGACGCTCCCATGTTCCTGGTCCCCACCTGGATGGAGCGCGATAAGAACAGCCTCAAGGGCACCGTGGTTCGCCTTCCCGCCCGCGAAGAAATTGATGTTCCCGTTGAGGAGCACCTCATCGTTGAGTTGTACTCCAAGTAATCGGCGGCGAGCCCTCAACAGACACACGCAGAATTTTGGTGTGGACTTTGAGACCACAGAATGGAAATGGAGGGTAACTGCATGATTGAAATTGAAAAGCCCAAGATCGAGTGCGTGGAAGATCCCGCGAACGGCACCTACGGCAAGTTCACCGTAGAGCCTCTTGAGCGCGGCTACGGTATCACGCTCGGCAATGCGCTGCGCCGCATTATGCTCTCGTCCCTGCCCGGCACCGCGGCGACCTCTATCAAGATCGCCGGCGTGCAGCACGAGTTCTCCACCATCCCCGGCGTCAAGGAGGATGTGACCGAGATCGTGCTGAACGTCAAGAGCCTCATTACCCGTCTGCACAATACCGACGGCATCAAGACCGTCTATATTGAGGCTGTGGGCCCGTGCGAGGTCAAGGCCGGCGACATCAAGGGCGACAGCGAGGTCGAGGTCCTCAACCCCGACCTGCACATCGCAACGCTGGACGCTGGTGCGACGCTCAACATGGAGCTGACGCTTTCTCACGGCCGCGGCTATGTGTCCGCCGACCGCAACAAGACAGCGCAGACGGCTATCGGCGTTATTCCCGTTGACTCGATCTACACGCCCGTGTACAAGGTCAACTACACCGTGGAAAACACCCGCGTGGGCAACATGACCGACTTCGACAAGCTGACGCTTGAGGTCTGGACCGATGGCACCATCAGTCCGCGTGACGCCGTCTCTCTCGGCGCTAAGATCCTCTGCGATCACTTCTCGCTCTTCACCGACCTTTCCGACGCGATGGGCAGCAAGTCCACCGTCGTGGAGAAGGCCGAGGCGCAGCGCGACAAGGTGCTCGAGCTGACGATCGAGGAGCTCGATCTCAGCGTGCGCAGCTTCAACTGCCTCAAGCGTGCCAATATCAACACGGTCGAGGATCTGATTTCCAAGACCGAGGACGATATGATGAAGGTGAGAAACCTCGGCCGCAAGAGTCTCGAAGAGGTCATCAACAAGCTGGCCATGATGGGCCTGTCCCTGGCCAGCGAAGACAACAACTAATGACCGGCACCCTACGCCCACGCGTAGAACGACGGCCGACAACTTATCCTTACAAGGAGGAAAACCACTATGCCCGGAACTCGTAAGCTCGGTAAGACTACCGATCAGCGTATGGCGATGCTCCGTCAGCAGGTCACCGATTTCCTGGATAACGGCAAGATGGAGACTACGGTCACCCGCGCCAAGGAAATCAAGCCCGTGGCTGAGAAGATGATCACCCTCGGCAAGAAGGGCGATCTGGCAGCTTACCGCCAGGCGATGAGCTTCATCACCCGCGAGGATGTCTGCAAGAAGCTGTTCAAGGAGATCGCTCCCGGCTATGCTGAGCGCAACGGCGGCTACACCCGCATCGTTCGCACCGGCGTCCGCCGCGGCGACGCTGCCGAGACCGCGATGATCGAGTTGGTCTAAGAATAGGCTAACGTGCGGTCGAGGCGCTGCCGACGCCCGCCCGCAGGCGGATGTGCAGCCGTGCAACCGCCGAAGGCGGCTCTTGGCACGGCGCTGACCGCGATGATCGAGTTGGTCTAAACCAACCCCGCAGTCGAAAGCTGAATTATAAGTAAAAAGCCCTTTTGTATGGCAGATCGCGAAGCCATACAAAAGGGCTTTTTATCGTTTCTGAAAAGGAAAATTGACTAGCGAGGCAGAATGCTGTCAAAACGCACAGAGCAGAGTGACTTGCCGATTGTATCAATTCCCGCTGTTTGCAGCAGGATTCCCAAATGCAAAAAAAGAAGAGCGGAAGCATTTGCTTCCGCTCTTCTTCATTATGGATTCGTTTGCTCTTACAGCATATTCAGCACGAGCGTCAGGACGATGAACGCAGCGCCGACCCACTTGGTGGCACGCGCAAGACGGGCATCCGTGCTCTTGGCCTTGTTCTTGGCCATGAAGGAATCGGCCACGCCGCCGATCGCACCGCTTAAGCCGGCGGACTTGCCGCTCTGGAACAGGACGATACCGATGACGATGAGACCGCAGAGAAGCTGAAGAATCGTAACGAATAAAGTCATGGTGAAAACCTCCAAATTGTTGAACGTGTGATCACGCTATATTCACAGGTACTCATAATACCATAGAAAGGTGCGGAAAGCAAGCCTATTTTTCAATTTCTTCCGCTTTCTGCGCTCAGAGCATTGCGACCTTGGGGTGCGGCAGGCTGATGGACGGAGCCTCGGGCGGCTTCGGCTTTTTCGGGGTGGCCTCCTGCGCGTGCAGCGCGCGCTGCGCCGCGGTGAGCATCAGCTTGATGCGGTTGAGCTGGTTCACTTCGCTCGCGCCGGGGTCATAGTCGACAGCGACAATGTTTGCGCCGGGATAGGCCGCGCGCAGCGCCTTGATGACGCCCTTGCCGACCACATGGTTCGGCAGGCACGCAAACGGCTGGATGCACACGATGTTCGGCGTGCCGGAGGTGATGAGCTCTGCCATCTCACCGGCGAGGAACCAGCCCTCGCCGTACTGGTTGCCGATTGAAAGGAAGGGCTTGGCAAGCTCCGCCACATGGTTGATGGCCATGGGGGGATCAAAGCGCTTGCTGGCCTTCAGCGCTTCGATCGCGGGGCGGCGCATGCGCTGAAGTGCCGGAATGCCGAGCTTGGCGCTGGCCGAAGCAGTCCACCCCTTTCCAAGGTGGGTGTGCTTGAAGTCCTGCTCATAGATCGTGGCGGCAAAGAAATCGAGAAGATCGGGCACGACCGCCTCTGCGCCCTCGCGCTCCAAAAGGTCGACAACATGGTTGTTGGCAAGTGGCATGTATTTGACGAGGATTTCGCCGACAACGCCGACGCGGGGCTTGCGGATCGTTTCGTCGATGGGGAAGGCGTCGAAGTCCTCGACAATGCCGCGGCAGAGCTGGGCGTAGCGGTACTTGGGATGCTCGCTCGTGAGCGAGTCGATGCAGATGTCGCGCCACTTGCGGTGCAGCGCGTTCGCGCTGCCTTTTTCGAGCTCATACGGGCGCACGCGGTACAGGCAGCGCATCAGCAGGTCACCAAGCACGATACCGTGTGCGGCGTCCAACAGCAGTGACGGCGAGATGCGGAAGCCCTCGTTCGTCTCCATGCCGTTGGCGTTGAGCGAGATGACAGGGATGTGTTCAAGGCCCGCTTTTTTGAGCGCGCGGCGGATGAAGGCGATATAGTTGCTTGCACGGCAGCAGCCGCCGGTCTGTGACATGATGAGGGCGAGGTGGTCGGTGTCGTACCGGCCGGAGGTCACGGCCTCCATCAGCTGGCCGACCGCCGTGATCGAGGGATAGCAGGCGTCGTTGTTGACGTACTTGAGGCCCGCGTCGATGGCGGCGCGGTCGTCGTTTTGCAGTACCTCAAAATTATAGCCGTGGTGGCGGAAGATAGGCTCGAGAATGTCAAAATGGATGGGACTCATCTGGGGGGCGAGGATGGTGTAGTGCTGCTTCTGCATCTCCTTGGTGTAGTAGACGCGCTCGAACGGCTGTACGTGAGAGGTCGAATGGATCCCGCGCTCGCGCCGCATGGCGACGGCGGCGAGCAGCGAGCGGATGCGGATGCGCACCGCGCCGAGGTTGTTGACCTCGTCAATCTTGAGGCAGGTGTAGAGCTTGCCGCCCTGCTCCAAAAGCTCGCAGACCTCATCGGTCGTGACGGCGTCGAGACCGCAGCCGAACGAGTTGAGCTGAATGAGCTCAAGATCGTCGCGCCCGCAGACGAATTCCGCCGCGGTGTAGAGGCGGGAGTGATAGACCCACTGGTCATTCACGCGCACGGGGCGCTTGGGGACAAAGTCGATGGGCAGGCAATCCTCGGTCAGCACCGTCAGGCCGTAGGCCGCGATGAGCTCGGGGATGCCGTGATTGATCTCGGGGTCGACGTGGTAGGGACGTCCGGCGAGCACAATGCCGCTGCCGCCGTTTTTCTCCATGTCGGCGAGTGCCTTCGCGCCCGCGGCGCGGACGTCGGCCTTGGCCCTGCGTTGCTCTTCCCACGCGAGGTGGGCGGCATGGCGCGTTTCCTTTTCGGGAATGTTCCATACTTCCTTACAGAACTGGACGAGGCGGTCGGACGCGACCTTCTCATTCGTGAAAGCGAGGAAGGGATGCAGGTAGCGCACGGAGCCGTCGGTCACGGCTTCGACGTTGTTCTTGATATTCTCGGGATATGAAACGACGATCGGGCAGTTGAAGTGGTTCTGCGCGCCCGGCACTTCCTGATGTTCGTAGAACACGCAGGGGTGGAAGATGGTCTTGACGCCGTGGTCGATAAGCCACTGGGCGTGACCGTGGGCGAGCTTGGCAGGATAGCACTCAGATTCCGACGGAATGCTCTCCATGCCCAGCTCGTAGATCGCGCGCGTGGAGAACGGGGAGAGGATGACGCGGAAGCCGAGGTCGCGGAAGAACGTCGCCCAGAACGGGTAGTTTTCATACATGTTCAGCACGCGCGGGATGCCAATCTCGCCGCGCGGCGCATTTTCCGGCTCGAGCGGGGGATAGGCGAACATGCGCTCACGCTTGTAGGCGAAGATATTTTCGCCGGGTTTGGCAGCGCTTTCGCCGCGCAGGGCTTTTTCGCAGCGGTTGCCGCTCACATGGCGGCGGCCGCCGGGGAAGACGCTGACCGTGAGCATGCAGTGGTTCTGGCAGCCCTGACAGCGTGCGGCAGAGGTCTTGTACGTGAGCTGCTCGATCTCCTCAAGCGGGAGCATTGTGCTCTGCTGCCCGTGGTAGCGGTCGCGCGCGAGCAGTGCCGCGCCGAACGCGCCCATGATGCCCGCGATGTCGGGACACGTGACCTGCGCGCCGGAGATGCGCTCAAACGCGCGCAGCACGGCCTCGTTGAAGAACGTGCCGCCCTGTACGACGACGTGCGAGCCGAGCTCGCTCGCGTCGGAGAGCTTGATGACCTTATAAAGAGCGTTCTTGATGACGGAGTAGGCAAGGCCGGCGGAGATATCGGAGACGCTTGCGCCCTCCTTCTGCGCCTGTTTGACGTTGGAGTTCATAAACACCGTGCAGCGCGTGCCGAGGTCCACGGGGGCCTTGGCAAAGAGCGCTTCGTGCGCGAATTCCTGCGCTGTCATGCCAAGAGAGTTGGCGAAATTCTCGAGGAACGAGCCGCAGCCGGACGAGCAGGCCTCGTTCAGAAGCACCGTGTCGACCGCGCCGTCCTTGAGCTTGATGCACTTCATGTCCTGTCCGCCGATATCGAGCACGCAGTCGACCTTGGGGTCGAAGAACGACGCGGCGGTGCAGTGGGCGATGGTCTCGACCTCGCCCTCGTCGAGCGAGAACGCGGACTTGAGCAGTGTTTCGCCGTAGCCCGTGGAGCAGGAGCGCGCAATATGTGCGCCCGCGGGGAGCGCTTCACGCAGCGTATGTACGGCCTGCATGGCAGTCTTGATGGGATTGCCCTGATTGTTGGCGTAGAACGAGTACAAAAGCTCGCCCTTTTCGCCAACTAACGCGAGCTTTGTCGTCGTCGAGCCCGCGTCGAAGCCGAGAAAGCAGTCGCCATTATACGTTGCAAGATCGCCGCGCGGCACGACCGCCGTATGGTGACGGGTGCGGAAGGCCTCGAGGTCGGCTTCGTCTTCAAAGAGCGCCGGCAGGCGCTTTAATTCAAAATCCATCTGCACGCCGCTGTCGAGACGCTTGATGAGCGCGCTGAGCGGCTGCGCCTCGGCGGGCGTTTCGTCGATGGCCGCGCCGGTGGCGGCGAAGAGATGGGAGTTTTCGGGGTCGATGGTCGTCTCATCCGTCAGCTTCAGCGTGCGGATAAACGCGGCCTTGAGTTGGGGGAGGAAGTGCAGCGGCCCACCTAAGAACGCGACATGGCCGCGGATGGGCTTGCCGCAGGCAAGGCCCGAAATGGTCTGGTTGACGACCGCTTGGAAGATCGAGGCGGCAAGGTCGGCCTTCGTCGCACCCTCGTTGATGAGGGGCTGGATATCCGTCTTGGCGAACACGCCGCAGCGCGCGGCGATGGGGTAGATCTGCTGATAGTGCGCGGCCTCGCGGTCGAGACCCGAGGCATCGGTCTGCAGCAAGGCGGCCATCTGGTCGATAAACGAGCCGGTGCCGCCGGCGCAGACGCCGTTCATGCGCTCTTCGAGCCCACCTTTGAAGTAGATGATCTTGGCATCCTCGCCGCCGAGTTCGATGGCGACATCCACCTGCGGCGCGACGCGCTCGAGCGCCTGCGCGACGGCGACGACCTCCTGCACAAAGGGGATGCCGAGCGCCTTGGCAAGGTTGATCGCGCCGGAGCCGGTGGCGCGCAATTCGAGCGCGCACTCGCCGAGCGCTGCGCGCGCCTGCTTGAGTAAGTCGGACAGTGCGCGCTGTGTGTGGGACAGATGGCGCTGGTACTGCCCGAAGATCATTTGTCCGTTTTCATCCAGCACGACGAGCTTGACCGTGGTGGAGCCTACGTCGATGCCTGCTTGATACGTTTTCATGGGGAACCTCTCTTTTCATGTCGATGCGATTTGGCGGTAAAAGAGTCCCGCCGGATTTTCAGATTGTTATTATAATTGTATGCCGCAAAAGGACAAGAAGTAAAGTTTAGGGTCTGTTAAGAAAATGAACAAAAATTTACAAATATTTTTGGCTTGACATACCTCGTAACTCTATGTATACTGCAAGCATAGATACTCTATGTATCATCGGAGGTGCAACATGAAGAAAAAGAGCATTGACCACACACAGCTTTTGCTGCTCAAGCTCCTCTCAAGTGAGGACATGTACGGCTACCAGATCATTTTAGAGCTGGCGCGCCGCTCGAGCAATGTCTTCGAGATGAAAGAGGGCACGCTCTACCCCGTGCTGCACGGCATGGAGCGCGAGGGCTATGTGGAGGCCTATGAAAAGGCGGCGCCCACCGGCCGGATGCGCAAGTATTATCACCTGACGCGCGCCGGCCGTGCCGCGCTCACAGAAGAGGAGAAAGCCTGGCAGGAGTACAGCGGCGCAGTGAACGCCGTGCTGCACTTTGCTTAAAAAAGGGTGAGGCTATGGACAGAAAGGAATATTGCGACCGCGTGCTCGCACAGGTCGGCCGGCTGACGAGCGATGAAGCAAACGATCTGAGAAATGAGCTCGCCGGTCACATCGAAGACCACGCCGAAGCACTGGTCGAGCACGGCTACACGGAGGATGCGGCCTACGGGCGTGCGGTGGCGCTGATGGGCGATCCCGAGGAGACGGGGCAGGCGCTGTGCGCGCAGTACGGCGGCTGGTGGCTCGTCATCGTGCAGCGCATCGCGATTTTCGTCACGATCGTCGCCTGTGTGCAGGGCTTTTTCATGCTCCTGATGCTCGGCGGCGTGTACGAGAGCATCCGCGAGCGCGTGAGTCCGGCGGTGAACAGTATTTCATGGGAAGAGCTCGACGGCGCGGCAGACCTGCACGAGCGCATCCTCGTCGGGGACGATATCGTGCAGCTGAACCGCATCGAATACGGTGTGCGCGAGGGAGAGCGGCAGGCGGTGCTCTGGGTGAGCAGCTATGACCGCATTCCGGGGCGAAAGGTCTATGAGCGTTTGATCGAGACAATGTCGCTGCAAAGTGAACGCGGCGAGACGATGTACGGGGAAGACAGCATCCGGTATTCCAGCTGCTGGGGCAGCAGCGGCAGTTTGTACGTGCACAGCGGCCAGCACACCGTGCCGCTTGAAGTGGGCGATACTTACGTGACATTCGTCTACGACCGCTTCGGCGAGCGCATTGAGACGAGGATTGAGCTTCCGGAAGGGGGAACGCAGCCATGAAAAAGCAGAAGATCGAAAAGCGGCCGACGAGAGCGCGCCGCGCGGTCAAGAGCGTTGTCATCATGCTCTGCGCGCTGCTCATCTGCAATATGCTCAGCGGCGGACACCTGACGCGCGCCATGGCTCTGCGCGATGGCGAACAGCGCTACGGCGTGTATGAAAAGACGCACGAGATCACATCCCTTCCCGCCGAGAACATCTATAAGACGCTGCGCGTCACGCTGATGGCCAGCGAGAATGTGACCTATTGCGGCGCGAGCCATTTCTACACCTTGCTTGGCTGGCAGGACGATTTCGGTGTGCCGCTTGACTGCTCAGACGGTGAGAGCATTCACGCGGGCTGGTGGGATATGGCGCGCAACGGCGTCGTAAGGGATATCTTTTACTGGGGACGCGTCGACGATGCCGCGGTCGATAGCGCCGTGATCGAGCGATACCGCGCGGTTTCACAAGATGAAAACGGGGACTACACCTTTGAGAAACGTGAAGCATTCGCCGCTGAGTTGATTGAAGACGGCGATTATCGGTATTTCCTCACTGGCGGAGTGGCGACAGAGGCCAACTATGGCGACTATGGATGGGATCGGGTGTATTTTGTCGGATGCGATGCCTCGGGCGCAGAAGTGCTGCGCTATGAGATCGAGCGGCAGATGAGTACCTCGTTCGCTTAAAAGAAGATCAGGGAGCGCTGCGGCGATGCCGCGGCGCTCTTTTTGCCGAATAGTAAACAAAGATGAACTTTCGATGAATTCTCGACCGCGCCGGTTGACGGTAAAAGGTCAAAATGGTATCCTACTCTGGAATTCTTATTTTTATTTACTCAGAAAGAAGGCAGGATATGCTGAAGCTGCAACAGATCGTCAAGGATTATCAGGCGGGCGACACCACCGTCCACGCCCTGCGCGGCGTGAGCTTACAGTTCCGTGAGAGCGAGTTTGTCGCCATCCTCGGCCATTCGGGCTGCGGCAAGACGACGCTTTTGAACATTATCGGCGGGTTGGATCAGTACACGAGCGGCGACCTTGTCATCAACGGCAAATCGACGAAAGACTTTTCTGATTTGGACTGGGACAGCTACCGCAACCACTCCATCGGCTTCGTCTTCCAGAGCTATAACCTCATTCCGCACCAGACGGTATTGAGCAACGTGGAGCTGGCGCTCACGCTCTCGGGCGTGAGCAAGTCAGAGCGCCGCGAGCGCGCCATCAAGGCGCTTGAGAGCGTGGGCCTTGGCGACCAGCTCGACAAAAAGCCGAACCAGATGTCTGGCGGCCAGATGCAGCGCGTCGCCATCGCGCGGGCGCTCGTCAACGATCCGGACATTCTGCTCGCCGACGAGCCGACCGGCGCGCTCGACAGCGAGACGAGCGTGCAGATCATGAATCTGCTGCAGGAGATCGCAAAAGATAAGCTCATCATCATGGTCACGCACAACCCGGAGCTGGCATCGAAATACGCCACGCGCACCGTGCGCCTGCTCGACGGCAAGATCGTCGGCGACGATAACCCCTGCACGGAATCCGAGACGTCCGCACCCGTGACGGTCAAGGTCAAGGAGCACACGTCCATGAGCTTTGCAACGGCCATGAGCCTGTCGCTGCACAACCTTATGACGAAAAAGGCCCGCACCCTGCTCACCGCATTCGCCGGCTCGATCGGCATCATCGGCATCGCGCTCATTTTGTCGCTCTCGCACGGCTTTCAGTCCTACATCGACACCGTGCAGGAGCAGACGCTCTCGTCCTACCCGCTGACGATCGAGGCAAACCCCGTGGACATGTCCGGGATGCTCTCGGCCATGTCGGGCGCAAAGGATGACAGTGCGGATGCGCACGACCTCGATAAGGTCTACGCCAACACGGTCATGTACAGCATGCTCAACTCCATGGTCAGCAGCGCGACCGGCCAGTCGAACAACCTGCCGGAGTTCAAGAAATATCTCGAAAACCCCGACAACAAGATCTACGACTATATCAGCGGCATCCAGTACACGTATGACATGGGCTTCGCCGTCTATACCGAGGATCCCAACGGTACCGTCATCAAGGCCGACACGACCGAGCTGCTGCAAAACGTCATGAAGTCCATGTACGGCGGCGACTACTCGTCCTACTTTGACTCCATGGGCGGCTTCTACTCCGGCTTCAACGTCTGGCAGGAGCTGCTGTCCGGCGAGGACGGCGCGCTCGTGAGCGCCTCGACGCAAAACCAGTACGACGTGATCTATGGCTCCTGGCCGCAAAATTACAACGAGGTCGTGCTCGTTGTGGACAAAAACAATGAAATTTCCGACCTGACGCTCTACGCCCTCGGGCTCGAGAGCATGGACGACATCAGCAACGCCATGATGCAGTCCATGAACAAAAAGCAGATCGACACGACGCAAAGCAGCTGGAGCTATGAAGATCTGTGCGGCCGCAGCTTCAAGCTCATCCTCCCGTCGGAGGGCTATGTGGCCAGCGGCTCCGGCTACACGGACATCAGCCAGACGGCCGACGGACTGCACCAGCTCTACAACAACGATTCCGTGGGCGTGCAGCTCAAGATCGTCGGCATCGTGCGCCCGGCCAAGGGCAGCGTGACCAGCAGCACCTATGGTTCCATCGGCTACACCTCCGCCCTGACGGACTACGCCATCGAGCAGGCCGACAGCACCGAGATCATCCAGAAGCAGCTGGCAAAACCGGACGTG
>ENA-OPCB01000922-OPCB01000922.1-human-gut-metagenome-genome-assembly--contig:-NODE-922-length-18404-cov-3.385852_pt1 | contig 18404 bp, 17 predicted proteins | sample MGYA00241561_ERZ501473 | MGnify/ENA primary metagenome ERZ501473 (study PRJEB25962, sample SAMEA2042519) | human gut metagenome | biome: human gut; feature: human-associated habitat; material: faeces... | reverse complement strand
CTGCCGTTAAATCCGGTACCTATGGCAGTATGCTGAACCCCGGTCTGGTACATAACGCCGTTATCGCTAAGCTGGCAGGCGTACAGGTTACTGATGTAATTGCCAACCATATGCTGGCAACTGTGGTCGGCGTAATCATTGCTGCAGCTGTACTGACTGTTCTCGCAGTTGTGCTGAAGGAAAACAGAGGCTTTGTTCCGGAAGGTGAAGCCGGTGTTGACGAGAACTTCGGCATCAATCCGCTTTTCGCTATCATGCCGCTGGTTCCGGTTATCATTCTGCTGTTGGGCAGCACTAAACTGGTGCCTGTACTGAAAATGGGCGTACCCCACGCTATGGTTATCGGTGCAATCCTGTCTTTGGCAGTAACCCGTAAAAATCCTGTTGAGCTGACCAAGAGCTTCTTTGACGGCATGGGCGATGCTTATGCTAATATCATCGGTATTATTATTTCCGTAGGTGTTTTCGTAGCAGGCCTGAATGCTTTGGGACTGATTAAGGCGCTGATTAACTGGATGCTGAATTCTACCGGTATTGTTAAAATTGCTGCTACCTTCGGCCCGTTTGTGCTGGCACTTATTTCCGGTTCCGGTGACGCTGCAACTGTTGCGTTTAACGAAGCAGTTACTCCGCATGCGGCACAGTTTGGTCTGGAAACCATGAACATGGGCTCTATTGCAGCTTTGGGCGGTACTCTCGGCCGTACTATTTCCCCGATTGCCGGCGCTACTATTATCTGCGCAGGCATTGCCGGTGTAGACCCGATGGAGGTTTGCAAGCGTAATGCTCTGGGTATTACCCTGGCGCTGGTTGTAGGCATGATTCTGCTGCTGTTCTAAAATCTGATATTTTTAAAAGTATAAAATGGATGCGGAACTTTTGCTTCGCATCCATTTTTATTGCTACGACTTGCCTCTATGCGGTATAATAATGCATGGAGGGAATTATGGAGATTAATACTTTTCTTGATAAATTACAGAGCTATCACAGCGAGCAGGTTTTTAACCCCTGGCGTGATTTTGATACAAGCTGTGATATAGGCCCGCAGGCTCCCGTTATCCGCAGTGCCAATCTGCGCCGTTATCTGGAGCTGCGCGCGGATGCACATTATTTGTTTATTGCCGAGGCCTTGGGCTATCAGGGCGGTCATTTCAGCGGTATTGCTATTACTTCGGAGCGTATTCTGCTGGGGCATCATCCTGATGTAGAGCCGAAAAGTGTGCTGGGCGAATGGGATTACCGCCGCACGAGTGACGCAAGCAGCGCAATGCTGAACAATACGCAGCGCCTGAAGGGCTTTAACGAGCCCACGGATACTGTTGTCTGGAATGCGCTGAACAGTCATGGCCTTGCGTCCTTTGATGTTATTCTTTGGAATATTTTTCCGTTTCATCCGTATAAAGCAGGCAATCTGCTGACTAACCGTACGCCCTCACCGAGCGAGCTTGATGTAGGCATTGAGTACGCGCGGATGCTGCTGGAGCTGCGTCCGGGGATGAAGATTGTCGCTATCGGTCAGAAGGCGGCGACAACGCTGTCACGTTACGGCGTTGAATGTATGGCTGTGCCGCATCCGTCTATGGGCGGTGCCAACCGCTTCCGTGCGGCAGTAGCGCAGCTGTTAGGCGGTGAGATGTAATGGAATTGGAAGCTGTTCCTTTAAGCCGTGAGCAGACCTTGCATATTGCTCTTGGCATGGGCAAGGCACTTTTGAAAAACGGTGCGGAAACCTCCAGAGTAGAGGACACTATTTCCCGCTTCTGCCATACGCACGGCTATCATGATATTCATGTTTTTGTTACGCCGACGGTTATTATTTTAGGCGATGAGGAAAGCGAAGGTGCGACGATTATCAGCCGTATTCGTTATCGCAGCACCAATTTGAGCGTCATCAGCGCGGTGAACGATTTTTCCTATAATCTGAAACGCTGGCCGCTGAATTATGAAAAAACGCTGGCGTATCTGGATGAGCTGCGTCATAAGGCTCCGCCATACGGCAAATGGCGTGTCTGCATGGCTTCGGCAATAAGCTCGGCAGCCTTTTCGGCGATGTTGGGAGGCAACGGCCATGACTTTATTGCGGCCTTTATTACCGGCGGTCTTTCAATGGTGCTGTTGAAGCAGCTGGGCGGTTATCGTCCCAGTGCCTTTTGGGAGAATGCGCTTTCCGGTGCGGCAATCGGTGCTTTGGCTATTTTTTGCTGTGAGATGGACGGCGAATGTACACGTACCAACATCATCGTAGGTGCACTGATGCCGTTCCTGCCGGGCGTAGCTTTTACCAACGGCCTGCGCGATTATATGGCCGGCGATTTGATTTCCGGTAATTCGCGTATCGCCGAGGCGATGCTTTTCGCTACATCCATTGCGATTGGCCTGGCATTTAGCCTGCTTGTATGGTATCACTGGGGGTGGAAGCTGTGGGCATAAATTATTTTACAGCCTTTGGCTTTGCATTTATTGCTACTGCTGCCTTCGGTATTCTGTTTCAGGCACCGCGTAAAAGTTTGCCTATCAGCGGCTTTATCGGTGCTGTAGGCTGGGTAGTTTATTGCTACATCCGCAAGGATATGGCGTATGATTCTTTTTATGCCATGTTTTTTGCCACGGTTGCGCTTTCACTTTTGAGCGAACTGGCGGCACGCATGTTTAAGCAGCCGGTAACCATTTTTGTTATACCGGGTATTATCCCGATTGTGCCGGGACTTGGCATGTATCGCGGTATGGCAGCGATTATAGAAAATAATTACGACACGGGTATGAACATCCTTATAACCACCGGCATGGATGCCAGTGCTATTGCCTTGGGGATGATGCTTATGACAAGCGTATTCCGTGTAATTAAGATAAGCAAGGATCATAAACGATTGCTGCAGCTGTTGCATAAGGAAGAAAAAGAATAAGGTTATTTGTAGTGAGTGAGGGAATGAAAATATGGGTTTAGCAGAACTGTTGCTGTTGGCGGTTGGCCTGGCGATGGATGCCTTTGCCGTTTCCGTTTGCGGCAGTATGGTGCTGATACCGGATAACAGACTGCGCGGAGCTTTGCGCTTCGGCAGCTGGTTCGGAGCATTTCAGTTTTTGATGCCTGTGATAGGCTATTTCGGCGCTGTATCGTTTCGTGATTATATTACGGAATATGACCATTGGCTTGCCTTTTTCTTATTGCTTTATCTGGGAATCAACATGATTCGTGAAGCAAACGAGGCCTGCCATGTCAAAAAAGATTATAGCGTGAAGGAGATGGCGGTGCTGGCGATTGCCACCAGTATTGACGCTCTGGCAGTAGGTATCAGCCTGGCCTTTTTGAATACCGATATCTGGTCCGCTTCCATACTGATTGGTGTGGTGACCTTTGCTATCGCAGCCTTTGGCGGTCTGGCAGGCTTTAAGCTTGGAGCTATGGCCGGCAAAAGAGCTGATGTTGCCGGCGGCTTGGTGCTGATTTTTATCGGTGTCAAAATTTTGCTGGAACATACAGGAATAATTTAAGGAATAAAAGTTTAGCGGATTTGCTGCCCCTTTAGGCACGCTGAGCTTAATTTATATCATAGAAAGGAAGATATACATGACGCAAGTAAATAAGGAGCGTATGCTCGCAGAATTTAAGGAAATTGTTGCTCTGCCTTGTCACAGTCTGCAGGAGCGTCCGGTATTCGAACTGCTCAAAGGCAAATTGGAGGCTCTCGGCTTTACGGTGGAAGAGGATGACGCCGTTGAAAAGCTGGGTGGCAACTGTGGTAATCTGTGGGCATTTTTGCCTGCCAGCGCAGGAGTTGAAGGTGCGGTACGCGTGCTGCTTTCTGCACATATGGACGGTGTTGAGCCCTGCGGCGGCACTACCGTTATCCAAAAGGACGGCGTTTTATACAGCGACGGCACCACTATTCTCGGCGGTGACGATAAATCCGGCGTTGAGGGTATTTTAGAGGGTATTCGCATGCTGCTGGAGGAAGGCGCTCCGCATGGCGATATCCAGATTCTCTTCACTGTTTGCGAGGAGGGCGGCGTTAACGGCTCCCGTTGCCTCGACCGCTCCAAGCTGCGTGCGGACGTTGGCTATGCACTGGACGGCGAAGGCGCACCGGGCGAGATTGTTGTCGGCGCTCCCGGCCAGAAGAAATATAAAATCGACATTATCGGCAGAACCGCGCATGGCGGACTGGAGCCGGAAAAGGGCATTAACTCCATTATGATTGCTGCCAAGGCTCTTGCCGATGTTAAACGCTATGGCCGTATTGATGAGGAAACAACCTGTAATATCGGCATTATCGGCGGCGGTAAGGCAACCAATATTGTGCCTGATCTGGTAACCATTGAGGGCGATGCGCGCAGCCGTAATAAGGAAAAGCTGGAAGCTATCTGCAAGGAAATCGTAGAAACCATTGCAACCAGTGCTGAAAAATATGGCGCTAAGGCAGAGGTTTTTGTGGATAACAAGTATGATTCCTTTGCTGTTGCCGAGAACAGCGATGTTGTAGCACTGGCAAAGGCTGCCTGCGCAATGCATGGCTTTACTCCGGATATTACGGTAACCGGCGGCGGCAGTGATGCCAACTTCCTGAATGCTTACGGACTGCCTAGCGTAATTTTGGGCACTGGCATGGCTCATGTGCATACTGTTGACGAATACATTAAGGAAGAGGATTTGTATAATACCGCGTTGATGGTACATGGTATTCTGAAGGCTGCGGTAAAATAAAAAGGTATATATAATTAAAGACCTGCATGTGCAAAACGTGCAGGTCTTTTTCAATGAAATTTGACCAGATAGCCGAATTAAGGTATAATTTATATATAAAAAAGGAGGTGCAATTATGCCGAAAATTACTTCCAGCGCAGATTTGCGCAACAACTATAACGAGATTTCTAATTTCTGCCATCAGTATAAGGAGCCGGTTTTTATTACCAAAAACGGCAAGGGTGATTTGGCTGTCATGAGCATTGAAGCCTACGAGGAGATTACAGCAAGGTTTGAGTTGTATGGTGCGTTGAAACAAGGTTTAGATGATATTGAGGCGGGGAGAGTAGTTTCTGCAGAAGATGCTAAAGAGATGTTCAGAAAGAAATATCCTGGAGCAAATATATGATGACGTACAAGATAATTTATACGCAAAAAGCATTGACGGATTTAGATGCTGTCGCTAGTTATATAAAGCTCAAGTTGTGTAATATCTCTGCGTCAGATCGTATAATAGAGAATTTTTTCGGCGAAGGAGATAGCCTTGCTTCTTTTCCGACTCTTTATCCCTTATGTAACGACGCATTTTTGCGTGCGTGGGGAATCCGCTTCGTGCCCGTGAAAAATTATCTGCTGTTTTATGTCGTGCGCGAAGATGAAAGTGCTGTTTATGTCATTCGTTTTCTGTATGCTAAGCGTGCTTGGCAAAATATTTTGCGCGAGTATGTCAAAAAAGAAGGCGGCGGATTTATGCCTGTTTTTACGACGCATTACGTACAGGAAGATGTGGAAAAGTATGGGAAGTGATATATTAATATAATGGGGGTGCGCTGATGCCAAAAATTACTTCAAATGCAGATTTGTATAACAGTGATTATGAAGAATTAACAGCACGTTTTGAATTGTATGAGGTGCTAAAACAAGGATTGGATGATATTGAGGCGAGGAGAACGATACCTGCTGATGAGTTTTTGGCTGAATTAGAAGCAAGAAATTCAGGCATTAAGAAATGAAAAGTGACAAATACTGGTAGAAAAATTAATATTGCTTGAATTTGCTCTGTATACTTATGGGTATGCAGATTTTTTTGGTATAACTACTGTTATTAAAATATAGCAACTTAATATATATGTTGACTAATAGTAAATAGAACTATATAATTGAGTCATAGTAATTTTGTTTCTATGCGTACTTGAAATAAGAAAGAGGGATAGGCATGGCTAATCAAAATAAAGAATTACAGCTAAGTGAAGAGCGTTTTGACTTTGATGAGTTAGAAAAAGCGTTAGAGCAAGAATTAGATGCAAAAACTTTAGATTTAGAGTTAGCTACTAAGGATAGAGAAAAAATTGGGAATCCTATAAGTTTAGCTGAGGCTACTGGAAATGTAGCTTGGGAGCAATTTATGAATTTAGTAGGGCCTTATGTAGGAGAAGATTTTGTAAAAGAAAATAGAGGATTAACTTTGGATTTGCGTGATGATGCGCATATTCAAACCGCCGAAAATTTTGCAAAAGGAATATTTCCTTCTCGTAATAAAGAAATCTATAAGAAACGATATGAAGATTGGCAAGCTAATTTTCAAAAAGATGAAAATAATAATATAAAAATAAATTCAACGAGAATGGGGACGCAAGAAGCAACCTTAGTTAAAGGAGCCAGAGATCTTTTCGATAAAGATAGACCAAAAGGCTCTGTTGAGAAGGGAACTGATATGGATCATACAGTATCAGCAGGAGAAATAATCAGGGATCCAGCTGCAAATGCTTTCCTTACAAAAAAAGAGCAAATAGCGTTTGCCAATAGTGAAGTTAATTTAAATGAAATGGATGCCAAACAAAATAGGTCAAAGGGAGATAAATCAATGACTGATTGGTTGGATAATCCGAATAGCAAGGGGCAAAAACCAACAGAAACATTTGATATATCTAAAAAGGATGAGCAAAAATATCGTGAGAAAGACGCTGAGGCGCGTGCTGAATATAATAGATTAAAGGATGAAGGAGAAAAACAAGCAATAAAATTGGGTAAGAAGTCACAACGAGAAGAAGCTTTACGTATAGGAGGAGAGGCGGTGCGTGCTGCTATTATGACATTACTAGCTGCACTGATGAAAGAAATCCTACAAAAGCTAGTTGTATGGTTTAGATCAGCTAAAAAAAGCATCTCTACTTTTATGGATTCTTTAAAAGAAAGTGTGAAATCTTTTTTGTCCAATTTGAAGCAGTATGGAGTTAATGTACTTGAAACTGTGGGGACTACAGTTTTTTCAGCTATTATTGGTCCTATAATGGGAACGATAAAAAAATCGTGGGTGTTTTTGAAACAAGGGTATAGGTCACTAAAAAAAGCTATAAATTTCTTTAAAGACCCTAAAAATCAAAATATGCCTTTTAGCATTAAGGTAATGGAAGTTAGTAAAATAATTACTGCGGGATTAACTGCTGGTGGTGCTATTTTATTAAGTGAAGCTATAGAAAAAGGATTAATGGCTTTTCCTATTTTTGCTTATCCAATTCCGTTGTTAGGTAGTTTAGCTAGTTTATTAGGTTTATTCTTTGGTGCATTGATTAGTGGTATCATCGGAGCTGTTGCGCTAAACTTAATTGACAAGCTAATTGCTAGTACACAACGCGAATTAGCTGATAAAAAAATTATAGAAGCAGGCAATGAAGTGTTGGCTGTTCAAAGTAAGCAGATAGAGATTGCAAAGCAACGTACTGCTTATGCTAAGGAGAAAGCTAGAACGGCAATTAATAATAGACATGCTGAAGCAGCTAATTTTATGAAAGAGACTATCACTGATGTAAAGAATATAGGTGAGCAAATAGCTGGAAATAAGCGTGAAAGACAAACTAATACTACAGTTGAAGATGATTTACAGGCAATTTATAATTTACTTAATAAATAAAACTAATGGAGGATTGCGTTATGACAAACTTACCGACGAACTATCATAACTTTGAAATACAGAAAGAAAACATAAGAAAATTTTCTAATAGGATTCTTGAGCCAGTGGAGTTGAAGGCAGTAGATGAAAAGTTTTTATGGAAATTTGATCATAGAGTTACTGGTACTGAATTTAATGCTGCAATTGAGCAAATACAAGAAGCTTTCAAGAAAAACTATGAGATAAGCAAGGATATTGTACGAGAATTTAAAGATGTATACAATACATTTGAATCTTTAGACAAAGACTATATTCAAGGTATTTGCGCTTCTGTTGCAACTGCAAAGGAATCTGCTAAGCAAGCATTGGAGGCTTCTAATCAAGCTAATGATTCTTTTGAAGAAGCTCGTAGTGCTCAAGAAAGAATAGAAAAGACGACTAATGCTTTGCGTTATACTGTTGAAAAGTTTCAGGAGAGATTTGAACAGCTTGATTTTAAAATCAGACAACAAGATGCATCAATAGAAACACTGTCAACATGTATCTATTCTGAACTTGAACAGCAAAAGCTGTTACGCGAAAAAATAACATCTGATTTAGAATCGTATAAAGCGAAAATTGCTGAGCAAAGCAGAATTGTTTTAGAATTAAAAGAAAAAATAGATACTAAAGTAGCAGAGTTTAAAACTCAAATTGATGAACAAAACAGAAGCATTCAAGAAGTAAATGGTATAATAAATTCTTATGTTGAATATTATAATTCTAAATTTGATGAACAAAGAAGCTTCAACATAGAATTGAGTACTAAAATTGATGCCTATAAAGAAGAGTATCAGGCAAAATTTGGTGAGCAAAATGCAACTATTGAGGAATTAAATAAGAAAATAAAATATGCTTATATAGTATCCGCAGTTGCAATAATCGCCGCTTGCGCAAATTTTTTTGTGAAATGATTTGATAAAATGGCAGGTAAATATGAAGAAGAGCTGCTAGATGCAGCTCAAAAATTAGATTTACAATTAAATAGAAATGCTGTTTTTTATCAATATAGTATTAACCTCATCCAAAATAATGATGAAAATACTATAAGAGAAATTCTGCAAGAAATTTCAATGCTTAAAGCTGCTAATGTTACAAAGGATACTTTGCAGTTAATGATGCTTCTGAAAGATAAGCTAGTTAGTTATTGTGGATATGTGCGTATTAAGGCTGTTTATAATAGAGGTTTTTCACCTAAAGATGATACAGATAATAATTATACACTAGCAGAACTGCAACAGGAGTTAAATGAACTTGTTGGGTTAGATGCTGTCAAAAGCAAAGTAAACGATTTGATTGCATATCAGAAAATACAGCAATTACGCCAAACCCAAGGTTTGCTTTCCTGTAAGGGAACTATGCATATGGCTTTTACCGGAAATCCTGGCACAGGTAAAACCACTGTAGCTAGAATTGTTGGACGGATGTATAAATCTCTTGGGTTACTGTCAAAGGGACAATTTATAGAAGTATCAAGAACGGATTTGATTGCCGGGTATCAAGGACAAACTGCGCTAAAAGTTAAAAAAGTAATAGAAAGGGCTAAAGGTGGTGTGTTATTTATTGATGAAGCTTATAGTATAACGGAAAATGAACATTCTGATTCATATGGTAGAGAATGTTTGACGGAATTAACAAAGGCGTTAGAAGATTATCGTAATAATTTGGTTGTCATTGTGGCAGGCTATACTGAACCAATGAAAAATTTTTTTGAATCTAATCCTGGGCTTAAATCACGTTTTAATACTTTTATAGAATTCCCCGATTATACAGCTTTTGAGTTAATGGAAATTCTATATAATATGTGTCTAAAAAATGATTATATGTTAACTCCCACTGCCAAAGAAAAATTGCAAGATATATTAATAGCTAAGGTTGCATACAAAAATGATGAATTTGCTAATGGGCGTTTAGTAAGGAATATTTATGACGACATAATCATGAATCAGGCAAGAAGATTGATTAACGTAGATAATCCGACTAAAGGTGAGCTAATGCAAATTTTGGATGAAGATGTTAGCTATTAAAATTTATGCTAAGCATGTAAAAAAGCAGACCCTCTCGTGCAATTGCACGCCAGAGTCTGCTAATTTTTTGGCATTGGTCCAAATTTTGGGGTTGGGCTGTTACATGAGTGTGGGTCGACCTAGTCCGTAGTTGTGGGTAGACCTATTACAATATGTGGGTCGTGCTAGTACAAATTTTGTGGTCGACCTAGTCCATGTTATTGGGTTTCAATGGCTGGAGCGTATTGCTCCAGCCATTTTCGTCTTTAAAGAGTGAATTTATCGTATTTGTTGAGACAATAAAGGATTCGGTTACGGGTTCGTTTAAAATTTCTAAAGCCGTTGGCATTTATAATAAGTTTCTTCAAAATTCTGTTCTTCGATTCAATGTAACTGTTATTTATGCGCCTGCCATTAATCGTTGTAAATGAGTTTAGTATTTCTTGTTTCCAATTAACTAGAAGGCCATAAAATTCATTGTATTCAGGTATTCCGAAGTCACCAAATCGGTTCTTAAGTATATCATAGTTTTCTTCGAGACTGCCGGAAGCTTTGTAATATTCTCCACTCTGATTAAATTTCAGATACAATTCTTTTAAGTTATAAGCAATTTCCAACTCTGGAAATTGAGCAAACAGTAAGTCTCGGATATCTCTTAAATTGACATAACGGCCTAAGGCTTTGTTGTATTTTGGTTCATTATCTAAGTCCGTAGTATGGTTAAATACAAAATTAAATTTTCTTAGAAGATACTCATAGGTATGGTTTTCAGTATTTCGTGCCCATCTTAGCCTAATCTTATTAAAGTCATCTGTAAGATGTTTGGTTACATGAAAGCTGTCTGCACAAACAATGGCATCCGGGAAACATATCTGTGCAACATCCCTAAAATTGTCATACAGATCCATAGATATATACTTTACGTTATTGAGTTCGCTGCGTTTGAGAGTGTAATTCTGTATATCTCCACGGATAGAGGCAAAATAGTCAATAAGGTAATGCTTTCTGCGAGTAGGAAGTACATCTATTACTTCACCCGTGATAAAATTCATGAGCAGGCAGCAGTAAAGAGAATCCATATCAGATTCAGGGAAATAGTGCTCATCCATGGATAATACCATTGGTAAAGGCTTACGCATAATATCTACGTGTTTGTCAAATAATCTTAGAACAGTAGCTTTGGAAACATGGTATCGTTCAGCAACACTGGTATAAGTGTCTTCGGGATGCTTTAAATCTTTCAAAATATTAATTTTGGTTTCGTGAGTTAGTCCGTCATTGGCTTTAGTAAAGGGATTAAGTTCGTTAAAAGAATAAGAACACTTGGGACAACGGAATCTTCTTTGGCGATAAACAATGCTACATTTACGGTTGACCAGTGTAGAGTGTGTGAGAGTTCGTGGGTAGTATCCATGAATTTTTACAGGTCCGGAACAGAACGGACAGATCTTAGAGGTAACTTTTAGCTTAAGATTAATAATGATTGAGCCGTCGGACTGCGCAATGGTTTGTAGTTCCTCAATCTTATCCTCTTGAATGTTAAGCATATTTGTGATAAACTGACGCATAGATAAAAATCCTCCTTCGTCTTAGTCATATAGGCAATTACTATTTTAACGAAGGAGGGTTTATTTGTTTAGATGTGGCTTGTACAGAAATTTTAGTCTGTACAAGCCATTTTTGCTTATTGTTGAATAGGGTATTTTGGCCTACGACCACAAAAGTTGTACTAGGTTGACCCACAGATTTGGACTAGCTTGAGCACAAGAATGTACTAGCGAAACCACAAAATGTACCAGGTCTTAATCGAGCACAAAAATTGGACTAGGTCGACCCAACCACAAGTAATGGACTAATGCAAATTTTTTTCCCCTTTTATTCTTCTAACTTCTCCACTTCCTGCTCTGCTGTTGCCAGCTGCACCTTCAGCTCTACACCGAAGGTCTTTTTGAACCATGACAGATGCTCCTGAATCTGATGCATTTCGATACTTGGAATGCCTTGAGCATAGAGCTTTAAAGTAGCATTCTTTTTGCTGATGCTCGGTTCAATAACATGAATCTGGGATGTTTCCGTGTAATCAAGGCTTTCTGCCAAGGCCAGCAGCAGTGCCAGCTTGTTGATTGTTTTCCAGTTGGCGTCGCTAAGCAGTTCCTTGTAGAAACGGTCCTTGAAATAGTTTTTGGAAACGCCGTTATGCCAGCCGGCGATAGCTGCCGTGATGACCTGCTCTTTGTGCGTCAGACCAAAGAGCTTGGCATTTAAAATCATATAGGCACTATGACGTGCGTGACTGTAGAAGTTGATCGTAATGCCGATGTCATGCAGCAGTGCAGCGGTTTCCAGCAGACGGCGATAATTTTTGCGTAAGCCGTGCAGCTCACTCCAGCCGTCAAACATTGATAACACCAAATGGGTGATGTGTCTGGAATGCTGCTGGTCGGGTTCATATAGGTTTAACACATTTTCCCTGCTCATTTTAAGGATATCATTCGCTATAATGGGCACGTGGTTTTCCTTGGAATAATAATCGAAGAACAGTCCTTCGCGCAGGCCGCAGCCGGAGGTGATGAGCTTTTTGGCACCCGTTGCCTCCAAAAGGCAGCTGATAATGCTAATGCCGGCCAAAATGATATCACTACGTTCACTGCTGAGGCCGGAAATTTTTTTGCGTTGCTCCAGATTTGTGTTGCGCAATCTGTTGAAGAAGCTGCAATATGTTTGCGCGGTATAGGAATAATTGTGGATTTTGGTTGCCGGATATTTCTTTTCACGCTGGATGATTTTAGCTACCGTACGCGCGGTACCGCCGACGCCGATGAGAGGCAGTCCGTTCTGCTTGAGCCAGGGGTACTTTTCCAGACGGCTAATGATAAAAAAGCTCACGTCGCTAAAGACATTGGCTGGCATGACATTGCGTGTGTTGAACATGGAGGTGGTATTGACTGCGCCGATAGGCAGGGATACGCTTTCCAAAATTTTACGGTTTTTGAACAGAATCAGCTCGGTACTGCCGCCGCCCAAGTCAAAGATGATGCCGTCCTTGACGTTGATGGTGTTGATAACGCCAAGATAGCTGATATAGGCTTCGGTATTGCCGGAGATGATGTGCAGCTGGATGCCTGTTTCCTCGGCAACGCGTGCGACAAGCTCCGCACCGTTGGCAGCGTTGCGGATGGCTGCAGTAGCAACGGCAATGGTTTTGTCAGCCTGATAAATTTTGCACATATAGGCAAAGCTTTTCATGGTTTCGATGGTGCTGCTGAAGGCTACTTCTGTAAGCATGTTTTTTTCGTCGACCTTCTGACTCAGGCGCAGTGCTTCTTTTTGGTTATAGACCATATTATAAGCACCATTCTTATAAATATGGCTGATAACAAGCCGGGCCGAGTTGGAGCCGATGTCGATAATTGCGATTCGTTGCATTTTTCTTTTCTCCTTGTGGGGTGTTCCTCTAAACTCCGATTATTATATTTTAACGATATATTTATTATATTACCCATAAGCGGAAAAAATCCTGCGTAAAAAAGTAAAATTCGTGTTAATTTGTTAAATTAATGTATAATCTCGATTTCTTCGCAGGATTTTTGTTAAGAAAAACGAATTATATCAATAATATACTGTTTTGGAGGCTTAGCTAATGAAGCGTAAAAATTATACAACCTTTGCTGCGATTCATCTAGGCTCGGAGATGCTCAGTATGCAGATTACCGAATATCATAATACCGAAATGTACAAGGTTGTCGAATGCTGCAATCGACGCATCCGTTTGGGTGAGGCAACTTTTAAAAATAAAATAATTCCTTTTCCGCTTGTTTCCGAAATCTGCGAGATTCTGATAGGCTTCAAGCGCCTGATGAAGGAATACGGTGTAGAGGAATATGTTATGCAGGCGACAACGGCCGTGCGTGAGGCCAGCAATCAGGTTTTTCTGCTGGATCAGATTTATAACAAAACCGGCCTTGTGGTCGATGTTGTTGATATGCCGAAGGAGATTTATACCAAATTTGTGGCCATCCGTAATACGCTGAAGGCAGAAAAAATTTCTACCGAGCGAGAAGGCATGCTGATGATGGATATTTCCTCCGGCGGCTTGGGCGTAACGTTGGTGCGCGACGAAAAAATCTGCTATCAGGGCAATTTCCACATCGGTATTATCCGTATTAAGGAAAGCTTTGAGCGCAATCGCCGTGAAAGCATGCATTTTAACAAGGCGCTGACGGAATTTCTCAGCAGCACAATCGGCCCGGTAAGAAACGAGCTGGGTGACAGCAAGGTGCGTTATCTGGTGCTTTCGGGTACGGAAACGGAGCTTTTGCTGCGTATGCTGGGGCTGGATGAGCAGCAGAAGGTGCATCGCATCAAGGCAGCGGATTTCCATGCCTTTTTCGACAGCATGCGTCAGATGAGCCTGCCGCAGCTGATTCAGGTATATAAGCTGCCGGAGAATGTTGCGGAGCTTGTACTGCCTACGGTGCTGCTTTATGAACAGCTGCTGCATCTGATTCCCGCCAAGGAAATTATTATTACGGCAGACCGCTTTATCGACGGCATCCAGCTCCTTCATATCGGCAATAAAACGAATCCTGTAATGCGCAAGGAGCTGGAGCAGGAGCTTATCAGCCTTTTCCATACCATCGGCAGCCGTTATCTGTATGACAAGAAGCATGCCCAGCAGGTGGAGCGCCTGTCGTTGATTATTTTCGATAAGATTGCCAAGGCTTACGGCATGGGCGAGCATGAGCGCCTGCTTTTGCGTGCAACCTGCATTTTGCATGATATAGGCAAATACATCTGTATGCGCAGTCACTCTATCTATACATATCAGCTGATTATGTCTACGGATATTATCGGCCTGAGCGAGAAGGATAAGAAAATCGTAGCGCTGGCCTCGTATTATCATGCCAACAGACTGTTTGACAAGACCAATACGCTTGCTCCGCAGGTGGAGAAGGAGCTGGTGCCGGTTGTAGCCAAGCTGGCTGCCATTGTGCGTCTGGCTGATGCCTTAGACCGCAGCTATATGCAAAAAATCCACAGCTGCAGTGTAACGCTGAAGGATAATAAGCTGAAGGTTCTGGCAGCAAGCAAAGAGGATTTGACGTTGGAAATCTGGACGTTTGATGATAAATCAACTTTCTTTGAGGAAGTTTTTGGTATTGAACCGATTTTGGAACGGGTGAATAAGTGATGGGAAAATTAGATTTGACAAAGCCTGAGTATTTTTATAACCGCGAGCTGAGCTGGCTGAAATTTAATCTGCGCGTGCTGAAGGAAGCGATGGGTAAAGAAACGCCGCTTCTGGAGCGTTTGAAGTTTATCGCCATTTCGGCTTCTAACCTTGATGAATTTTTTATGGTGCGTGTAGCCGGACTGTGGAGCAATTTTGACAGCGGCGTAGAAAAGCGCGATGCTTCCGGCATGTCGGTGCATGAGCAGCTGGTGGCTATTTCGCAGGCAGCGCATGAGCAGGTGCGCACTCAGACAAAATCGCTGATTGCGCTGATGGCAGAAATGGATGCGGTGAAGCTGCATTTCCGCCGCGTTAAGGATTTGAGCGAGCTGGGCAAGGACTGGCTGGAGGAATATTACCGCGAGGTAGTTTTCCCGGTATTGACGCCGATGGCGGTAGATGCTTCGCGTCCCTTCCCGTTTTTGGCCAATAAAACACTGAACCTTGCTGTTGAGCTGATTAAGGCCGACGGCGAGCACAGCATGGGCCTGATTCAGGTGCCGAGCGTGCTGGACCGCATTGTTGAGGTTGAGCCTGAGGGCAAGCGTACCTTCGTATTTTTGGAGGATATTATCGCCAGCCATTGCCACGATTTGTTCAAGGGCTGCCATATTCTGGATATGGTGTCCTTCAGAGTAACGCGTGACAGTGACCTTGACTTGGAAGAGGATGACAGCGTTGACCTGATGAAGGAGGTTGAGGAATCACTGCGTAAACGTAAGCGCGGCGCTGCTGTACGTCTGGAAATCTTCAAAACGAATAATAATCGTATCAAAAAATTCCTCGAGGAAAATCTGGATGTTACAGAGATGGAGGTCTATGAAATCAACGGACCTTTGGACCCGACCTGCTTCTTTAAATTTATCGGTATGAAGGGCATGTGGCCGTGGCTGTATGAGCCATTTGTGCCACAGCGTCCGCTGGAGCTGCCGGATGACAGCGATTTGTTCGCCGCTATCCGTGAAAATGATATTTTGCTGCATCACCCATATGAAAGCTTTGACCCGGTAGTTAAGCTGGTGAGTGATGCTGCCGACGATCCGCAGGTGCTGGCAATTAAGCAGACACTGTACCGTGTGAGCGGCAACAGCCCGATTGTTGCTGCGCTGGCGCGTGCTGCGGAAAACGGCAAGCAGGTAACCGTACTGGTAGAACTGAAGGCGCGTTTTGATGAGGAAAACAATATCCTCTGGGCGCGTCGTCTGGAAAAAGCCGGCTGCCACGTTATCTACGGTTTAGTCGGCTTAAAGACGCATGCCAAAATTATTCTTATCGTGCGCAAGGAGGATAACGGCATCAGGCGTTATCTGCATCTGGGTACAGGCAACTATAACGACAGCACAGCAAAGCTGTATACCGACCTTGGCCTGATGACGGCCAATGACGAGTTCGGCAGCGATGCTTCGGCGTTCTTCAATCTGCTTAGCGGCTACAGCGAGCCACCGGTTTGGAATAAGCTGGTTATGGCGCCATTGGGACTGCGCGAGAAAATTTACGCGCTGATTGATAATGAAATTGCCATGGTGCGTGCCGGTCGTGAGGGCCATATCATCGCCAAGATGAATTCGCTGATTGACCAGCCCGTAATTCAGAAGCTGTACGAGGCTTCGGCTGCAGGCGTGCATATTGATTTGATTGTGCGCGGTATCTGCGGTCTGCGCACAGGCATCGAAGGCATCAGCGATAATATTACGGTCCGCAGTATTGTAGGCCGTCAGCTGGAGCACAGCCGTATCTTCTGGTTTGCCAACGGCGGCGAGGAGCAGCTCTATCTTTCCAGTGCCGACTGGATGCCGCGTAACCTTAATGACCGCGTTGAGCTGTTCTTCCCGGTAGAAACAGAGGAGCATATCCATCGCATCAAGGCGCTGCTCGACTTGTATCTGCGCGATAACGTGGGTGCGCATATGATGCAGTCCAACGGTACCTATCGCCGTGTACGCAACAAGCTGGAGCCTGTGAGCGCACAAAGCACCTTGTACGAGATGGCGCAGCTGGCGGTGACTGCCGACAAGCTGCCGATGGAAAAACGTCTGCAGCCTGTATTCAGCCGCAGATAATAGTGCCGCATCATATTTATCAAGGATTACGAGCTAAAAAAGACTTATATTTTAATTGCTTACTTAAATCCTTATATTGATATTATGTGCTTAAGTTGTTATAATTAGTAACAAGAGCAGAGGGGGATTAAAATGAGTAATTATGCTGTAACTTTGAATTATAATTGCCATTATGGCTATGTAGAATATAACGAAGCGGATAAGACTGCCGTAGTAACCTTGCCGGAGGCTGTTGCCGAAGCCAAGGCTGCTGTCGAGAAGTATCTGGCAACTCCGTTGAGCCTGGATGTACCGCAGGGTGATACTATTCGTGATTTTGCTACGATAACGCTGGAGCCGCTTTCCAGTAAGGAGGCGTTTCAGGTAGCGCTCACCCGTCTTTGGGGTAAAACCGGCGTGCGTGTTGAATGGAGCATGCCTCCGGGAATGGCTGACGATATTGCCGCTGAGGTGTTGGCAGAAGCACATTAACTTCTGATTGTTTTAGGGCAGACTCTTGATTTAGCAGAGTCTGCCTTTTTGTTTATAAAAATTGTGTGAAGAATAGGAGAAATGCAGATGCTGGATATCAACAAATTACGCAATGCTTACAATGTTATTCACCGTATGAGCCAAAACAGACATCCTTTTGCCGAAGAGGAGCTGTCGCTGGAGGTTGTGCAGAGCGCGCAGGTACAGGAGGCGCTTGCCGATGCGGCAGAAGTTATTGCTGTTTACGGCAAGATTATGAATCTGGTGTCGCAGAGCACGAGCTTTAAGGTTGCACCCAAAACTCCTAAGGCAGTTAAAAGCAGCTTTGTTGTGGAGCAGGATGACCTGAGCAGGCTGCAGCCTATGACTGAAGCTACCAATATCACAAAGCTTGTAAAATATATTAATGATACCTTTGCAGATAAGGAAATGCATAATCTTACTACGGTGGAGCTTGGCAGATGGTTGGAAAATACCGGTTATCTGCAGTTGCCCGAGGATGGGCGCAATAAAATTCCGACAGAAAAGGGTTCTGCGTTGGGTATTGTTACCGAAAAGCGTGTAAGACAAGCCACCGGAGAGATTTATTATATTAACCTTTATCTGCAGGCAGCGCAGCAGTTTATTTTTGCTAATCTGCCTGCTGTGGCGGAGTTTTTGGCAAAGGAAAAAGAGGAGAAGCTTGCTGACGCATAACTTGCTGTTTCCTCATTGCCAGTATTTTGTTTTTGCGGTATAATATTTAATACAGCTTGGGTGGAAAGGCTTGAGTTCTGCCTGAGCTGTTGTTATGGTTCCGTAGCTCAGTAGGATAGAGCAACCGCCTCCTAAGGTTATGCTCTACCGGCCGCCTTACGATGAAAAGTGATCGTTACCAATTTTAATTGAATAGATGTCTCTGTAGCTCAGCAGGATAGAGCGTTCGCCTCCTAAGCGAAAGGCCGTGGGTTCGAATCCCGCCAGGGACGCCAGCAAACACGCCGAAAACCTTTGATTTATCAGGGTTTTCGGCTTTTCTTATTTC
>ENA-OPCB01000911-OPCB01000911.1-human-gut-metagenome-genome-assembly--contig:-NODE-911-length-18487-cov-3.129232_pt1 | contig 18487 bp, 15 predicted proteins | sample MGYA00241561_ERZ501473 | MGnify/ENA primary metagenome ERZ501473 (study PRJEB25962, sample SAMEA2042519) | human gut metagenome | biome: human gut; feature: human-associated habitat; material: faeces... | reverse complement strand
TGGTTGAGAAATTCCCCCCCCTGTTTACTGCGGCCAACTGCGCCGCCATTCAGGCGTACCGCGACGGTATGGTGATCGGTAATTTGGATATGACCGCCATTCCCCACTGGAAAGACGGGATCATTATTATCGTTCCCCTGCTTTGTCTGGTGACCTCCCTGGCCTCCACCCTGGTGTCTACCATGATCCAGAAGAAGAACAATCCGGCAGCCGCACAGCAGACCAGCCAGATGCTGATTATGATGCTGATGATGCCGTTCTTCTCCTTTTACATTTCGTTTAAGGTACCGGCAGCGGTCGTTTTTTACTGGATCATCTCCAACCGGGTGGCCATTGTGCAGCAGCTTTTCCTGGCCAAGTTCTTCCCGCCGAAGCGCAGCCAGGCCAGACTGATGCTGGAGAACACCATTTACCGGCGCTCCAGAGAAGCGAACATCAAAAAAATGAAATAACACGACCCCCCGGGTCACCGGGAGGATAAGTCGGAGGAAAGCATGTTAAAAGAATTTGAAGGCAGAGGCAAGACCCTGGAGGAGGCCCGCAACACGGCCCTCATCGGTCTGAATGCGCCCGCCTCGGCAGATGTGCATGTGGAAGTGGTACAGATGCCGAAGAAGAAGGTGCTTGGCCTGTTTGGCGGCAGCGACGCTGTGGTCAAGGTCAGCTACGACGACGGCAAGCGGGAAAAGAAGTCCCAGCCCCGCCGCGAAGCACCGGCGCAGCCCAAAAAGCAGGCGCAGCGCAGCGACAAGCCCCAAAAGGCAGAGAAGCAGAGCGCGCCCCGTGCTGCCAAGGCAGACAAGCCTCGTGCACCTAAGGCGGACAAACCCGCCCGTGCACCCAAAGCAGATAAACCCCGAGAGAAGGCAACCGTGCAGCTTAGCGACGCAGATCTGAACAGCGCCTGCCTGTACTTAAAGCGCCTGATCGAGGGCCTGCAAGTGGAGGATCCCCAGGTGGCCGGCATTCTGAAGGACGGCCTGGTGGAGATCACCATTGACTGCGAGGATTACGGTATTATCATCGGCCACCGGGGCGAGACCCTGGACGCCATCCAGCAGCTGACCAACTACGCCGTCAACTCCGGTGCGGATAAGCGCATCCGGGTCCACGTGGACGCCGAGAACTATCGGGCCAAGCGGGAGCAGAGTCTGGAGTCTCTGGCCCGGAAGGTGGCCGGTAAGGTCACCAAGTATCGCCGCAGCGTAACGCTGGAGCCCATGAACGCCTATGAGCGCCATGTGATCCATGCCGCCCTGCAGGACGAGCCGGGCATCACCACCTACTCCATCGGCAGCGAGCCCAACCGCCGTGTGGTGGTGAGTTACGACCGGGAGAAGCGCCAGTAAGGCAGCGCTGTTCCATAGGAAATATGCCCCCGCCCCTACATAGGGGCGGGGGTGTTTTTGCTTTCGGGAGGGGGGGATCCGCACTTCCCAATGGGAGATGTATCATTTTCTCCATCCGGCAGAAAGCGATCCGTCGGAGGCATCAGGTAAAAACGAAAAAAGAGTTCCCCATGCACTGCATGGGGAACTCTTTATACACAGAATTGGCTGATCCGTCCCGGAGAATTACTGGATCTTCTCCCCGGCGGCCTCCTTGGCCCGGATCTCCTTCATGGCATCCTTGTGAGACAGGTTCCAGCGGCCCTTCTCGTCGATCTCCATGAACTTGACCCACATCATGTCACCCACCTTGCAGGCGTCCTCCACCTTCTCGATGCGCTTGTCGGCCAGCTTGGAGATATGCACCAGACCGTCCTTGCCGGGAGCGATCTCCACGAAGGCGCCGAAGGTCATCAGGCGCACGACACGGCCGTAGTACAGCTTGCCCACCTCCGGCACAAAGACGATATCGTCGATGCACTTCTTGGCAATGGCGCAGCTCTCAGCGTCGGGAGAGGCGATGTGGATGGTGCCGTCGTCATCGATGTCGATCTTGGCGCCGGACTCGGCCACGATCTTCTGAATGACGCTGCCGCCCTTGCCGATGACCTCACGGATGCGGTCGGGATCGATGTGCATGGTGAGCATCTTGGGGGCGTACTTGCTGACCTCAGACCGGGGCTCGGCAATGCAGGGCAGCATGATCTGATCCAGAATCTGGCACCGGGCATCGTAGGTGATGTCCAGAGCGTTGCGGATGATCTCCATGGTCAGGCCGTCGTTCTTCAGGTCCATCTGAATGGCGGTGATGCCCTTCTTGGTGCCGGCCACCTTGAAGTCCATCTCACCGTGGAAGTCCTCCACGCCCTGAATGTCGATGAAAGTGGTGAAGGAGCCGTCGTCATCCTGGATCAAACCGCAGGAAATACCGGCCACAGGGGCGGAGATGGGTACACCGGCATCCATCAGAGCCAGCGTAGAGCCGCAGATGGAGCCCTGAGAGGTGGAACCGTTGGAGGATACCACCTCAGACACCACACGGATGGCATAGGGGAACTCCTCCACCGGGGGGATCACAGGCAGCAGGGCCCGCTCTGCCAGAGCGCCGTGGCCGATCTCACGACGGCCGGGACTGCGGGCGGGCTTGGCCTCGCCCACGGAGTAGCCGGGGAAGTTATAGTGGTGCATATAGCGCTTTTCGGTCTCTTCCCAGATGGTGTCGAGCTTCTGGGCGGCGGAAAGCGTGTCAAGCGTACAAACGGAGAGCACCTGCGTCTGGCCGCGGGTGAACAGGCCGGAGCCGTGGACCCGGGGCAGCACGCCCACTTCGGCGCTGAGGGGACGGATCTCGTTCTTCTGGCGGCCGTCCACGCGGTGGCCTTCCAGCAGCCAGGCCTTGACGATCTTCTTCTGGAACTTGTAGGTGAACTCCTCCAGATACTGATCCATATCCGGATACTCCTCCAGATATTTCTCGTGCCAGTGCTGGATCATCTCGTTCCAGCGGGCCTCACGGACGTTCTTGTCGTCGGTGTCCATGGCGGCCTTGGCCTCGTCCATGAAGTTGGCCACGATGTCATCGAACAGCTCCTGATCGAAGGAGGCGTGGGGATAGTCGAACTTGGGCTTGCCGATCTCGGCGACCATGCGGTTGATGAGCTCGACCTGCTTCTGGTTCTCGTTGTGGGCAAGCTCGATGGCCTTGTACATGGTGTCGTTGTCGACTTCGTTCGCACCGGCCTCGATCATGACGACCTTCTTGCCGGTCGAGACGACTGTGACGTCGAGATCGCTGACCTTGCGCTGCTCGGAGTTAGGGTTGAGCACGAGTTCGCCGTTCACAAGGCCGACCTTGAGCGCGCCGACAGGGCCGTTCCAGGGGATATCGGAGATGGCGAGCGCGGCGGAGGTGCCGATCAGAGCCGCGATCTCGGGAGAGCAGTCATGGTCGACGCTCATGACCGTCGCCATGATGGAGACGTCGTTGCGGAAGTCGGAGGGGAAGAGCGGGCGGATGGGGCGGTCGATGACGCGACTGGTCAGGATGCCCTTTTCGCCGGGACGGCCCTCGCGGCGGTTGAAAGAACCGGGGATGCGGCCGACGGAGTAGAGCTTCTCCTCAAAGTCAACGGAGAGGGGAAAGAAGTCGATGCCGTCGCGCGGGCGGGCGGAAGCCGTGGCGCAGACGAGCACGCGGGTGTCGCCGTAGCCGACCATGACGGCGGCGTTGGCGAGTTCAGCAAGCTTGCCGACCTCAAGCGTGAGGGGACGGCCAGCGAGCTCCATCTCGTACTTGTGGTAGTTGGGGAACTGTCTGTGGGTGATGATGGTAGACATTTGTCGATCTCCTTTTTTGTAAAATTCCGTATGGGAGCCGACCGTTTAGCACTTGAAAAAACGTCGGCGCGCCGCCGCTTTTTCAACTGCTAAAGCATAGCAGGCTCTCATACGCGCGGGGAAAGTGCCGAGGGCGAAAGTGTGAAAGAAGGGTGGTGCGCATGCACACCACCCTGTTTTCAAACTTACTTACGGATACCCAGCTTGGCGATCAGGGTACGATAGCGCTCGATGTCCTTCTTCATGAGATAATCGAGCAGGCTGCGGCGCTTACCGATCATCTTGTACAGGCCGCGGCGGGAGTGGTTGTCCTGCGGGTGCTGCTTGAGGTGCTCGGTGAGCTGAGCGATGCGCTCGGTGAGGATAGCGACCTGAACCTCCGGAGAACCGGTGTCGCCTTCGTGGGTGCGGTTGGCTTCGATGATAGCCGTCTTCTGGTCTTTGAGCATCATAGTGTGATATCCACCTTTCATAAATTCTCCCAACACTGAGCGGCGGGTCGGTGAATCCTCCACGTCCTAAGTGCGGGAATGCGCACGATAAGCGTGCTGAATTATGATAGCACAGCTTTTCCCTATTGTAAAGCAAAACCTGTGAAATGATACCGCTTTTTTGCTTTTTCCCGTCCCTCGCGGCAAAACAGAAGAAAAAAGAGACAGCCAAGGCCGTCTCTTTTCAGCACATGCGTTCTCACTCAAAAAGCGGCCTCGCCGCTGTTTCGATTATCTTCTCAGTCCCGCGAAATGCTCCTTCGTCACCTTGATGACGACGGGGCTCAGCAGCAGCAGCGCGATGAGGTTCGGGATGGACATGAGGCCGTTGAGCGTGTCGGAGATATCCCACACGAGCGTCAGGTCCGCGACCGCGCCGGCCACAACGACGAGGCAGAAGATGATCTGATAGGGGCGGATGATCTTGCTGCCAAAGAGGAACTCCGCGCAGCGCGTGCCGTAGAGCGCCCAGCCGAGAATGGTGGACGTGGCAAACAGCAGCAGGCCGACCGCCAGAATGACCGAGCCCGCCTTCGCGCCGAAGACGCTCGAGAAGCCGACGACCGTGGTCGAAACGCCCGCAGCTGCCGCGTTGCCGTAATTGCCGTCCGCCGCGCCGGAGCAGAGGACGACAAGGGACGTGAGCGTGCAAATGACGATGGTGTCCATAAAGACCTCAAAGATGCCGTAAAGGCCCTGCTTGACGGGGTTCTTTTCCGAGGTGGCGGCGTGCGCGATGGGCGCGGAGCCGAGGCCCGCCTCGTTGGAGAAAACGCCGCGGCCGACGCCCTTGGTCATCGCAAGCTTGATGGACATGCCCGCCGCGCCGCCGGTGACGGCAGCGGGGTTAAAAGCGCCCTTGAAGATGGAAGCGAACACGCCGGGAACGGCGCTGATATTCGCAAACACGACGATAAGCGCGCAGACGATGTAAATGACGGCCATGAGGGGCACGAGCTTTTCCGTGACCTGACCGATGCGCTTGACGCCGCCGAGCAGCACCAGCGCGACGAAGATGGCGACGCAAATGCCGGTGATGAGGCAGATCATCGTCTCCCTGCTCGCCGCGTTTTCATTGAACGCGACGGCAACGGACTTGACGGAATCCGCGATGGAGTGCACCTGCGCGATGTTGCCGATACCGAAGGCCGCGATCGCGCCGAGGACGGCGAACACACCGCCGAGCCACTTCCACTTCGGACCGAGGCCGTTTTTGATGTAGTACATGGGGCCGCCGCACCAGTCGCCCTTTTCGTTGCGCTCGCGGTATTTGACGGCGAGCGTGACCTCAGAGAACTTGGTCACCATGCCAAAAAGCGCCGACACCCACATCCAGAACACGGCGCCGGGGCCGCCTAAGATGATCGCGCCCGTGACGCCCGCGATGTTGCCCGTGCCGACGGTGGAGGCAAGGGCCGTGGACACGGCCTGCAGCGGCGTGATCTCGCCGTCGCCGGCCTCGCCCTTCTTAAAGATCTTTCCGATGGTGTTTTTCCACCAGTAGCCGATCTTGGTGAACTGGATAAAGCCCACAGCGATGCTCAGGTAGACGCCCGTGCCGACGAGCAGCACCAGCATCACCGGCCCCCAGACGAAGCCGTTGACCGCAGTGTTGATCTTCATAAACTGTTCCATACACTTCTCCTTCCCAAAAATCACATTCCGTAAAACGTTTGATGAATTTCTTTCATATCTCAGAGAATACCAAATCGGCCGCCCGCTGTCAACGGGGCAAGTGTCGTTTTTTGTCGTGCGCGCATGGCAAATCATACATTCTGCATAAATTTTAATGCATTCTTTACCTGAATTTAGTGATTTGCACAGCAAAACGGTGGAAAATTTTTGCATTCCCCGCTTGACAACCGGTGTCCGCCATGCTATCCTAACTGTACTAACACACTTAATACAGCAGGAGGCGCCTATGTTCCACTTGATTTTTCTGATCCCGGTTCTTGTTGTACTGCTGCTCGGCATTTTGCTGCTCGCCGTGCTGTGCAGCCGATGAATGCAGGAGGAATGCCATGATCACCTTAAATTACCGCGACGCGCGCCCGATCTACGAGCAGGTGTGCGACGGACTGCGGCGGCTGATCGTCTCGGGCGCGATCGCCGACGGGGATAAGCTCCCCTCGGTGCGCGCGCTGGCGACGCAGCTTGCCATCAACCCCAATACCATCCAGCGCGCCTACAACGAGTTGGAAACGAGCGGCTACTGCTGCTCCGTGCCCGGCAAGGGCTGCTTTGCCGTGCACACCTACCGCGCGCAGGACGACGCGCGCCGCTTATCGCTTGAGCATCAGCTCAAAGAGCTTTTGCAGGAGCTGCGCGCCATGGGCGTGAGCGAAGAAGACATTCAAGCATTGTGCAGGGAGGGAGAAGAGAAACGATCGAAGTACGCGGTCTTAAAAAGACCTTTGACGGCTTTGCCGCGCTCGACGGCGCGGATCTGAGCGTGCCGCGCGGCGCGGTCTACGGCCTCGTGGGGCCAAACGGCGCGGGCAAGACGACGCTGCTGCGCCACTTGACGGGCGTTTATCATCAGGACAGCGGCAGCGTGACCTTTGACGGCCAGCCCGTCTGGGAAAACGTGGACGTGAAGGCGCGCATCGCCTCCATTCCCGACGACTGGTTCTACTTTATGCAGGCGGGGCTGCGCGATATGATGCGCTTTTACCGCGGGCTGTACCCGAAGTTCGATCAGGAACGCTTTGAAAAGCTCCGCGAGGTCTTCGCGCTCGATGAAAAGCGTCCGCTGCGCCGCATGAGCAAGGGCCAGCAGAAGCAGGCGGCCTTCTGGCTCGCGCTGTGCACGATGCCCGACTATCTCATCCTCGACGAGCCGGTGGACGGCCTCGACCCCGTGATGCGCCGTCAGGTGTGGAGCCTCATTTTGCAGGACGTTGCCGAGCGCGGCACGACGGTGCTTGTCTCGTCGCACAACCTGCGCGAATTGGAGGACGTGTGCGACCACGTGGGCGTGATGAGCCGCGGCAAGCTCCTGCTTGAGCATTCGCTGAGCGAATTGCAGGACTATACCGTCAAGCTCCAGCTCGCCTTCGAGGGCGCGGAGCTGCCCGCCCTGCCGCCGGAGATCAGGGTGCTGCACCACGCGCAGACCGGGCGCGTCCACACGCTCATCTGCCGCGGCAGTGCAGAGGAACTGGAACAGCAGCTCGCCGCGCTGCACCCGATCTTTATCGACGCGGTGCCGCTGTCACTTGAAGAAATTTTCATCTATGAACTGGGAGGTGAGGACTATGCGATCCGCGACATCGTTCTTTGATAAGACCCTATTCCGCAGCCAGCTCAAGCACACCTGGCCCCTCTGGCTCGGCTACACCGCCTTGTGGCTTTTCCTCGTGCCGGTCATGCTCTTTTCAGAGCTTTCCGCCTATCAGCTCGGTTACAGCGCAGCGGATGCATCCTACCTGCTGCTCAATACCGGCGTGCGCGGCGGCATCTTCATTTCCTTCTTCTTCGGCCTTTTCTTTGCGATGCTTTCCTTCTCGCACCTGACGCAGAGCCGCGCGACGAACGGCTTCCACGCGCTCCCCGTGCGGCGCGAGACCATCTTTCTGACCGCCTACCTCACGGGACTGTTCTGCCAGCTTTCCACCATTCTCGTCACGTTTCTGCTCGGCGCGGCGGTCTCAGCCCCGCTGCACCTCAGTTTCTGGAGCGTCACTGCCGCGGCCATGGGCAGCGCCATGCTCGAAGCCGTCTTTTTCTACTCCTTCGCCGCGCTGTGCATGGTGATGACGGGGCAGATCCTCGCCGCGCCCGTCTTCTATTTCGTCGGCAATATCCTCGTCCCGGGAATGGAATATCTGCTGCGCAACTTTGCGGGCAATTTCCTCTACGGCTACAGTGGACAAACCGACGTTGCGCTCGATTTTCTCTCCCCGCCCCTCTATATGTACTTCAAGGTGGGCATCGCCTCGATCGAGACCTGCGAGAGCGACTCGTACTATGTGACCGCCTACGCGCTCGTGCGCGGCTCGCTCATGATCCTTGCCGCCTACGCGCTCGCGGGACTTGTCATCGCCCTCATCGCGCTGCTCCTCTACCGCACGCGCAAGAGCGAGATGACCGGCTCGACGGTCGCCTTCCCGTGGGCGGTGCCGGTCTTCAAGTACGGCGTTGCGTTCTGCACCGCCGTTTCGCTCGGCCAGTTCCTCTACTATTTCCTCTTCGGCCAGTACCGCTCGAGCGGCAACGATTCCCTGCCCGGCACGATCCTCTGCATGGCGGCGGCGGGGCTTGTGGGCTACTTTGTCGCCGAGATGCTCATCAAAAAGAGCTTCCGTGTCTTCCGCACGGGCGCAAAGGGCGCGGCCATCGTCGCGCTTGCTCTTGTGCTGCTCGGCGTTGCGATGAGCTTCGACCTCACGGGCTATGAAAAGCGCGTGCCGGACGAGAGCGAGATCGAATCCGTTTACTACACCTTCTCCGGCATGACGAACGTCACGACCGACGACGCCGATACCATCCGCCGTCTCACCGCGGCACACCAGGCCATCGTCAAAAACCGGAACGAGCAGGCGCGCATCGCAGACGCATGGGACGCGGATACGCTCTCCCAGAGCGATCATGACGACATCGAACCTTTCTCCCTGCGTCTGACCTACTACCTCAAGGACGGCTCGCAGCTCTCGCGCTCCTATTCGCTCTACCTGCGGAGAAGCGACCTCACCGTGCCCTCGTCCGCCACGGCGCGCGTGAACGCGCTCTATATGTGCAGAGAGTCCGTGCTCCGCCGTGTCCTCGGCTACGGCTGCGATCACCTCGGCGACACGCCGCGCTTCCTCGACAGCTACTGCTACTATTACGATGAGAACTCCAACACAAAGGACTATGCCCTCACCGCCGCGCAGGCTGAACAGGTCTACGCCGCGCTGATGCAGGACGTTCAGGATTCCGATAATGGCGGCAGCGACATCTTCGCCGTGCAGGAATACCAGTATGATCCCCCCATCTCCTTCTGGCTCGAGCTGTACTTTGAGTCCACCAATGAAAAAGGCCGCCCGGAGGTGTATACGCTCAGCCCCAATGTGAATAACTCAACGCCCAACACCCTGCAAGTACTCAGTGAGCTGCTGCCCGAGCTGAAATCCAACATCGTAACGCCGCCCAGCGACGACGCCATTCACCCCCCCCCCGCCACAGAGGACGTTTCCACCACGGAAAGCGTGAACTGACATGACAGAAAAAACAAAGCGGCGGCGCAAGCGCCGCCGCACTGGGAACAAGAAAGCATTTCTCGTCCTGCTCGCGCTCGTTTTGCTCGTTCTCGGCGGCGTGAAGCTGCGCTATGCGCTCGCCCACCGGAATCTCCCCGGTTCGAATGTCAGCGTGCCGGACTTTGTCACGGTCGACTACATTCCGACAAACGAATACTCTCGTCCCGGCACGCCGCTCAGGGAAATTTCCGGCGTGGTGGTGCACTATGTCGGCAATCCCGGCACGACCGCCGCGGCGAACCGCAGCTTTTTTGCCAACCTCGCCCTGACGCACGAGACCTACGCGAGCGCGCACTTTGTCGTCGGGCTGAAGGGTAAAATTTTGCAGTGCGTGCCGCTGACGGAGATCGCCTACTGTTCCAATACCGCGAACGACTACACCGTGTCCATCGAGGTCTGCCACCCCGACGACACAGGCAAGTTTAATGACGCGACGATGGAAAGCCTCGAACAGCTCGTCGCGTGGCTCTGCGAGACCTTCGACCTCGACCCTGACGCGGACGTCATTCGACACTACGACGTGACGGGCAAGATCTGCCCCAAATACTATGTGGAAAACGAGGATGCGTGGCTCGCCTTCCGCGCGGACGTGAGCGCGCGCATCGAAGAGGACAAAACCGCGAACGGTGAAACCGACTGACTGACCCCTCAGGAGGGAGCTCATGCACGACTTTGTTTCCTATCTTTTTTATCTTTTGCAGCGCGGGATGCGCTTTGCCGTGCCCGCTGCGCTTATCTGCGGCCTTATTCTGGCCGTCTGCTATGCCGTCTGCCGCAAAAAAGGCCGCCGCTTCCCGTGGGGAAAGGCGGTCTGCGCGGTGCTGCTCGTCGGCTGGGCGGTGATCACGGTCTTCGTCACGCTGCTGCGCAGTGAGCCGAATGAATTTGCCGCGCGGCAGTGGAATTTGCAGCTTTTCCTTGCTTGGCGCGAAGCGTACCAGCGCTTCACGCTGCAAATCTGGCTCAATGTGCTGCTCAACATCGCGCTCTTCGTCCCGCTGGGGTTTCTGCTGCCGCTGCTCGCTAAGCCGTTTCGCAAATGGTACGCAGCGCTCTGCGCGGGCTTCGGCGTCTCGCTCCTGATCGAGCTGGCGCAGCTTTTCACCGGGCGCGGCATGTGCGATGTGGACGACCTCTTCACCAACACGCTCGGCGCGATGCTCGGCTGGTGTGCAGCAATGCTCGTGCTCGCGCTGCATCAAAAGAACAGGACGTGGCCGCGCTACTGCGCGCTGCCCGCCGCGTTCGCACTCGCACTATCCGCCATTTTTATCTCCTACGCCGCGCAGCCCTACGGCAACCTGCGCGACGCCTCCGTCACGACGGCGGACCTGAGCGGCGTCCGCTGGTCGGTCGATTATGCGCTCGACGAAGACAGCAAAACCGCCTATGTCTATCAGGCACAGGCGCTCGACAACGCGGGCGCCGACCGCTTCGCCGCGGAATTTGCCGCCGCGCACGGCGTCGAATTTCCGGATGCGTACTACTACGATGACCTTGTGATCTACGCCAACCACTCTTCCGGCGACTTCCTCAACGTCACCCTGCACGACGGCACGTGGGAATACAGCTTTGGGCGCGATCACACGCCCGTTTTCGATGCGCCCGCGTCTGGTGTCACAGAGGACATGCTGCGCGAAGAGCTCGACAAGTCTGGCTTTTCCATCCCCGCCGACGCTGCGTTCACGCTCTCGCCGTATGGCGAGACCTCTTACCGCGCGGTCTTCTCCGCCGACCTTCTCCCTATAGAGGACGGCTTTCTCCACGGCACGCTCACTTGTGATCTGAGAACACAAGGCGACGGTCAATCGACGCTCTCGCAGCTCGAAAACCGCATCACCACGCTCGCGCCCGTGCGCGAAGAGCCTATTCTCTCCCCCGCGCAGGCGCTCGCCGCGCTGCAATCTGGCAAGAGTTTCGAGGGTGCGTGGTTCGCGCAAAGCGTCCAGCAAATTGAGGTGCGCTCCAGCACGCTCGACTACCTCTCCGATTCCAAGGGCTTCTATCAACCGGTCTACCGCTTTGAGCTGTCGCTCGCCGGTCAGGCGGGCGGCATCACCGACGCGGTCGACTATGTCCCCGCGCTCTTCTGAGCGCCGGAGTGCAAGGAGGCTTACGATGAAACGCATACTTGCCGCACTGCTCAGCTTCGCACTGTGTCTCGCGCTGCTTTTCTTCGTCCGAAGCGAGCCCGATGAACCGATCCTGCACGTCGCGCTGAAATCATCTGGCGAGCAGGACGCCGCTTACGTCTACGAAACGGTCTATGCAAGCGGCAAAAGCCGCGCCTGCGACGCCTTCACACCCGACACCTGCGTCTTTTACACCGCCGACTACGCAGACTTTGACACCTCCGCGCTTCGCTCGCACAGGGTCAACACACTTGTCGCCACCACGCTCTATGATTCCGTCGGCAATGTCGTTGAACCCAACGAAACGATGATCGCCATGATGCACGCCGCCGCAGACCAGATCGACCATGCGATCTTCGATTTTCAGGTCATCGTCGTGAATGGCCAGCGCTACTTTGCCTTTGTTAAGCTCAACGTCAACTGGTGGGACCCGTGCACCCTGTACGAGTACGAGGGCGGAGAGCTCCGCGAGCTCGCGCAGTGGGACAACATGCGCCTACTGTCGATCGGTTTCATATGAAAAAAGCGGCTGTCTCGACAGAGACAGCCGCTTTTCCTTTTTCACTTGTTTTTCTCCAAGCTGTACGGGTCCCGTCCCGCGGCGAATTCGGCGATCATCTCCGAGGTGAGGGCGATGCCGTTGCCCGTATAGTTCTCTCGCAGCTCCTCGCGGCTGACCCACGCGCCGTCCGCCAGCTCAAAGTTGTCGAGATGGATCGTATCGTCGTCGCCGTCGAGCCTGCACCAGTAGCCCATCATGATGTTGCCGCTGATGCCCCAGGGCTGGCAGCGGTAATAGCGCAGGTCCTTGACCTTGAGCCCGACCTCCTCCATCACCTCGCGGTGTACGGTCTGCTCAAAGCTCTCGGCAAACTCGGTGAAGCCCGCGACAAGTGCCGTGCGCTGCGCGCCGGGACGGTTGGCGTACTTGGTCAAAAGCAGGTAGTCCCCGTGCGTCACGGCCACGATGACAGACGGGTTGATGCGCGGGAAGATCATGTTGCCGCACTTCGGGCAGCGCATCATGCGCTCGTTCCCATCGTGGACGAGCTTTTCTCCGCAGCGGCCGCAGTAGCGCGCGTCGCGGTACCACGAGCACAGGTGCCACGCGCTGACCGCCGCATAGGCAAGCTCCTTGGGCTTTTCCGTGCGGAAAAGGCCGATGTTGCGGTAGGAGTAGCCGTCGAGCGCGCGCTCATTTTCGTCAAAAAGCAGGTAATACTCCCGCCCGTCGAGCTCAAAAAGATAGGTGAACGCCTCGTCGGGCTCGGTAAACTGCGCACGCGATGGAAACTTGAGGCCGTTGTCGTCGATGCGGCACAAAAGGTCCTGCCCGCGGAACTGCACCACGGCGCTGCTCTTTTTCGGCACGGCGTTCTTTTTCCACTCGTTGTAAAGATGTTTCGGCTCGATATCCTGGATCATGTCGGCTTTCCTCCCGCGTGTTTGTTCTTTCGCAGGGCTATTCTACAACGGATCAAAGGGATTTGCAAGCGGGGCTTATTCCTCGATCATGCGCCTGCGCTTCAGCTCTTCGATCTTTTTCCCCTCGCGCCGCACGGAAATCATACCGGCAATACCGCTCGCCAGCAGTCCCGCCACGATCAGGACGGTCAGCACCATATACACAGGTGAATCAAGCTGTGTGTCCAGCCAGCTTGAAAAGCCGTACTGCGAGATTGCCTTGTAAGCATGTCTCCCACTTAACAGCACCAGCACCAGCGCGCCGAGCATCCCGCTGCGGTAATGCGAGCGCCGCTTTTCCAGCGCCGCGATCTTGGAGTCCAAGTCAGAGTACAGCTCAAACGCGCCGTCCGCCGTCTTTTTGCGCAGGATCAGCACCTCGCCGTACTCGCCCACCAGCGCCGCGCCCGTCTCGCCGAGCGTGCGCAGATAGTCGTCCTTTTCGCCGTCGCGCGATTCGTAAAAGTATTGTACGCGGTAGATGTACTCGTCCTGTTCCCCGCGCACAAAGCGCAGCTCATCGCGCACGATCTCACAGCACTGCCAGCCCTCGTGGGACATCTTGTTGAGATAGCGCTCCATCTCCTCCACCCGCTCGGGGGCAAGCGGTGCTCTGTTCCACTTCTTCGTCATCGTCTCTGCCATTTCTGCTCTCCTTTCACTCGCAGATACACTGCTCGTCTTTGATCTTCTTCCACTTTTTGTGCGTGCGCACGGCTGCGCTCGCGCCCCATACGGCGAGGGCGAGCCACGAAAGGCCGAGCACTGCCTCCAGCGCGATCCGCGGCATCCAGGCCGCCACAACGCTCGGCCCGCCCGCGGCGATCAGCTCGGCATAGAGCTCTTCATAAATTTGCGCCGCGTACAGATACTCCCACGCAGTATAAAATTGCATCGCCGCGCCGAGCGCGCACAGTGCCGCCGCAAAAATCTGCGCACTGCGCACGCACCTTGCCTCCTGCGCCTGCGACACAAGGTCGGAAAACATCTCCTCCGGCCTGCCGTCATCCACCCAGCGGAAGTACGCGCGGTGCAGAAAGCAGCCAAGATAGGTGACGCCCAGCTCCTCCACGCCCGCAATATAGGCCCTGCCCTGCTCCGTCCACGGGAAGTCCTTCATCACCTGCACATAGTAGCGGTAATCCGTGCCGTCACCGCGCGTAAAGTGGAAAAACAGCCCGCCGACGTGCGCCAGTTCCCACCCGCGCCTGCGGTGCCATGCGAGCCAGCGCTGAAAATGCGCGTTGTCAAACAGCAGATACCAGATCCACCAGAGGCAGAATTTTTGTTTCAGCATTGTGCGACCTCCCCTCTCAGTTCCATTCGCTTGTCAGCTTGTCGCCGTTTTGCGTCAGCTCGTGCAGTCTTCGCAGCTCTGCGCGCACGGCCTCGCGACCCGCGGGCGTGATCTGATACTCTTTCTTGCGTCCCTCGCTCTCGTCGCCGAGCGAGACGATCCAGCCGCGCTCGGTCAGCGTTGCGAGCGCGCCGTAGAGCGTGCCCGCGGCGAGCCGCACGCGCCCGCCGCTCAAATGCTCTACGTTCTGCATGATGCCGTAGCCGTGCAGCGGCGTATCCAGCGAAAGCAAAATGTAAAAGACCGCTTCGGTCAGCGCCGTCGTTCCCATGTGGTATCCTTCTTTCCTCGGCCCCCGTTATAACGGAAACCGATATATCGTCTACCGATAAAGTATCACACCGCGCGCAGTCTGTCAATAGAAAAAAGGGGCAGGGAATGCAAAATTTGCACTCCCTGCCCCTTTCAATATGTCGCAGACCTTCGCCGCTTTTTGGAAGGCTTAAAGCCTCGTGATGACCGGCAGCACCATGGGGCTGCGCTTGGTCGCCTTAAAAAGATAGTTGCTCACCGCGCTGCGGATCGCGCCCTTGAGTTCGTTCAGGTCGCGCCCGCGCTTGCCGCGGTAGGCCTCCGCCGTGGACATCGTGAGGTTTCTGAGGTCCTGCAGCAGCTCCTCGGAATCCTTGACGTAGATAAAGCCGCGCGTGATGATCTCCGGCTCGGCCAGAAGGTCGCCGTTCTGCGCGGAGATCGGCAGCACGACGACGACCATGCCGTCTTCCGCCAGATGCTTGCGGTCGCGCAGCACGACCGCGCCGACGTCGCCGACGCCATAGCCGTCGACAAACACCTCGCCCGCGGGCGCATAACCGGGCACGCACTTCATCGAGCGCGCGCCGATCTCGACGGCGTCGCCGTTGTCGCAAATCACAATATTCTTGCGGTCCATACCCATCTGGAGAGCGAGATCCTTGTGCAGCTGGAGCATGCGCTGCTCGCCGTGCACGGGGATGAAATACTTGGGCTTTGTCAGCGCGTGGATGATCTTGAGCTCCTCCTGGCACGCATGGCCCGAAACGTGCAGCATGTCCGCGCGGTCGTAGATGACCTCAACGCCCTTGCGGAAGAGCTCGTTGATGACACGCGAAACGGTGTTCTCGTTGCCGGGGATGGCGCTCGCCGAGATGATGACGCGGTCGCCGGGGCCGACCTCGATCTGCTTGTGCTGGGAGAACGCCATGCGGTACAGGGCGGACATCTCCTCGCCCTGCGAGCCGGTGGTGACGATGACCTGCTTTTCAAGCGGCATCGACTTGATCTTGTTGATGTCGACGACGGTGTTCTTCGGCGGCTTCATGTAGCCGAGATCCATGGCGACTTTCGTCACATTTTCCATGCTGCGGCCCGTGACGGCGACCTTGCGCCCGCACTCCGCCGCGGCGTCCATGATCTGCTGGATGCGGTGGACGTTGGAGGCGAACGTCGTGACGATGATGCGCTGCTTGCAGCCCTGGAACAGGCGGTTGAAGGTCCGGCCCACCGTGCGCTCGCTCATCGTATAGCCTGGGCGCTCGACGTTCGTCGAATCCGCGAGCAGCGCCAAAACGCCCTGCTTGCCAAGCTCGCCGAAGCGGGCAAGGTCGATGACCTCGCCGTCGATGGGCGTCGAGTCGATCTTGAAGTCGCCCGTGTGGACAACGGTGCCAAGGCCTGTGTGGATGGCAAACGCGACAGAGTCCGCGATGGAGTGGTTCACGTGGATGAACTCCACGCTGAACTTGCCGGCCTTGACGGTCATGCCGCTTTCCACCGTGACGATCTTCGTCGATTTGAGAAGGCCGTGCTCTTCGAGCTTTAAGCGGATGAGTCCCGCAGTCAGGCGCGTGCAGTAGATGGGAATATTCACCTTTTTGAGGATGTAGGGCACGGCGCCGATGTGGTCCTCGTGCCCGTGGGTGATGAACATGCCGCGGATGCGGTTCTTGTGCTTGACAAGATAGCTCACGTCGGGGATGACGCAGTCGATGCCGTACATGTCGTCGCCGGGGAAGGCCATGCCGCAGTCGACCACGATGATCTCGCCGCCGTATTCGTAAACGGTCATATTCTTGCCGATCTCATTGAGACCGCCGAGAGGGATGATTTTTAACTGTTCAGCCAATGCTGGTTCAACTCCTTTTGATTCGTTCGTTGCAAAAACGATAGATTTGTTTTGATTTTGTCATGTGCGTCCGGACCAAAAAGCGCAAAGCATTGGAGACGTCCGTACTCTCACTTCGCCCTGCTTCACGAAGCGATCGCACCTGCGGCGCCTTTTGGATCCCTATGGACTTTCTATGAGAACCGCGAAAATGCGGTCAAAACCCGTTGTCGCGGAGGCTCTTGCGCGTATTTTTCCAGCGTGGCCATCCGCTATTACGGGATAGTATAGCACGTTTTCCACCAAAAGTATACCACATTTTTTGTCGACGCCGAAAAATAAAATATTGATATTGTATCCGCCCGCCCTGCCGTGTTATAATGAAATGGATTATTCCCGCGGTTTGCCGCAGTAATGTCGATCATAACGGGAGGGCAGCTTCATTATGCGGAACAAAAAGATCAGCAAACTGGTAGACCCCAGCTTCCGGCTCTACTTTCTTGTCGGCTTTCTCTTTGCCGCCGTCACGGTGCGCGTGAGCATCCCGCTCGCGATCTGCGAGGCTGCGGCGATGGCGTTTCTCTGGTGGTACTTCCGCCACACGGCGCAGAAGCGCCGCGAGGGCATCCGCCAGTACATCGACGACGTGACCGACGACATGACCACCGCCGACAAGGCCTCGATGCTCTCGGCCCCGTTCGCGATGATGGTCTTCCGCCCCGACACGCAGGAGATCCTATGGAGCAATGACAGCTTCATGCAGCTCACTGGCGTGCGCGAGGATATCTTTGACAACCGCATCGACGATATTCTCCCCGATTTTCCGACACACTGGCTGCTCGAGGGTAAAAGCGAGTGCCCCGAAACGGTGGTGATGGGCGGGCGCCACTTCCGCGTGTTCGGCAATCTGAGCCATCCCTCCTCCCGCCGCGGCGGACAGAGCCTTCTTGCCACAACGTACTGGACGGACGTGACCGAGCAGGACTCGCTGCGCGAGGAGAACGAGAGCCGCCGCCCCATCGTCTCGGTCATCGTGATCGACAACTACGAGGAGCTGATGAAGGCTGGCAGCGAGGCGTCGCGCAGCGCGGTGCTCGCCGCCATCGACGAAAAGATCAGCACATGGCTCAAGGATTCGCACAGCCTGCTGCGCAAATTCGATCGTAACCGCTACGTGCTCGTCACGACTGAGCAGGAGTATCAAAAGCTGCTTGAGGGTAAATTCTCCGTGCTCGACGCGGTGCGAAGCGTCGTCACTGAGGACGGCGTCGCCGCAACGCTCTCGATCGGCGTGGGCAAGGACGTGGATGACTACGAAACGCTCTATCAGAACGCCATGCTCTCGATCGAAATGGCGCTCTCGCGCGGCGGCGACCAGGTCGTCGTGCGCAACCGCCTTGACTTTGAATTCTACGGCGGCAAGGCCAAGTCCCCCGAAAAGCGCACGAAGGTCAAATCCCGCGTGATGGCCAACGCCCTCGGCGAGCTCATTTCCGACGCAGGCCAGATCTTCGTCATGGGCCACGCGCACGCGGACATGGATGTGGTCGGCGCAGCGGCCGGCATCTGCTGCATCGCGCGCAAGCGCGGCAAAAAGGCGCAGATCGTCATCGACATGGAGGACAACGTCGCAAAGCCGCTGCTCAGTAAGCTTGCGGCTCTTCCGGAATACAAGGATGCCTTTATCTCCGGCAACGACGCGTTCATCTCCGCCCAGCCGGGCGCGCTGCTCGTCGTGGTGGACACCAACCGTCCCGACCTTGTCGAATCCGAGCAGCTGCTTGATGCGTGCAACCGCGTGGCGGTCATCGACCACCACAGAAGAGCCGCGAATTATATCGAATCCGCCGCGCTCAACTTCCACGAGCCCTACGCCTCCTCCGCCTGTGAGCTGGTCACCGAGCTGCTCCAGTACCTGCTGGAGCCCGCCGACCTGCTCAAGACCGAGGCGGAGGCCCTGCTCCGCAACGTGAAAACGAGCTTCGACGCGGTGCT